>Ga0208105_1000333_pt1 | contig 16429 bp, 18 predicted proteins | sample CryBogCBE16Jul07_FD_184574 | JGI IMG/M metagenome (GOLD analysis project Ga0208105, IMG submission 184574) | Freshwater microbial communities from Crystal Bog, Wisconsin, USA - CBE16Jul07 (SPAdes) | ecosystem: Environmental > Aquatic > Freshwater > Lake | place: Crystal Bog, Wisconsin, USA... | reverse complement strand
GTGAAGGGAAGTTTGACCCTTTGCTAGTATTTGAAGATCATTTGCTTGATGCAGAAAAGCATCGGTATGAGAAATGTAATTGAGTGCTTGGATTTTTAAGTCGGAGCAAACATGGGCCCCGTCAGTAATTTATTTGGTTTGGGTTTACAGGGTCAGTTATCAAAAGATGTGTCCTTGCGTATTGGGGTAGTCGCTGCAGTGAATTCAAACGGTACGCAGTATGGTGGTGGTGGTGAAATCAGATTTCGTTTCTAGTATTTTTAGATATATTTGTGGCGAGCTCGCTACAGGCTGTGATATTTTCGTAGAAACCTATTCACCTCAGTAAATATTGCAGCAAAGGAATGCTTGATGGCTAACGCGTCTGACAACAAGAGTACGCACGATCACCACAGCCACGATCACGGCGACAGTCACGATCACCACGACCATCACGGCCACAGCCACGATCACCACAGCCACGATCACAACAGCCACGATCACAACAGTCACGATCACCAGCACGACCATGCAGGCTCTGAGCTCTCTGAGATCGAGCTGCGCGTGCGGGCGCTGGAGTCGTTGCTCATCGACAAAGGCTATGTGGACCCTGCAGCATTGGACGCCTTGATCGAGACGTACGAAACAAAAGTCGGGCCACGTAACGGAGTCCGTGTTGTGGCAAAAGCCTGGAGCGATCCAGCTTATAAAAAATGGTTGCTCGAGGATGCGACAGCGGCTATCGCCTCGCTGGGTTATTCGGGCCGCCAGGGTGAACACATGGTGGTGGTTGCCAATACCCCTGAAGAACACAACATGGTGGTCTGCACACTCTGCTCCTGTTATCCCTGGCCAGTCCTTGGTTTACCTCCGGCCTGGTATAAGTCAGCGCCTTATCGCTCACGCTGCGTGATCGATCCGCGTGGTGTTTTGAAAGATTTTGGAGTTGAGTTGCTCTCAGAGACAAAAATTACAGTCTGGGATTCGACTGCTGAAATTCGTTATCTGGTATTACCGATGCGCCCTGAGGGTACAGAGGGCTGGTCCGAAGAGGCATTGTCTGAGCTGATCACGCGTAATTCAATGATCGGATGCGATATTGCCAGAACACCTGCCCAGCTCGCTGCGGCTAACGGAGCCTGCTTATGAATGGCGTACATGATATGGGTGGCATGCAAGGCTATGGTCCCGTGATCGTTGAGGAAAACGAGCCGCTTTTCCATCACGCCTGGGAACCGCGTGCCTTGGCGATAGTCTTGGCCATGGGCGCTACTGGAAAATGGAATATCGACTGGTCACGTTCAGTGCGTGAGAGTCTGCCTCCAGCCCTGTATTTATCGATAGATTATTACCAAATCTGGATCGAGGCGTTAGAAAGATTACTGCTTCAGGCTGGTTTGGTTGAGCCGCAAGAAATACACGCTGATAAAGCACTGGTACCGCCTGTTGAAGGGGTGCGTAAATTGCTCAAAGAAAATGTCGTCGCAACCTTAAATAAAGGTGGACCCACAGAGCGCGTCACGGAGTCAACCGCCAAGTTCAGTCTTGGTCAGCAGATTAGAACCAGAAAAATGAATCCTGCTACGCACACACGCTTACCGCATTATTGTCGCGATAAGCTTGGAGTGATCACCGCTATTCATGGCGCGCATGTGTATCCCGATACCAATGCACTGAGGCAGGGTGAGCAGCCGCAGTGGTTATATACCGTCAGTTTTGACGCTCACGAACTTTGGGGTGCGGATACAACAGCCTCCTCTGTGCGTGTGGATTGCTGGGAGCCTTACCTCATGGCGGTAGCGTGATGAAATGCCCTGAGAATCTGCTCGCTTCTATGCCACTTGCAGAAATTAAATTGGCTTTGCCAGGGATACCGCTTGATGAGGAAGGTCCTGTATTTCAAGCTCCTTGGGAGGCACAGGCTTTCGCAATGACGCTTGCTTTGTATGAGAAGGGCTTATTTACCTGGACTGAGTGGGCAGAGTTTTTGTCGCAAACAATTCGTCAAGCTCAATTATCAGGTGATCCCGATACAGGCGAAAACTATTACGAGCACTGGCTCGCTGCACTTGAGCGAATCGTGACTGAGAAAAAACTTGTAGATACGCTGGCGCTAAATGAACGTAAACAAGCCTGGGCGCATGCGGCGATTCACACCCCGCATGGAGAGCCGATTGTTTTGAAAAACGATTGAACCAAACATAGGATGCAGCAACTCCAAGCGCAGGACTGATCTTTTCAATCCAGCGCTTGGCATTTATGCAATAGCGGGTGTTGGGTTGCCAGTCGCTTTAGCAATTGCTGTGGACGGGTTTGCAGAGTCGATCACTGCGCTCACCATTTCAGCGGTCACAGCGGATAACGTCCATCCCAGATGGCCATGTCCCGTGTTGTAGAAGACGTTAGGCTGACGACCGCGCCCGATGCGAGGCATCATGTTGGGCATCATGGGACGTAAACCTGCCCAAGGCACAACCTGTCTTGTGTTGACGCCAGGAAAGCATTGTTCAACCCAGTCAATCAAAGGCCGGATGCGATCAGCGCGAATATCTTTGTTGTAGCCATTGAATTCCGCTGTGCCTGCGACACGGAATCTGTCAACGCCCAAGCGACTCGTCACGAGTTTCGTTTCATCATCGAGCAAACTGACCTGTGGCGCTGAGGCTTGGCTTTGTGCATCGAGTAAATTAACCGTGATTGAATAGCCTTTGACCGGATAGATATTGACGCGGTCTCCGAGCTGGGAGGCGATAGCGCGGCTGCCGACACCCGCACAGACCACAACACCGTCAAATTTAATCTCCTGCTGGTTTTGCTCCTGTTGCAGCGTCACGGTTGCCTGAGCACCATTACTCTGAACACGTGTGACATCATGTCCGAACAGCATTTTCACACCTAACCGCTCAGCGGCTGCCGCGATACCGACAGTAAATTTGTGAATATCACCAGTGCAGTCGCTTTCGGTGAAGTAGCCACCGTAATAATTTCCAGCCAGAGTAGGTTCAATCGCACGCATTTCCTCTGAACTGACTGCGCGACGCTCAAGTCCACCTGCCGCAAGCAGCGTTGAGACTTTACCAGCATGCTCAAAACCTTTTTTATCGCGATAGATATGGAGGATGCCTTGTTTTTTTAAATCAAAATCAATGTTTTCATTCTCCGCCCAGGCAAACAAATGCTCTCGAGCAGCGATCGCGAGTTTGGTTGTTTCGATTGTGTTTTTACGATAGTTTGGGAGGTTGCCGATAAATTCTGCAAACCAGGAAATTTTATGCCAGCTCGGTTTTGGATTGACCAGCAAAGGGGCATCGCTTTTCATCATCCATTTCATACCCTTGAGGATGGTCGACCAGTGGTTCCAGACCTCAGCGTTTGAGGCGGAGAGCTGGCCTCCGTTTGCAAACGAGGTCTCCATTGCCGAGTAGCGATGTTTTTCAATGAGTGTGACGTTATAGCCACGTTTTGCCAAAGCATAGGCCGTTGTGGCACCCGTAACGCCACCACCAATTACAGCGATTGATTTCATGAGAGCGATCTCCAAACGTCGATGAGGTGGAGTGTGAAAACCAGATGTTTTCAACACGCCCCCTCTGTTTGGTACCTGAGAGATTCACATTCAGTTGTGACTGAGTGTTTGCTCCTGCGGTGTGCCGTATGACGAATCACGGCAGCTCTTCAGAGTGCAAGATCCAGATCGGTCCTTTTGCCTGAGAGTTTCCGGGGCGGTTGCTCCTTCGGCGTCTGATGCATACGCTGCATCAAGATCTCTCCCGATCGGGATTTGTAACGCATTATTACACGCCTGATTTGGTTTTGGCTAGTCCGAAAGATGTTCAGTCACAAAATTTCTGAAAAAACTCATAATCGGTGCCATGGTTGAACCGGTTAAGGTGATGTAGGCATACTGTGCCGAGGCATTGAGCGCCGGTTTGATTTTGAGTTCAACCAGTTTTCCGGTTTTGATACCCGCTTTCGCTGCAGCAACGATGCCAAGAAAAATAGCATCTGTGCGATGAACCGTATCAATCAAGCTCGTCACGTCTTCGCACTCAAGTGTAGTCATGCGTTTGGGGTCAGCTTTGGGGCCATAGCGTTCGATGATGATTCGTGCGACTTCATCGGCAAGCGGCGTTGAGGCGATGGGGTAGGCAAGCAGGTCCTCAAAACTTACGTTGCGCAGTTGCGCGAGCGGGTGTTCTTTGCGGCAGATAAACCCGGCGCGCAATTGCGCGAGAAATTCGATGTTGAGATCTGAGGCTGGGGTGACCCGGCGAACGTCGACGATGAGCGCATCGAGCTGTCGTGCTCTGAGTTGCATGAGCTGTAGTTCCGTCGAGCCGCGCGTAACTGTTGTCTGTATATGGGGACGATGAATGGCAACGTGACATAACAGCGGTGTCATCAGTAAAGCGCCAGGGCCCGAGCCAAGACCGACGCGAATTTTTCCGCCACTGCCTTGTTGAAAAAGCTTTGCATTGAGTCTGAGTGCAATCGCGCCTTGCACAATTTGTCTGGCACGCTGAACCACATCCTCGCCCAGCGGAGTCAGGACATTACGCTTGCCAATGCGATCGAAGAGCTTGCCGCCAAGTTCATCCTCCAGATTTTGAATGCTACGACTCAAGGCAGATTGCGTGATGAATAACTTGTCTGCGGCGCGGCTAAACGAACCTGTATCGGTCAATCCGATTAAATGCTCTAAGTGTTTGATATTCATAGGGTCAAATCATAGCAATCTATTCATAAAAATCATAGATATTATAAAAATAATACATTAGACACATGGTTTTGCAAGGATTAGCATCTCGATATCAACCTTCCAAACCACATGGATCCACTATGAATATGCGTCGACGTATCGTTTTAAGCGCCAATATGCTGCTCAAAGCCGCAGTCACGGCGTTACTGGTTTTTTCAGCTGTAAACACTAGCGCTGCTGAAATTTTCCCGGACAAACCCGTCAGTCTGATGGTGCCTTATCCTGCGGGCGGTCTCTCGGACGTGATTGCACGGTTTGTCAACATGCCTTTGTCAAAAGCGCTGGGACAACCTGTGATTGTTGAGAATCTTGGTGGTGCAAGCGGCTCGATTGCTGCGCAGAAATTATTGAATAGTCCTGCAGATGGCTATCGTATTTTTCAAGGCTCACCGAACGAGTTGATTCTCGCTCCCCTGGCAATGAAAGCCGTCAAATTCAAAAGCGAAGAATTCAAACTGGTGCAAATGATCGGCTCAGCGCAGATCGCAGTACTTGCAAGAAAAGATTTGCCAGTTAGCAACATGGATGAGTTTGTTGTCTATGCACGCAAACAGGCCGAGCTAGGTAAGCCCGTCACTTATGCGAGTGTGGGTGTTGGTTCCTTCTACCATTTGCTTGGTGAGTACTTGTCCAAAGTGACAGGTGTTCCGATGTTGCATGTGCCTTTTAAAGGCGGTGCTCCGGCAGCACAGGCCGTGATGAGTGGCGAAGTTGATATTTTTCTTTCGCCTTATGGCAAAAGCTATGACGAGCAGAGTAAGTCGGGCTTGATCAAAATCCTCGCGATGCTCAACAAAGAAAGACTCGATGGCGTTAAAGATTATCCCGCCATTGGTGAAAGCAAGGATTTAAAGGATTTCATTTTCACCATCTGGACAGGCTATTTCGTGCCGCAAAATACGCCAGAGCCCGTCGTCAATACTTTATATAAGGCGATTACAGCTTCGCTCGAAGATCCCGCTGTACGCAATGGACTGACACTGAACAGCATGCTGATTGCACCACCTCTGTCACAAGCCGAAGTCGCCCGTGTCTACGCCGAGGGTGTAGAGAAATTCCGCACAATTGCCAAATCTATTGATTTACAGCCTGAGTAAAGCATGCACAGTCATCTCGAAAGCTTAAAGTTAATTGCCGATGAGTTCACCGCCGTTCGTCGTGATATCCATCAACACCCTGAGCTGGGTTATCAAGAGCTCAGAACCAGTGAGCTCGTTGCCACGCAGCTCAGAGCCTGGGGCTATCAGGTCACCACAGGCCTTGGAGGGACCGGTGTTGTCGGGCAATTAAAAAGAGGTGTGGGTACGAAAAGCATCGGTATCCGTGCGGACATGGATGCCTTGCCGATCGTAGAGGCGACTGGCTTGGCTTATGCGAGTTGCAATTCGGGTGTGATGCATGCTTGTGGCCATGATGGTCATACAGCGATGCTGTTGGCTGCTGCAAAGTATCTGGCTGAGTCGGGAAAATTTAATGGCACACTCAATCTGATTTTTCAACCTGCCGAGGAAGGTCTCGGTGGCGCAAAGAAAATGATGGATGAGGGCTTGTTTGAAAAATTTCCCTGCGATGCGATTTTTGCTATGCACAACATGCCAGGCTTTACGCCTGGTCAGTTGCTTTTTAAAGATGGTCCGTTTATGGCCTCCAGTCAAAATATCACCATCACTATTGATGGCGTGGGAGGTCATGGCGCCATGCCCCAGTTCGCGGCCGACCCCGTCTTGGCAGGCTCAGCGATTGTGATGGCCTTGCAATCAATCGTCTCGCGCAATACGCCACCACTCGAAATGGCTGTGATTACGGTCGGTTCGTTCCAGGCTGGGCAAGCCAATAACGTGATCCCAGAGCGTGCGGTACTCAAGTTGAGTGTGCGTGCGCTCAGCCGTGAAGTGCATGCCATGCTGAAAAAACGTATCGCTGAATTGGTGCAGGCGCAGGCGCAGAGCTATGGAGTTAAGGCTACAGTAGATTTTGTCAGCGGTTACCCAGTGCTGGTTAATACAAAAGAAGAAACAGATTTTGCCCGTGCGGTTGCCTGCGAGTTAGTGGGTGAGGCAAATGTTAATTTGAATGCGGCCCCCCTGACTGGCAGCGAGGATTTTGCTTTTATGCTTGAGCAATTACCTGGTTGTTATTTACTGATAGGCAATGGCGACCAAAGTACCGGTGGTCACGGTGCCTGCATGGTGCATAACTCGAATTATGATTTTAACGATCACAATGTGAGCATTGGCTCTGCATACTGGGTGCTGTTGGCGGAAAAGTATTTGGTTTGAAAATGGAACTTTAAAGTGAAAGTTTAAATTTATAAGTCAGAGCCTTTATACTCTTGGAGTTACAGATCCAAGCAGGAATAAACGTGCCCTTACTCGAAAGCCTCGATCGCGAAGAACTCCATACACGACAGATTCTGATGAAATCCTATCGTCGCCGCGATGGTCTCTATGAGATCGAGGCACGCGTGCTGGATACTAAAGCGCAGCCCTTTTCACCGCCACTCATCAAGGCACCCATACCACCAGGCACTTACATCCACGATCTGTCGATACGACTGGTGATTGATGAATGGCTGGTCATTCATGAGGCGATCGCCTCCTCTGACTCGACCCCTTTTGCCGTTTGCAAAGAAGCGCCTCCTACCCTGGCTGTTTTAAAAGGTGAAAAAATCGGCGACGGCTGGAACAAATTACTCAGGGATAAATTCAAAGGCGCAAAAGGCTGTACGCATCTCATGGAGATGTTAAGTCCAATGGCCACCACTGCGATGCAGACACTTTATCCTTTTATTCAGCATCGGCCAGTGCGCACCGATGAAAACGGTCGTCCTCTGAAGATCGACAGTTGTTATGCCTATGCGAGTAATCGTGAGGTCGTACAACGCATATGGCCGATGTATTACAACGGCCCTGTCACCAAAGAACCAGAATCGACAAACTAAATAGCAGTGATCTGGATTTGATCCAGGAACTTTTCGATTTGAGACAGCTGTCCCATCCCGCCATGCATATTTAAAATAGTCGAGGTTGCTGCGGCGATACCGTATCTGAACGCTAGTTCCAGGGATAGTCTGCGCTCAAGCGCCCAGATCATTGCACCTAGCATGCTGTCACCTGCACCCACACTACTGACGGGTGTTACCTCCAGGCCTTGCGCACGCAGAGCGAAGTCAGCGGTAATGAGCAATGCGCCTTTCGCCCCAAGAGAGAGTGCTAAGACCTCAGCTTTGCCTGAGCGAATCAGATTTCTTGCCACGCTGATTTGTAATGCCTCGCTTGCCAGGCTTTCACCAGAGAGCTCTTCGAGCTCGTCCAGGCTTGGTTTAATCAAATAAATGCCGCCAGCTTCGAGCGCATGGGCCAGAGCAGGGCCTGAGGTGTCCAGCACAAATTTTGCACCAACAGTGCTGGCCAGTTTTCCGAGCTCGGCGTAAAAATTATCAGAAAGACCGGGCGGTAAACTGCCGCTCGCCACGATAAAGTGAGGTTTGTCTTTCAGGTCCCGGATGTATTGCAAGCATGCATCCGCAATCTCTGGACTGAGTGGTTGACCTGGTAATAAAAAACGAAAATCCTTTCCCGTTGAGGTCTCGTGAATGGAAAATGATTGGCGAGTATTGGTTTGAATCGGAAAAGGGTGTGTCGTGAGATCTTCTTGCTTCAAGAGCTCCATGAGCCGATCGCCTGTATAGCCTCCGCAAGGAAAGACCGCAATACTATCGCCACACAGGTTGTGAATGATGCGAGAGACATTGATACCACCGCCACCGGGATGGGACTGTTCAAGTGTGCAGCGTAATTTGATCGTATCGGTGACACGCGTAACCGTGCTCGCTATATCAAGCGAAGGGTTCATGGTGAGCGACAGGATCGAAGTCATCTTTTTAAGTTTTTACTTTTGCGCCGCTGACTCTGGCACCGGCATTACGATCCATTCTCCAATAGCCAGGCAAGGAGAGTAGCGTCAATACGCCTGCGGCAGCAAAAGCCCATTTGAAATCACTCAAGGTGAATGCTATCTCTGCGCCGGAGTTACCTGCTCCTCTGGCCCAGGCGGCAACCTGAAGCGAAAGTGCGCCAAAAGCAATGCCCATGCCTATTGTCATTTGGTTGGCCGCGCTCCAAAGCGTGCTGGCCGCACTCATCTGAGGTTGTGCGATATCTGCATAAGCAAGTGTAGCGAGTGTGGAAAACTGCATCGATCTCGCAAGTCCGTAGACAAACACAACAATCAATATCCAGAGCAGCGGGGTGGAAGGCGTCAGCAGTCCACAGGCAATGGTTGAAACCGAGGCAACCAAAACATCAACAATGGAAACAGTCCGGAATCCCCAGCGCTGCAATATTCGCGTTGTGAAGGCTTTCATCCCAAGATTTCCAATGGCACTGGCTAACAGCAGTAAGCCCGAATGAAAGGCCGACATACCAAAGCCGATCTGAAAAATCAAAGGCATCAAATAGGGAACCGCTCCAATGCCAATCCGTGTGATCGACCCGGTGATGACGGTCACCGAGTAAGTCGGTACGCGCAAGGTTGTGTAATCAATCAGCGGATGCAAGCGATTGGAGGCGTGACGATAGGTAATCACGCCGAGTACTAAACCTGACACCACGCAACTCAGTGCGAACCAGAGATTGGCCTCTTGTTGACTTGCCAATTCCGTCCCATAGAGGATGGCTGTCAGTGTGGCGCCGCTAAGTAAAAAACCGACCATGTCTAAAGGCTTTTTCTCTGTTGAACGCTCATTCGGTACGATGGCAATCGCAGCAATCAGTGCTGCGATACCAAAGGGGACGTTCAACAGGAAAATCCATTCCCAGGAGGCATAGGTTGTAATAAATCCACCGATGGGCGGACCGACCACTGGAGCGGCAATAGCAGGCCAGGTGATGGTCGAAATCGCCTGCATGAGCTGACTTTTTTCCGTGTTGCGCACCACGATTAAACGACCGACAGGCACCATCAGCGCACCGCCCATACCCTGCAGGATTCGTGCAGCGGTAAATGTTTCCACGCTGAAAGAGAGACCGCACAAAACGGATGCGATTGTAAACACCACAATGGCACTACAAAAAACCGTCCGGGATCCGTAGCGATCTGCGACCCAGCCACTGACAGGGATAAAGACCGCGAGTGCAAGCATGTATGCCGTCATGCCCATACTGACCTCGTTTGGACCGACGCCGAAGCTCTCTGCCATCTCAGGCAGAGCGGTAGCGATGACCGTTGTGTCGAGGTACTCCATGAAAAAAGTCGCTGCGACCAGGTAGGGCAGCATCATGGCATGTGATTTTTTAATATGCTGTGTGTTCATGATGAAACTTAATCGGTGAATTCATACCATTTTTTGATGGCAGCCCAAGCGTCTTCGGTGGTATCAACAAAGGTAATGATATCGAGATCTTCTTTATCGATCAGTCCTTCTTCGACCAGCAAATCAAAACGGATCATAGTTTGCCAATGTTCGCGTCCAACCAGAATAACAGGCAGGGCAACAATTTTTTTTGTTTGAATGAGCGTGAGTACTTCGAAAATCTCATCGAAAGAGCCAAAGCCACCCGGGTACACCACGATTGCCCTGGCGCGCAGCAGGAAGTGCATTTTGCGCAAGGCGAAATAATGAAATCTGAAACACAGTGCGGGTGTAATGTATTTGTTCGGGGATTGCTCGCGAGGCAAACTGATATTGAGTCCGATGGAAAGATCGCCTGCCTCAAAGGCCCCGCGGTTAGCGGCCTCCATAATGCCTGGGCCGCCTCCGGTACAGATATGCAGACGTTTTTTAGGACTCGACTGCATTAAATTGTGGGTGGCAACAATAGTGCCGAATTCGCGTGCTGATTCATAGTAAGCACTATTTTTCAGTGCGTGTTGCGCTGTGTTCCGTGAGGCCTCGTCGACTGCGTTCGCCAGCATCGTCTCTGCGGTTTGCTTGCTGACAAAACGTGCTGAACCAAAAACAACAATGGTATGGTCAATATCGTTTTCACGCAGGACGAGATCAGCTTTTTGCAGTTCGAGTTGAAATCTGATGCCTCTTACTTCAGCCCGATTGAGGAATTCCTGATCTGCAAAGGCGAATTTGTAGGAATCGCTCGCCTCTTGGAGCGAGCGCGGAGGCGTTGTTTTAGCAACAAGCTGGGCAGCCGTTTGCGCATTGTCATCAGGAATCTGAGCGACCATCTGTTTCCCTTTTTGATTCTATGCATTCTGGAAATTCAATCAGTACTGACTATACAGCGTGATTCTGTCCTAATATTCTAAAAAAAACCTCATGTCTGACCTATCTAAAATATTTTTCATCTGAAACAGGACTCTTAAATGAAATTTGCAAGCTATACAGTCAATGGACAAGCTTCTTATGGCGTGATTCGTGAGGATGGCAGTGTGGTGGACTTGCGTCAGCGCATCGGGCAGGATTACCCCAGTTTGCTGGTATTGCTGCAGTGCGATGCACTTCAGACTGCACGCGAGGTGGCAGAGTCTGCGGACCTCGGTGACTATCAGGAAACTGAGCTTGCCTATTTGCCGGTTTTTGCTGAGCCTGTGACGATTCACTGTATTGGCCTGAACTATGCCGCCCATGCTGCTGAGGCGGGACACAAACCTCCGGAATTTCCTCGGACTTTTGTCAAGATACCCGCAGCACTTGTTGCGCATAAGGAGCATTTCGAAATGCCAACCCTTTCTCCCGAATATGATTTTGAAGGTGAGCTCGCTGTGATTATCGGCAAAGGTGGCAGGAATATTTCCGCGGACAACGCGATGAAACATGTGGCGGGATACACCTGTTTTATGGATGGCTCAGTCCGAGACTACCAATTCCAGCGGACGACCGACCAGGGTAAGAATTTTTATCGCTCAAGTTCCATCGGTCCCGCCTTAGTGACTATCGATGAGGTCGGAGAACTGGATCCGCTCACGCTCACAACAATCGTGAGTGGCGAGACGATGCAGCATACTAAATTTGATAATCTGATTTTCACCGTACCTAAACTCGTTGAATACCTGTCGGCCATTACCGAGCTGCGCATTGGTGATGTGATTGCCACGGGTACACCCGAGGGCGTTGGTTTCAGTCGTAAGCCGCCACGCTTTTTAAAGCGCGGCGATGTGGTTGAGGTGGTGATTCAGAAAGTCGGCAGGTTGCGTAACGTTGTTGGTTAAGCGCTTAGAGCTCAATGATCACGGCATACGGCACGCGTTCAAGCGTGCCGTAGTGAGAAAAGATAAAGTGTCGATTGCACTGTTGAGCAATCTGAATCAGCTGCTCGGTGATGAACTCGATGGAGCCTCGGTCCAGTGCTGCTGTCAGATCATCAATCAAGGTGATTCTGGCACCGCTCGCAATCGCAGCGGCAATCCATACTTTGCGTTTTGAGCCAGCCGAGAGCATATAGAGTGGTTTATCCTGATGCGGTGATAAGCCCAAGCCTTCAAGCAACGCAGGAATAATTTTTTCGTCAAAATCACCAAATGCGTTTTGAACTTGAGCTAAATACTGAATGGCTGAAATTTGATCGAATGTTTCGGTACGCGGATCAGTAAAAAAAACTTGCGTGCGGTATTGTTTTGTTTGTTGACTAGAGTCGAATTTGTTTAAGCTGATTGTGCCAGCTGCGGGCATGAGCTCTGCCGCGAGTAAGCGCAATAGTGTTGTTTTACCCCGGCTCTCTTCGCAGCGAATCAGGCTGACACCCAGAGGGATGCGTACTGACAACTTGTCGAAAAGCGGCTGATCCGGGTAGCTAAACGAAAGGGCTTCAATATTCAGTGCTTCAGGGACCTGCAGATTCATCTGTTTTCCTGTCTGGCGAAAAAGAGTGGTTTTGCTTGAGAATTCTTGCTCATTGCCTTGTATAGTTGAGCAGTTATTGTATTTTGAATATTTCAGGATCCAGCGATGTCAAAAAATTATCATTATTACGAACCGCGAACAGGTCATGGCTTGCCGCACGACCCCTTCAATGCAATTGTTGGGCCGCGTCCAATAGGCTGGATTTCGACCCAGAGTAAAGAAGGTATCGTTAATCTTGCGCCCTATAGTTTTTTCAATGCGTTTAACTATGTACCGCCTATCGTTGCATTTTCAAGCGTTAACTACAAAGACACTGTTCGTAATGCAGAGCAAACAGGAGAGTTTGCCTGGAATCTGGTCACGATGCCTTTGGCCGAAGCAATGAATCAAACTTGCGCAGCGGTTCCGCCAGAGGTGAATGAATTTGAGCTGGCGGGGCTGACCCAGGCGCCCTCCCGCTTGATTAAGCCTCCTCGCGTGGGTGAAAGCCCTGTCTCCTTTGAGTGCAAGGTCACTAAAATCATGCAGCTCGAAACGGCTGAAGGTTTGGCTGTACCGACCTGGATGGTTTTGGGTGAGGTCGTCGCCGTGCACATCGATCAGTCCTTGCTGAAAGATGGTGTCTACGATACCGCGGGTGCGGGGCACGTCATGCGCGGTGGTGGGCCAGCAGATTACTTTACAGTTGGACCTGAGCAGCTATTTAAAATGCGTCGGCCTGCTTAAGCAGGTATTGCAAATAAATCCCAATGACCGATCTCGCAGGTTTGAGCTTGCAGGCGCGCACTTAACCAGGCCTCGAGATCGGAGTTTGAAATTTTTTGCGTTTGTCCGACAGCGGCCGCAGACCCGGTTGCCAGTGCTTGCATGAGGGCCTGATCTGCCGGGGCCTTCAATAACCAGGGGCTTTTCTCAAGTTGAATCTTAAAGCCACGTGCCGAGAGCTGGGTTTGAATGATTTCAATCGCACCAGGTCCGGCTGAGAGCCCAAAGCCTTTATCGGTACCTTGATGCGCATGAAAGGCCTCTAACACAGGCTGGTCAGCAAAATGTGCAGGTGACCATTTTTCTATACCGTCGTAGGTCAAAACAGTAAAAAGCGGGACTTTAAGGGATTGGCAAAATCGCGTGATCCATGCGGGTGAGACCAGATCAAAGAATGCTGCCGCAGTCACCAGATTGGCTTTGCCCGCCAGGACACTCTCGATATTTTTTGCCAGATCAACTTGCATGAAATGTACGGTGATCTGTTTGCTGTTTTTTAAAAATCGTAGCGGTGGATTTTTTTCAATCACACCATGCTGTGCAGTCACTTCATCTGCCCAATCTTCAAGAGCTATTCTCGCCGCATTTAATAAATCGGGATCGTAATCGATCAGAGTCCAGTGCTGATGTGCAGGAAAACTCTCAGCAAGCGCGCGCAAATTTGAACCAGTACCGCAGCCCAGATCAGTGATGTTCAGAGCAGACTGTTCGGATTTGCCCAGGTCAGAGTGTTGCTCGAAATACCGACATACTTCCTGACAAAGCACCGCGTTGCGTGCACGATGGTCTGCTGGTTCACGCAGAGATAGCCATTGTGATGAAAATCCAGTCATGGTGCTGCCTTCAGAGGTAATTCAGTAAATTGTTCTCGAACCAGTTGTGCAAAGCGTCCGCCTTGCGCATTGAGTTCGTCGTAGGTTCCCGCTTCGATCACCTGACCAGAATCCATAACAAGTATTTTGTCTGCCCGGCGAATGGTGGAGAGCCTGTGTGCGATGATCAGCGTCGTACGATTTTTGATGACAGCTTCCAAGGCAAGGGTTAATTTTTTTTCTGTAGAACTATCCAGTGCACTGGTTGCCTCGTCCAGAATCAGGATGGGCGGGTTTTTGAGGATCACGCGTGCAATCGAGATACGCTGACGCTCTCCACCTGAAAGCGTGCGCCCTCGTTCGCCTATTTTTGTCTCAAAGCCCTTTTCCTGCTGTTCAATAAAATCCAGCGCCTGAGCACTCCTGGCCGCAGCTTTAAGGTCGCTCTCAGTAGCTTCTGGCTGACCAACTAACAGATTTTCTGCAATTGACCGATTAAACAAAAGCGGTTCCTGAAACACAACGCCAATGTGATGTCTTAACGAGGCGAGGGAGATGTCTTTGATGTCGGTCCCGTCGATACTGATCACACCCGCTTGTGGATCGAAAGCGCGGTAAAGCAGCGAGAGCGCGGTTGATTTGCCTGCCCCGGAGGAGCCAACCAGTGCGACGGTCTGGCCTGCTGCGACGGTGAAGTTCAAGTCTTTGAGGGCTTGGTGTTTGCCATCGTAAGAAAAACTCACGTTTTTGAATTCAAGCTCACCTTTGACGTGCGAGAGGGTGAGGGCATTTGAGCGATCATAGATCTCAGGCGATGTATCGAGCATCTTAAAAAAATCGCTCAGCCTTGGCGCGTCCATCGCTAAGCGATGAAAAAAATTCACTGATTGCTCAAGTTTGGTAATGATCATCCCGGCAAAGGCTATGAAAGTAACAATAGCCCCGATGGAAATCAGCCCTTTTGTAAACAGCCAGGTACCTATGATGATAATAGAAAGGATCGAAATCGTTGTCGCTGAGCGATTCAGAACCGTGACCAGTGCCCACCAGGATAAGACAGGCAACTGGACGCTTAATAAGCGATTACTGATGTTTTTGAGCGCGGAGACCTCATCCTGGATACGCGCAAAACTTTGTACCAGCGGGATGTTGCCCAGCGTATCTGAAACTTGTTCGGCCATATCCGAATGATGACTTTCGACTTGCTGTTGCAAGGTCTGAGTCTTGCGAATGATGAAATTTGTTAAGAAAGCAAAAACAGTACAAAGAATAATCAGTACGATGGCCAAGCGCCAGTTCATATAAAGCGCGAGCGGGATCAGTACCAGCAGTGATACAAGCGCGGCAAGATGCTCCCTGAAAAAACTCAGCCATAACCACCAGAGCGCATCCGTGCCCTGAAGCATGATTTTCATCAGTCTGCCGGAATGCGTTGAGTTTTGCTGGGCAAGCGGTAATTCCAGGACATGCTCAAAATAAGTGCTGACCGCAGCATGGCGACGCCGATGAGCCAGACGATCCGAGTACAAAGAGATCAGGGTGCTGCTGAGGATGGTAAAGATCCCAAAACCAGTCCATGCAGCCAGCAAAGGCCAGACCTTGTTCCATAGGTCAGCGGACTGCTCGCTTGAGCCCTGGCTGAGTGTGTCGATCACCCTGCCGAATAAGACCGGTTCTGCAAACAGCGCCATGGCTAAGGCAACGTTTGCGATGGCGAGATACCAACCTTGTTTTTTATCGGATCCGAGCAGATCCAGGGCACGCTTGTAGATCTTGAGGAGTTTCATTTTTTTATTTTTGGCGCAACCGGTATGCCGCAAGATCAAGTTGTTTGAGTGCCTCGGGACGTTTGGTTTCTTCAGGAATATCGAACAGCCCCACACTCAGAAGCAAACGACCAAAACCAGGCCAGGAGGTCATCACCGCGAGAGGAATCGAAAGGGTTAGACCACCAAACAGTAAGCAAGCAATCGTCACACACTCGGGGTGTGTCAAGGCGAGGGCGCCAATCAGTGCAATCCCGAGAACTGTGTGCGGCCAGAATTGTCTGAGCGCGACGCTGAGCGGAACAGAATGGTCATCTCGGGTCTGGCCGGTCCAGCCGGATTTTTTACCAAACAATAAGCCGAACATGAACATCGCATGATTGAGCCAGGTGATAGGGGTCATCAAAATCGAAAAAATCATTTCCAGCGAAAAGCCCGCAAGAAATCTGGCTGTACCTCCAAACGCTTGACGCTGATCCCGTCGTATCAACGCATCCAGACCACCAGCGAATTTTGGCCAGTACCACATGAAGATAGACAACCAAAGTAG
>Ga0208105_1000326_pt1 | contig 16742 bp, 15 predicted proteins | sample CryBogCBE16Jul07_FD_184574 | JGI IMG/M metagenome (GOLD analysis project Ga0208105, IMG submission 184574) | Freshwater microbial communities from Crystal Bog, Wisconsin, USA - CBE16Jul07 (SPAdes) | ecosystem: Environmental > Aquatic > Freshwater > Lake | place: Crystal Bog, Wisconsin, USA... | reverse complement strand
CAATCCAGCTCAGGATGGGTGGCAGAGTGGTCGATCGCGCACGCTTGGAAAGCGTGTTTACCTTAATCGGTAACGAGGGTTCGAATCCCTCCCCATCCGCGCTTTTTTTGACAACCCGACTCCACAGGAGGGATGAGAATCTTGGTTTGACTGCCATGCCGCGATCAGCGGCACCATGATGTTCACGCAGTCACTCTGCAGAGCCTTGGCGCCAGCCAAGGATAATCCCTCCCCATCCGCGCTTTTCAAAAAAGCTGACTACCGCTTTGCCAGCCTCTCCAGGATCCTGGAGACGAGTTCCCTGCTGATGCCCGGTGTTTCGGAGAGCCGTTCCGGCGTCGCTCGGCGGATGCGGGCGATGCTGCCGAATTCCTTGAGGAGGGCTTTCTTGCGTGCCTCGCTGATGCCCGGGATGTCGTCGAGTTGGCTTTCGGAGATGCGTCGGCGGAGCAGCAGTTCGTTGTAGCCGTTGGCGACGCGGTGAGCCTCGTCCCGGATCCGCTGGAGCAGGCGGAGGGCCCCGGAATCCTTGTCGAGCCGGAGTGCTACGGATTCTCCTGGCCGGTAAATCTCCTCGAATTCCTTGGCCAGTCCGATTACTGCCTGATCATGCAGGCCGAGGGCCTGAAGTTCGCGGCAGGCCATGCCGAGCTGGCCCTTGCCGCCGTCGACGATGATCAGGTCGGGCAGGGGGCTGGCTTCCCGGGAGATGCGCTCCAACGCCTCGGCGGGATGCTCCTGCGATTCAGCCAGTCCGGGATCGCGTGTTGCGGCCTGTCGCAGGAGCCGGCTGTAGCGTCTCCTGATCACCTCGGCCATGCTGGCGAAGTCATCCTGGCCCTTAGTCGAGGTGATCCGGTAACGGCGGTAGTTTTCCCGGTCGGGAACCCCGTCCCGGAACCGGACCATCGAGGCGACGATGTGGTTGTCGGAGATGTTGGAGATGTCGAAGCACTCCATCGTTGCCGGAATCCTGGACAATCCCAGGGCATCGCGGAGTTCGGCCAGATCCTCTTCGGGCCGGATCCCGGTCGGCAGTGATTTTCTCGTGAAGCGCCGCATCGGCCTGCTGGTCTCGCGGAGATCACGCAGGAGATTGCGCAAGGCGGCGGCCTTCTCGAAATCTAGGTTCTCCGCGGCCTTTTCCATCTCGGCCTCGAGGGCCTCGCTCATCTCGCGTGATTTCCCCTCGAGCACCGAGCAGGCCTCCTCCATGCGGCGGAGGTAGTCCCCAGTGCTGATCCGCCCGACGCAGGGGGCGGAGCAGTTTTTGATCGCATGGTCGAGGCAGTGACGGAACTCCCGCTCGCCCGGTTCGGGATGGCGGCAGGGGCGGATCCCGAACTGTTTGCGAAGCGCCTGCACCGTGCTTCGTGCCGCCAACGCGTTGGCAAACGGCCCGAAATAGCGGGCGCCGTCCTCGCGTCGCAGGCGCGTCAGCTCGAAGCGGGGCATAGGGTCGTTCAGCTGCACCCGCACAAGCAGGAAGCGCTTGTCGTCGCGGAAGCTGACGTTGTACTTGGGCCGCCACTCCTTGATGAGCTTCCCCTCGAAGAGGATGGCCTCGGCGTCGCTCTTGACGACATGCCACTCGTAGTCGGCCGCGCTGTCGATCAGGGCGCGGGTCTTGATCTCGGCCTTGGTCCGTCCCGAGGGGGTGAAGTAATTGGAAAGCCGGCGTCGCAGGTCGCGTGCCTTGCCCACGTAGATGATCTTCGCGAAGCGGTCCCGGATCACATAGACGCCGGGACGATGAGGCACCTCCCGCAGCTTCGCCTGAAGCGCGGTTTGAAGCGTGTGCTGGCCGTTCATCGATGGTCCCGGTTGTGGAGGAGTGATCATGGAAGGTATCCCCTGCGGCGCGATTGGGCAAACCGCGGCGTCGGCATTCCTTGATAGCGCTCCGGCCATCCGGTTCACTGGGAAGCATGAGCGAGACGCAGAGCGCACGCCTGATCCTGAGCACCTTCGCCGACGAGGCCACCGCTTTCTCCGCGATTCGCTCGCTCCTCGACGAGCGGTTGATCGCCTGCGGGAGCATCGTGCCGGGTGTCCGCTCGATCTACCGGTGGAGGGGGAACATCGAGGAATCCGCCGAGGTGCAGGTGATCCTCAAGACCTCCGCGGAGTCGGCTTCCCGCTGCATCGCCCGGCTGGCGGCACTCCATCCCTACGAGGTGCCCGAGATCGTCGAAGTGGAGCCCTCGTCGGTGGCCCTCCCCTATGCTTCCTGGATCAGAGAATCTTTGAGTCCGGGGGAGTGACGGGATAGAACAGGAAGCTCATGGCCACCACCGCTCCCACGATCCTGGACCGGATCCTTGCCGACGTCCGCGTCGAAATCGACGGCGCGAAGCGCCTCCGCTCCCCCGCCGATCTGCGGTCCATGATTGCGGATGCCCCGCCGGTGCGTCCCCTGGACGAGGCGTTGGCTCGCCCGTTCGGCCTCATCGCCGAGATCAAGGCCTGTTCCCCGAGCGTCGGGCCGATGCGTGCGGAGAACATCGCGGAGGCACCCACCGCCTACGAGGAGAGCCCGGCGGTGAAAGCCCTTTCCGTCCTCACCAACGAACGGCATTTCGGCGGGAGCATGAAGCGCCTGAAGGAGATCCGTGCGTCGGTTTCCAAACCGGTCCTCCGCAAGGATTTCATCCTGGAGGAATACCAGGTCCGTGAGGCCCGCGCCTTCGGGGCCGATGCAATCCTGCTGATGGCGAGCGTCCTCGATGCGGCGCGACTCAAGGGGTTCCATGAACTTGCCTTGGAGCTCGGGATGGAAGCCCTCTTTGAGGTCCATGACGAGGAGGAGGTGGCCGCCCTGCCGGCCCAAGCCCGGATCGTCGGGATTAACAGCCGCCGCTTCAAGGCGCCAGAGGAGTCCGCGGGATTCGCCGCCGTCGGTGGCGCCGGTTCCTCCGAAAAGGATTTCAGCATTCGTCTCGATACCTTCGGTCTGGTGGATCGTCTCCCCGCCGGCACGATCCGCGTGGCGGAGAGCGGACTCGATGCCGGGAATGTCGCCTCCGTCGCGGAAAAATTCCACGCCGCTCTTGTCGGCACTTCGCTCCTGCGAGCTCCCGCCGGGATCCGCGCCGGCCTTGCGGCGTTCGAGGAGGCCCTGTCATGAATTCCGAGGATTTCTCCATCGATCCCGAGGCTCCCGACACGCCCTTCGATGTGTCGCTGCGGCCGCCGATGTTCGAGGAATTCTGCGGGCAGCCCAAGACGATCGAGCGCCTGATGCTCCTGGTCGAGGCCGCCCGCCAGCGCGACGAACCGCTCCAGCACATCCTGCTGAGCGGTCCTCCCGGACTCGGCAAGACCACACTCGCCTACATCCTCGGCAACGCCATGGGTGCGGAGGTCCGCACCACGAGCGGACCGACCATCGAGAAGGCTGGCGATCTCGCGGGGCTCCTCACGACGATGCCGCACGGCGGCGTCCTCTTCATCGACGAGATCCACCGGCTGCAGCCCGCCATCGAGGAGTATCTCTACCCGGCGATGGAGGATTTCCGGGTCGACATCATGATCGACCAGGGGCCCAACGCCCGCAGCGTGCGCCTCAACCTCGCCCGCTTCACCCTGATCGGCGCCACCACGCGTGCCGGCATGATCAGCTCGCCGCTCCGTTCCCGCTTCGGCATGACCTGCCGCCTTGACTACTACGAGGCCGAGGAGTTGCGGAAGATCGTCCTGCGCACCGGCGGCCTCCTCGGCATGACGATCGATCCCGAGGGGGCGCTCGAGGTGGCCCGCCGGTCGCGAGGCACGCCCCGCATCGCCAACAATCTCCTGCGCTGGGTCCGCGATTACGCGCAAGTCCGTGCCGGGGGGATCGTCGACAAGGAATCGGCCTCACGCGCCCTCGAGATGCTCGATATCGACGCCGACGGATTCGACGAAATGGACAAACGCATCATCGAGTCGCTCATCCACAAGTTCGGTGGCGGTCCCGTCGGACTGAACTCTCTGGCCGTCGCCGTGGGCGAGGAGCCCGGCACGCTCGAGGATGTCCACGAACCCTACCTGATCATGCAGGGATATGTTTCGAGGACCCCGCAGGGTCGCGTCGCGATGCCCAAGGCCTATGCGAAGATCGGACTGCCCGCTCCGAAGAACCGCGCCGCCGCCGCCCAGCAGGAGTTGTTGCCGTAGGCAGTGAGCAGGTATTTAGACTGAAGACTGAAATCTGAAGGAAAGAATCAATCAGTTGGACTCTGACCTTGTAACGCTGTCCGAGGTGGAAACTTTGGGAGTCATGGGTTAACTTCAACCTCCCTCGGCTTTCCAAGGACTCAACCTTTTCACTTTCGACCCTTTTACTTTTTACCTTTCGGCAGCCCTCGACTTTCGACCCTCGTCGCTCGACTTCCCTCATCCATGTTTTCCAGTCTTTCCGACAAGCTCCAGCAGACCTTCAAGAACCTCCGCGGTCACGGGAGGCTCTCCGAGTCGAATATCTCCGACGCCCTGCGCGAGGTGCGGCTTGCCCTGCTCGATGCCGATGTCCACTTCGCCGTCGCCAAGGAATTCATCGCCAAGGTCAAGGAGCGCGCCCTCGGCGAGGAGGTCCTCAAGAGCGTCACGCCGGGCCAGCAGATCGTCAAAATCTTCCAGGACGAGTTGACGGTCCTCCTCGGCGGGGACAACGAACCGATCAACCACGGCAAGCCGACCCGCATCCTGATGGTCGGACTCAACGGCGCTGGCAAGACCACCTCCTCGGCGAAACTTGCACGGCTTCTCAAGAACCCCGGCCTCTTCAGCACGATGAAGGGGGAGGCTCCCCGCACCCCGCTGCTCGTCGCGCTCGACCTGGTCCGCCCCGCGGCGATCGAGCAACTGGCGACCCTCGGCGAGCAGATCGAGGTGCCGGTCTTCCGGCCCGACCCCTCGGAGAAGGATGTCCTTGCCGCCGCCCGTCAGGGGCTGGCCTGGTGTGAGAAGCAGGGGGGGAATGTCGAGATCTACGACACCGCCGGTCGCCGCGAGATCGACGACGATCTCGTCGGGGAACTCGTCCGACTGAAGGAGTTGATCCGACCCCAGGAGATCCTGCTCGTCTGCGATGCGGCCACAGGCCAGCAGGCGGTGAGCGTGGCCGAGAAGTTCCACGCTGCCCTGGGCCTGACCGGACTGGTCCTGACCAAGCTCGACGGCGATGCACGCGGCGGGGCGGCCCTTTCCCTGAGGTCGGTGACCGGCAGGCCGATCAAGTTCGCCGGCGTCGGGGAAAAGGTCGATCAGTTCGAACCCTTTTATCCGGAACGACTTGCATCCCGTATTCTGGGCATGGGGGACATCGTCGGTCTTGTGGAAAGGGCCGCGGAGGCGGTCGAGATGGAGGAGATGGGTCGCCTGGAGGCCAAGATGAAGAACGCCTCCTTCGATCTGGAGGACTTCCTGAGCCAGCTCCGGATGATCAAGCGGATGGGTCCTCTGGAAAATCTGCTTGGCATGATCCCCGGGATGGCTAATCTGCCCAGTCCCGCAGTGAACGGAAAAGAACTGCAGCGGGTCGAGGCGATCATTCTCTCCATGACGCCCGGCGAACGGAAGCGCCCCGAGATCCTCAACGCGCGCCGTCGCCAACGAATCGCCCGCGGCAGTGGAAATTCCGTCACCGAGGTCAACAACCTGATCCTGAGGTTCGGCCAGATGAAAAAACTGGCCAAGAACACCGGGAAAATGAAAAAAATGATGTCCCGTTTCGCCTCCGGCGGAGCGGCCGGCCTCGCCCCAAATAACTCCTTACCGACCCGACTCCCATGGCAGTAGCAATCCGACTCCGCCGCGAAGGCGCCCGCAACCATCCCTTCTACCGCATCGCGGTGGCCGACCAGCGCAGCCCGCGCGACGGCAAGTTCATCGAGCTCATCGGTCACTACGACCCGAAGCAGGCCGGTGACAACCACAAGATCGACCTCGCCCGCGCCGAATATTGGCTCAGCGTCGGGGCCCGCGCCTCGCAGACGGTCATGAGCTTCATTAACAAGGCTAGAAAAGCCTCTGGGGCTTCCGGAGCGGCCGCCTGATTTTTTCCGCGATGGACGAGTTTCTCCGCTACGTGGTGGGGAAACTCGTCGAACATCCCGACGAGGTGGCGATCAGCCACCGGGAGGATCAGGGGAAAATCACCTACCTCCTCGAGCTCAACCGGGGCGACATCGGGCGCCTCATCGGCAAGGGTGGAGCCACCATCAAGGCCATCAGGGATCTCCTTTCCGCCGCGGCCGAGCAACACGGCAAGAAGGTCGGCCTGGAAATTCTCGAGTAACTCGGCCCGATCCGCCGGGGCGGCACGGATCCCGCTCTTCCGATCGATCCGCCCGCTTTCAGCTTCCAGCCTCCGGGATTTCAGCTTTTGCTTGGACGATGTTCTCACCCCATCTCATTGCCCGCGGTCTCCGTCAGACCTACGAACTTGGCACGGAGCGACTTGAGATTCTCAAGGGGATCGATCTGGATGTCGGGCGGGGCGAGGTGCTTTTCCTGCGCGGCGCCTCCGGGGCCGGGAAGTCGACCCTGCTCTACACCCTGGCAGCGCTCGAGCATCCGCGCGCAGGGAGCGTCGAGTTCGAGGGGGAGCAATTGCTCAAGCTGGGACGCGACCGCCTCGCCTCCCTGCGCAACCGCAGGATGGGTTTCATCTTCCAATCCTACCATCTCCTGCCGGAACTGACCGCGCTGGAGAACGTCCTTCTCCCCTCCATGCTCGGAGGAACGCGCTGCGAGGAGCGGGCCCGCTCCCTGCTTGACCGCGTCGGCCTCTCCGGACGGCTGAACCATCTTCCCTCGCAGCTCAGCGGCGGCGAACAGCAGCGCGTGGCGATCGCCCGCGCCCTGGCCAACGACCCCGGGATCCTCTTTGCCGACGAGCCGACGGGAAATCTCGACGCCGCGACCGGAGCCGGGATCATCGAACTGCTGCTCGGCCTGGCCCGCGAGGATGGCCGCACGATGGTCGCCGTCACCCATGACGCCTCCCTCGCGGCCCTCGGCGACCGCCAGCTCTTTCTGCGGGAAGGGCGCCTGGAACAAGGTATTTAGCCCTAAGACTTCTTTGACCCGATGACCCATTCCCAGTCTTCCGATCCCCGGAATTCCATCGTCACCCCCGTGCAGGTGATGTTCTTCGACACCGATGCGGGTGGGGTGGTGCACAACATCGCCTACCTCCGCTTCATCGAGACGGCCCGCACCCTGCTCGCCGTCCAGCTCGGCATGGACTGGAACCTCATGGCCGCGACCTCCGTCTATCCCGTCGTCGTCCGCACGGAGATCGACTACCGCCGCCCCGCGATCCTTGGCGACGAACTCGAAATCCACGGCCGCCTCGGCGAGGCGACCCCGGCGCGCTTCTGGTGTCACTTCGAGATCCGGCGACCCTGCGACGGCGCGCTTCTCATCACCTGCCAGCAGGCGCTCGCTTTCGTGAAGATGCCCGAGGGCAGGCCTCTCCGACTTCCCAAGGGGTGGCCCGAACCTTTTGCCCCGCTGGCCCCGCAGTAAGGAACGGTCTCCGTGGTCATCTGCGACTTAACCCAGTTTTACAGCCCGGCCTCGGGCGGCGTGAGACGATACATCGGGGAAAAGGCCATCCGGCTCGAGACCGAGGGTCACCGGCATGTCCTGATCATTCCGGGAGAAAAGACGGAGCGCCGTGAGGAAGGGAACCGAGTCACCTACACGATCGCCTCACCGCTCGTGTCCCGCACCGCCCGTTACCGTGCCCTGATCAGGCTCCATCTGGTCGAGGAGGCGCTCGAGCGCGAGCAACCCGATCTCATCGAGTCCGGCGACCCGTATCAGGTTGCCTGGAAAGCCGTCGCCTCCGGCCGTGCCCTTGGCATCCCGGCGGTCGGATTCTACCACTCCCACTTCACGGACGCGGTGCTGCGCTCGGTGGCCAAATACTTCGGATCCCTCTCGGTCCGCGTGGCCGAGGAGGTCGGGCGCATCTACACCGAGGATCTTTACAACCGCTTCGAACGGACGCTTGTTCCCAGCGCCGGACTCTCCGCGCTCCTGCGGACATGGGGTCTCGAGAATGTGGAAACGCTTGAACTCGGTGTCGACACAGGGATCTTCCGCCCCGATCTGGAGTCAGGCAGGCAGGCGCGGGAACGGCTCGGGCTGCCCACCGACCGGATCGTCCTGCTCTATGTGGGACGTCTCAGTCCCGAGAAGAACCTGAAGCGACTGTTCGGCGCCTTCTCGCTGCTCCACCAAGCCGATCCTTCCCGGTATCATCTGGCCGTGGTCGGAGACGGCCCCCTGCGCGGCGCGTTGCAACAGCTTGCCGCCGAGACCTCGCAGGTAAGCTGGCTGCGGCTCGCCCACGGTGCGGGCGAACTCGCCGACATTTACCGGGCGGCGGATCTCTTCGTCCATCCGGGGGTGAAGGAGACCTTCGGCCTCGTCACGTTGGAGAGCCAGGCTTGCGGCACCCCGGTGGTCGGCATCCGTGGGAGCTTCATGGACGCGATCAACTTCAGCGGCCTCCACAACTGGTCCTCGGACGACTCCGAGGAGGCGCTCGCCGAAGCCATCCTTACGGCCTCTGCTGGGGATCTCAAGGCCTCAGGCCTGCAGGCGGCGTCCTCCGTTTCGGGGAAATACGACTGGCAGGCCGTCTTCGCCCGCCTCTTTGCGGTTTACCGGGACGTCATCGCCTCGTACAACCCTTAAGGTGTCCCTTTCCGTGACTTCTTCAGTACAGCCCGTCGCCGAGGAGGCGATCTCCACTCCCTCCGGCTCCCCTCTCCTGATCCGCCGCTACGAGCCGCGCGATCGCAAGGCCGTGCGCTGGCTCTGCTGTGAGACAGGCTTCCTCGGCAAGCCGATCGACCCCGTCTTCGAGGACCGGGAGATCTTCGCCGACTACCTGACCCGCTACTACACCGACATCGAGCCCGAGTCCTCCTTCGTGCTCGAACTCGACGGCGAGGTGAAGGGGTATCTCCTCGGCTCCTACCGCCCCTTCCGCCAGCAGCTTTTCAACCTTTTCAATAATGTCTCCCTCTTCATCCGGGGGATGGCCAAATACGCCTTTTACAACAAGGCCACCCGCGACTTCATCGGCTGGATCCTGCGCAACTCCTGGCGCGAGGTGCCCAAGTCACCCCGCCGCTGCGCCCACTTCCACTTCAACATGCTTCCCGAGGCACAGAGCATGGCCGGTACCGGGAGGCTCATGAACGCCTACCTCGACCATCTCCGCTCCAAGGGGGTGAAGCAGGTCTACGGCCAGGTTGTCACCTTCGAGTCGCGGCGCGGGGCCAAGCTCTTCGAGCGCTACGGCTTCCAGGTGCTCGATCGGAGCGAGATCACCAAATACCGCAAAACCCATCCCGAGCCGGTTTATCTCACGACGGTGCTCAAGGAGCTCGGCTAGGTGGATTAGGCTGAAGTCCGAAGCTTAGACAGGGAGGGATTCAGGAAAGCCTTCGCTCCCTGCCTTGCCGGGCTTGAGTTTTCACGGAGCAAGGCGATGGTTTCAGCACTGCGGGGGGGATGTTCCCTAACAGCCTTCAGCCTAAATCCCTAACAACCTTTCTTCCTCCCCCCCATGACCGATACCGAGGCCGCCATCATCCTCAACATGCTGCCTCAGGTGGGGCCGGTCCGATTCGGGAGGCTTCTGGAGCGCTTCGGCTCCGCCGCCGCGATTCTCTCCGCATCGGGATCTTCCCTTCGTGCCGTGGAGGGGATCGGCCAAGAAGTCTCCTCGGTCATCACCGCATGGCAGGATCATGCGGATCTGGATGCCGAGCTCGGCCTCGTCGAAAACGCGGGTGCCCGGGTGATCTCTCGTGCCGACGCGGAGTATCCCTCCCTGCTCCGCGAGATCCATGATCCGCCGATCGTGTTGTATGTCCTGGGGTGCATCGAGGAGCGCGATCATCGGCACGGCCTCGGGATCGTCGGCACCCGCAAGGCCAGCCACTACGCTACCGAGGCCGCGAAGAAGCTCGGCTACCAGCTCGCCTACGCCGGCCTCACGGTCTACAGCGGATTGGCCCGGGGAATCGATACGGCCGCGCATCAGGCGGCCATCGCCGCTAACGGTCGCACGGTCGCCGTCCTGGGCAGCGGCCTCTCCACCATCTACCCGGAGGAGAATGTCCCCCTTGCCGAGAAAATCGCCGCTGGTCATGGCGCCGTGATCAGCGAGTTCCCGATGGGAACCACGCCGACCAGGCAGACCTTCCCCAAGCGGAACAGGATCATCAGCGGCTGTTCCTTCGGCCTGCTTGTCGTCGAGGCGGGGCTCAACAGCGGAGCCCTCATCAGCGCCCGCGAGGCGGGAGAGCAGGGGCGTTCTCTCTACGCGGTGCCGGGCAGGATCGATCAGCCGGGCACGCTCGGCTCCAACCGCCTGATCCAGCAGGGGGCCAAGCTTGTCATCGACGCGGGGGACATCCTCTCGGACCTGCCGATGATGTTCGCCGCACCTCAGGAACTTCCGAAAAGCCGCCCGAAGGCAGGACTCACGGAGGAAGATCTTCTGGTCTACGAAGCCATCGGCGACGACCCTACCGATGTCGACATGATCATCACGCGCTGCGGCTTGTCTCCCGCCACCGTCTCCTCCCGCCTGCTGTCCCTGGAATTGGGGCGGCATGTGAAGCCGGCCCCGGGTGGTCGCTTCATCAAGCTGATGTGAGATTTTTCCCGCAGAGGCGCAGAGAAAAGATGAAAAGTGACGCGGTCTGGTTGCAACTGCTCTAGCCTTTGTTGGATATCCCCTTTATCCCTGTGAGTCATCCTTTCTCTTCCGCGATCAATCCTCCGTACCATGGGCCTCCGATGACAAAAAGTTCCTACGCAAAAAGGGCTCCAGGAAAATCTCCCGTTGCATTTCCGTAGCATTGCCAGTATCGGTTCACGCCCCGCCCCCGTTTTTGACCTTTCACGTTCTACGGTTCCACTTCCCTATTTCTAATGCCCAAGACCCTCGTCATCGCCGAGAAGCCAAGCGTTGCCGCCGATCTGACCCGAGCCCTTGGGGGGAAGGCCGCCCGCGCCGAATACTTTGAGGTCGACGACTATGTCATCACCTCGGCGGTGGGCCATCTGGTCGAGCTCTGCCTCCCCAACAAGATGACCGGGGGCAAGGGCCTCTCCTGGAAGCTCGACGCCCTGCCGATCATTCCCGAAGCCTTTGAACTCCAGCCGATTGCCAGGTCGGCCGACCGCCTCAAAGTGGTCAGGAAACTCCTCAAGGATCCCGAGGTGACCGAGGTCATCAACGCCTGCGATGCCGGGCGCGAGGGAGAACTCATCTTCCACAACATCATTCAGCTCACCGGCTGCACCAAACCGGTCAAGCGCCTCTGGCTCCAGTCGATGACCAAGGAGGCGATCAAGGAAGGCTTCGATCACCTGCGTCAAGGCAGCGACATGGAGCCCCTGGCCGACGCCGCCGTCTGCCGCTCGGAGAGCGACTGGCTTGTGGGCATTAACAGCACCCGTGCCCTGACCGCCGTGAACTCGGGGCAGAGCGGTTTCCAACTCACTCCGGTCGGTCGCGTCCAGACTCCGACCTTGGCCATCCTCGTCGAGCGCGAGGAGAAGATCCGCGCCTTTGTCCCCAAGACCTACTTCGAGGTCCATGCCCAGTTCGCCGTCGCCGCCGGGCACTATCCCGGCCGCTGGTTCGACGAATCGTTCGCCAAGGACGAGGCCGCACCCGATGCCAAGGCCGAGCGTCTCTGGGATCGTGAGCGTGCCGAGGCCATCCTCGCCAAGTGCACCGGCAAGCCGGGCGTCATTGAGGAGACCAAGAAATCCACGACCCAGGCAGCCCCGCTCCTCTACGACCTGACCACGCTTCAGAGGGAGGCCAACGGTCGCTTCGGCTTCAGCGCCAAGCGCACCCTCCAGCTGGCTCAACGCCTCTACGAGCACCACAAGGTGCTCACCTACCCCCGTACCGATTCCCGTTACCTCCCGGAGGACAACCTTCCCGCTGTCAAATCCTCTTTCAAGTCATTCGAAGACAAGGAGTTGGCTTTGCATGCCGACCATGCTCTCCAGAAGGGACTCGTGACCAAGACCCCCAAGGTCTTCAACAACGCCAAGGTCTCCGACCACCACGCCATCATCCCGACAGGCGCCACCACCGCCGGACTCGACGAGGTCGAGATGAAGCTCTTCATGATGGTCGCTCAGCGGACCGTCGCCGTCTTCTATCCGCCCGCCCGCTTCGACGTCACCACCCGCATCACCCGGGTGGAGGAGGAACCGTTCAAGAGCGAGGGGAAAGTCCTCACCGATCCGGGATGGCTCGCCGTCTACGGCAAGCATGCCCAGACCGAGGGCGAGGAGGATTCCGCCAAGACCCTCGTTGCCGTTGCCGGCACGGCGGGCAACCTGGAACCCGCCCGCCCCGACTCGGTCGAGGTGCGCGAGGCCCAGACGAGGCCGCCCGCCCGCTTCACGGAAGCCACCCTGCTCAGTGCCATGGAAGGTGCCGGGAAATTCGTCGAGGACGAGGAACTGCGCGAAGCGATGAGCGAGCGCGGACTCGGCACCCCGGCCACGCGCGCCGCCATTATCGAGGGACTCCTCGGCGACGGCTACGTCCTGCGTGAAGGCCGTGACCTCACCGCCACCAGCAAGGGAATCGCCCTCATCCATCTCCTGCGCCACATGGGTGTCACCGCCCTCACTTCCCCCGAGCTCACCGGCGAGTGGGAGCACAAGCTCAAGCAGATGGAGGCCGGCAAGTTCCGCCGTCCCGAATTCATGGAGGAGATCCGCACCTTCACCCGCGACATCGTGGAGAAGGCCAAGGGCTTCACCGACGACGCCGAGGGCTCCTACCCCGACCTTGAGGCGACCTGCCCCAAGTGCCGCGCGGGCCTCTTCAAGGAAAACGTGCGCCAGTTCACCTGCCGCGGATGCGGCCTCGCGCTCTGGAAGACGCTCGCGGGACGTCCGCTCGAGCGTAGCGAGATCGCGACCCTCCTCGAGAAGAAGATCGTCGGACCGCTCGAGGGATTCCGCAGCCGCTTCGGCAAGCCGTTTGCCGCCGAGCTTGAGTTCGATCCCGAGTGGAAGCTCAAGTTTGTCTTCGGCGAACGCGAGGGGGATCCCGCCGCCGAGGAGGCGCTCCGCAACGCCGAGGCCGTCGCGCCCTGCCCCGTCTGCAAGAAGGGAACCATTCGCGAGGGGACCACGAACTATGTCTGCGACCGCTCGATCGGCGCGGAGAAGGAGTGTACCTTCCGTATGGGCCGTACGATTCTCCAGCGCTCCATTCCGCGTGATCAGGTCGTGAAGATTGCCGAGACCGGCAAGACCGACCTGATCGAAGGATTCGTCTCCAAGAAGGGGCGCAAGTTCAAGGCGTTCCTGGTTCTCGACGGGAAGAAGGTCGGCTTCGAGTTCGAACCCCGTGCTCCGAAGGCCGAGGGCGAGGAATCGACCGTGAAACGCGGACGCTTCGGCAAACCGATCAAGCCCAAGCTCACGACCGAGGCAGTCACGGCCGAAGTCGAAAAGAAGACCGCCAAGCCAAGAAAGACTCCCGCGAAGAGGAAAACGTCGACGCCGTCCGGAGTTTAAAATTTCTTGGCGGAACAGCCGCAGGAACCCCTGCACCCAGGCTTGTTACGAGCCCTGACCCAACGGGTGACAAAGAAAGCAACGGCCATCAGGACAAGGATGAGTGCAACGTCGGTCTGAATCTCGGAGTTCATTGGAGCAGGATAGCACGAACACACGCATGGCTTTTCCTGTTTTCCTCATTTCCAAATCAACCGGTAGGCAAACGAGGGTTATTCACCCCGGATTGCTGGCTAGGACTAGGTCGTAGCCTTACGCGCACCTTCCTAGGTGCTTGTTTGAACGTTCTAACTCTTTTAACACACCCACGAAGGCTCCCAATCCAATCTTTGGGTTCAGTCGTTATCCGGCGCGATGGCGGCCATCACGGCAGCGGGATCGGAGAAATCGTCGAAGAGGAAGTCGGGATGGTGTGAGGTGAGCTCCTCTCGGGAGTAATGGCCTGTTGCCACGGCGACCGTGAGCGCGCCAAAGGCCTTCCCGCACTCGATGTCCCGGGGAGTGTCGCCGATGACGTAGATGCGATCGGGAGTGAACTCTTCGCCGTGCTCCTCGAGGGCGCGGGCCGCCGCAACGGGCCCCAGTTTGTTGCGGAGGTGATGGTCGTCGGCATAGGCACCGAAACCGAAGTAGTGCCAGACCCCGTAGTGGGAGAGCTTCACCTCGGCGCCCGCCGCGAGGTTGCCGGTGAGCAGGGCCAGGACGCAGTCGGGGCGTTCCTTCAGGCTGTCAAGGAGGGGGATGATTCCCGGCAGGAGTCGCCCGTCATGGAGTCCCATGCGTCCGGGAAGGATCGAGAGGTAGGCGTCGAGCAGACCCATGACATGGGCGTCGGTCGGCTCCATCCCGGCGGCGACCAGAACGGAGCGGGCGATGCCCGTATCGGTATTGCCGGCAAAGTTGATTCCTTCCAGCGCTGCCGTGCCGCCGCAGAAAGTGCGGACGGCCTCGGTGAAGGAATGGACTCCGGCTCCTCCCGAGGTGATCAGGGTGCCGTCGATGTCGAAGAGGTAGAGGCGTTTTCCCGCCATTGCCGCGATTTATTTGGCGGCTTCTTCCTCGTGCGTCGCCTCGGGCGAATCGGATTCCTCCGACTCGTCATCCTCCTCGTCGTGATCGTCGTCGTCCTCGACGTATTCCTCCTCGATCTTTGCGAAGCGGCGCTTGCGTTTGGCGGGCGGAAGCGGGCTGAGGGTCATGCCGATGGCGCGGCCGACGAGCTTCGGCGGCATGTCGATATGCGCCATGGTCTCGAGATCCTTGATGATCTTCTTCATCATCACCATGCCGAGGTCCTTGTGGGCGTTCTCACGGCCGCGGAACTGCAGGACGATCTTGAGCTTGTTTCCCTTCTCCACGAACTCCTCGGCGTGACGAAGCTTCGTCTCGTAGTCGTGCGCGCCGATCTTCACGCGGAACTTGATCTCCTTGACCTTGCTTGCGCTGTGGCGGTTCTCCTTCTCCTTCTTGGTCAACTCGTACTTGAACTTGCCGAAGTCGGCGATGCGGCAGACCGGCGGGTTCGCGGTCGGCGCGACCTCGATGAGGTCCATGCCGTAGGATTTGGCGCGGCGGACGGCTTCCTCCGTTTTGAGGATGCCGAGCTGCTGGCCGGTGGAGCCGATGATGACGCGGACCTCGCGGGCGCGGATGCGGTCGTTGATGCGGATGAGTGCGGGATTAATGGGACTTCAATGCGCCTTCGGGTTGCTCCGGCGCGGGGTTGTGTCGGCACGTTGGTGCCGGCGGGTGGATGACTGACGGAAGGGAAAAGCCAAGGGGACCGGACAATGGGAAATCATGCCCGCTCACACCGTGAGCGCGCGTTCGCGTATTTCCAATTCGATTCGTTGGAGGAAGTCATCTTTGGCCACGGACCCCTCGTCGCCGTTTTTGCGGCTTCGGACGGAGAGCTGGCCTGCGGCCTCCTCCTTGGGTCCGACGACGATCATGTAGGGCACCTTCTCCACCTGGGCAAGGCGAATCTTGGCGCCGAGCTTCTCGGGGGAAAGGTCGGCGGTCGTCCGGATGCCGCGCGCCGTCATCTCGGCGACGACCGATTTCGCGTAGTCGGCGACTTTTTCCGACACGGGAAGGATGCGGGCCTGCTCCGGGGCGATCCAGACAGGGAAGTCCCCGGCGAAGTGCTCGATGAGCACGCCGGTGAAGCGCTCCAGCGAGCCGAAGGGGGCGCGGTGGATCATCACCGGGACGTGCGCCTTGCCGTCGGCCCCGGTGTAGGAGAGGCCGAAGCGGACGGGGAGGTTGAAGTCAACCTGGACGGTGCCGAGTTGCCATTCGCGGCCCAACACGTCCTTCACGACGAAATCGATCTTCGGGCCGTAGAAGGCGGCCTCGCCCTCCTCTTCGGTAAAGGGGACCCCGAGGGTGGCCGCCGCGTCGCGGCAGGCCTGCTCCGCACGATCCCAGTTGGCGGGATCGCCGACATACTTGTCGGAGGAGGGATCGCGCAGGCTGATGCGGACGCGGTAATCGGTCATGCGGAAGGTGCCGAGCACGGTCTTTACCAAATCGAGGCACCCCTTCAACTCGCCGGCCATTTGCTCCTCGGTGACGAAGAGGTGGGCATCATCCTGGGTGAAGCCGCGGACGCGGGTCATGCCGTTGAGTTCGCCGGATTGCTCCCAGCGGTAGACGGTTCCGAACTCCGCGAGACGCACGGGCAGATCGCGGTAGCTGCGGGGCTGCGATGCGAAGATCTTGACGTGCATCGGGCAGTTCATCGGCTTGAGGAGATAGCCGTCGACCTCGCCGGCCGCCACGCGGTTGCCGAGTTCGGCGCAGGTACAGCCCTCGTCGGCGAGCTTTTCCATGGTATCGCGCTCGACGAGCGGGGGGAACTGGCTCTCGGCGTAGTAGGGGAAGTGGCCGGAGGTGCGGAAGAGATCGAGGCGTCCGATGTGCGGCGTGAAGACCTGCGAGTAGCCCTGCTTGGCCAACTCCCCGCTGATGAAATTCTGCAGCTCTTGGCGGATAATGGCCCCCTTCGGCGTCCAGAGGATTAGGCCCTGGCCGACGGAGTCGTCGATGTGGAAAAGGCCGAGCTCCTTGCCGACCTTGCGGTGATCGCGTTTCTTGGCCTCCTCGATGAGGGCGAAGTGTTTTTCCAACTCTTCGGCGGATGCGAAGGCCGTGCCGTAGAT
>Ga0208105_1000325_pt1 | contig 16778 bp, 17 predicted proteins | sample CryBogCBE16Jul07_FD_184574 | JGI IMG/M metagenome (GOLD analysis project Ga0208105, IMG submission 184574) | Freshwater microbial communities from Crystal Bog, Wisconsin, USA - CBE16Jul07 (SPAdes) | ecosystem: Environmental > Aquatic > Freshwater > Lake | place: Crystal Bog, Wisconsin, USA... | reverse complement strand
CGTTTCTCGTCGGCCCACTGCCAGAGGTTGTCCTCCGGAAGGTGAATGCGTTTGGTGATGGTTGCGGTTTTCATGGGACGGATCGGTTCTTGGGTTGGGAAATTCAGCACAGGGTGGTGCGGATCAGGGCACGGAAGACCCCTTGGATCACCAGTTCACGGGCGGGAATCAGGTCGGGATAATCGGGGTTCTCGGCACGGAGAAACGGGCGCCCGCCCACAAGCAGATAGCGTTTGAGCGTCACCGCCCCGTCGATCAGCGCCGCCACAATGTCACGGGGACGGGGTTCCGCAATCTCGAGGATCACAAGGTCGCGGTCATGGATCCCGGCACCGATCATGGACTCACCCCTCACCTCGAGGGCGAAGAGGCGGGCGCTTTTGGAAAGCTTCAGGAGTTGCGGGTCGATTCCAAGCATGCGATCAGCCTCCTGTTCCTGCCCCTCGGGAATTCCAGCGGGGATCATGCCGTAGACCGGAACATCCCTGATCTCCGGGCGGGGCCTGAAATCGTTCAGGACGATGTTGCGTGAGCGCCCCGCCTCCCGGCGCAGGACCCCCTTCTTCTCCATCAGGTCGAGATGGCTCGCCACGGTGGCGGGGGAGCGGAATCCGAAGCGGGTCATGATCTCGCGGACCGAGGGAATGCTGCCCCGATCCTCCGCGCAGTCGCGGATGAAGGAGAGGATTTCACTCTGTCGGGGTGTGAGGTTCATGGGCCGTTCATTTGTTCGGTATCTGAAAAACGAGTGCCCGGCAAGGGTTTTTTGAGCCATTCTTCCTTCCATGAAACCGTACGAGTTCCTCAAGACCCTCCTGAACACCCCCTCCCCCTCCGGCTTTGAGACCCGTGGGCAGAAGGTCTGGATCGACTATGTCTCCCGGTTTGCCGACTCGGTGGAAACCGACTCCTACGGGAATGCCTACGCAATCCTGAACCCCTCCGGCGATCCGACGGTCTTCGTAAGCGGCCATGTCGACGAGCTCGGCTTCATCGTTTCGCACATCTCCGACGAAGGTTATCTCTCCCTCAAGGGGATCGGTGGCATCGACGTCACCCTGGTGCGCGGTCAACGCGTCGTCGTCCACGGTGAGGCGGGCCCCGTTCCCGGAGTGACCGGCCTGCTCGCCATCCACCTGCAGGAACCGGACGACCGGAAGAAGGTTCCCGACCTCCACTCCATGCATGTCGACATCGGCGCCTCCTCACGCAAGGAGGCGGAGAAACTGGTCTCCGTCGGCGACGCCGTCACCTATGCCGCGGAGTTTCAGGAACTGGCCGGGGGACGTTTCGCCGCGCGCGGTTGCGACAACCGCATCGGCGCCTGGGCCGCGGCGGAGGCACTGCGCCTTGTCTCGCTCAAGAAGGGCAAACTGAAAGCCAAAGTCGTCGCGGTCTCCACGATCCAGGAGGAGAACGGGCTCTACGGTGCCTCCATGGCCGGATACAATGTCCATCCCGACGTGGCGCTGGTCGTCGACGTCACCCACGCGACCGACATTCCCAACTGCTCCAAGACCAAGCACGGGGAGGTCCGCATGGGCAAAGGACCGGTCATCAGCATCGGGAGCGTGAACCATCCGGTCGTCAACGCCCGACTGCGCAAGGTCGCCAAAAAGGCGGGCATCCCCCTGCAGACCGAGGTAAACCCCCGCTGGTCGGGCACCGACGCCGACGCGATTTTCAAGACCAAGGGAGGCATCCCCACGACCTCGATCGGGGTTCCCAACCGCTACATGCACTCCCCCGTGGAGATGATCCAGTATTCCGATCTGGAACAGACGGCGGGATTGCTCGCCGCCTTCGCCCTCGATTGCAGTCAAGGCGAACGTTTCAGGGTCAGCGTCTGATGGTTTTCCCTCCCTTTTTTCTTTTCCTGAGCAGTGCCACCCCCTAGGCAGGCGTGGTGACTTCCCCCTTTCCCTCCCCAGGCTGGCGCGTTGCGCTGGCAGGTCTCGGCATTAACCTCGCCCTCGGTGTCCTCTACACTTGGAGTCTCTTCAAGGGAGCCATTGAAAAGGACTTTGGATGGAAAGGTGACCAACTCAACGATCCCTATGCGCTCTGTTGCCTGGTCTTCGCATTCGCGATGATTCTGGCCGGACGCCTGCAGGACAGGATCGGCCCACGGATCACCGCCACAATCGGCGGTGTGCTGCTTGCCGCGGGCATGCTGCTGATCTCCACGACCAATAACTATACCCTCTGGGTCCTCGGATTCGGTGTGCTGGTGGGCACCGGCATCGGGTTCGGCTACGCCTGTGCAACGCCAGCCGCACTGAAGTGGTTTCCCAAGGCCAAGACCGGACTGGTGGCGGGGATCGTGGTCGCAGGATTCGGACTCGCCCCGGTGTATCTGGCACCTCTTTCCGAAATCCTTCTCAAGGACTTCGGACTCCTCAAGTCGATGCTCATCCTCGGGGTACTCTTCGCGGCCATTGTCATCAGTCTTTCCCAACTGCTCAAAAATCCCCCGGCCCGCTATGTTGCAGAGCTCACGTCCTCAGAAAACATCATTGCCGCATCACACCCGGTCGTGACGGAACTCTCGCCCCTGCAGATCATCTCCCAGGGCTCCTTCTGGCTGCTCTGGCTACTCTATTTCATCGGTGCCGGCGCCGGCCTGATGGTCATCGGAAGCATCAGCGGCATGGCCAAGAAATCGATGGGGACCTCGGCTTTCGTGGCGGTGGGGGTTTTGGCCATCGGAAACGCCCTGGGACGCGTCATCGCAGGATCCCTGTCGGACCGGATCGGCCGGAGGATGACTCTTCTGATCGTCTTCCTCGCCCAAGCCATTTTAATGTTCGCGGCCATCCCCGTAACGAATGGCGCCACTACGCCCGTGGTTCTTGTGCTGCTCGCTGCGCTCATCGGAGCTAACTACGGTGCCAACCTGTCCCTCTTCCCCTCGATCACGAAGGATCTGTGGGGACTGAAGAACTTCGGCATGAACTACGGTCTCATCTTCACCGCATGGGGCGTCGGTGGATTCGTCCTCTCACGCGTCACTCAGATGCTCAAGGCCTCGAGCGGCAACTTCAACTCAAGTTTCATGGTGGCCGGAATCCTCCTGATCCTCGGATCTTTACTTACCTCAGGGATCAGACGCGAAGGAAAATAAACCGTCGCCTCAATCACTCCTTGCCCCGGGTCGCATCATCGGTGGCCCGACGGCGGTAGGCGATGCGGGCGTGGTGCATGCTTCCAAGCGACGTGACCAACGTGTCGGCGACCGCGTGGAGCTGGCAGAGGGTCACGGGCGCCTCGTCATACTGCCCGTCCCCGATGCGGTCCTGGAGCAGGTCATGCACGAGATCGTCAATGCGTTGGGGTGTCGGCCTTTCGAGGCTTCGAGAAGCACTCTCGGCAGCGTCGGCGAGTCCCAGGATGACCGCCTCGAGAGTGTGTGGCTTGGGACCGGGATAGCGGAAGCTCTCCTCGTTGACCTTCGGGATGTCTTCCGGCCGGATCTGGAGCAGACTCCCCCCCGCGCGCACATCCTCCTCCTGCTGGCGGGCCCGGCGATAAAAATATTCCACCAGGGTGGTGCCGTGGTGCTGGCGGATCAGGTCGATGACATGACGATTGAGACGGTTCCTGACGGCAAGGTCGACCCCTTCCTTCACATGGGAGAGGATGATCAGGGCGCTCATCGTCGGCGTCAGCTCGTTGTGGGGATTCTCCCCTGCGGGTGCGTTCTCCGTGAAATATTCGGGTTTGGCGAGCTTGCCAATGTCGTGAAAATAAGCACCGACGCGGCAGAGGGTGGCGTTGGCTCCGACCTTTTCGGCGCACGCCTCGGCAAGGTTGGCGAGGGCGAGGGAGTGGTGATACGTCCCCGGAGCCTCCAGACTCAGACGGCGTAGGAGGGGGTGGTTGAGGTCCGACATTTCGAGCCACGAGATGTCGGTGGTGATACGGAAGAGTTGCTCCAGAAGCGGCAGGGCACCGCTGACCAGCACCCCGGTGAGCAGACCGATGCCCAGCGGGATTCCAAAACCGAGAAGAAGTCCCCGCCAATCCTCCAGCGCGGTGATATTCCAACTTGCGGGTCCGGTTTTCCCGACAAGGATCGCGAGAAGGCAGACCGCCAGACCGGAGTAGAACCCCGCCCGCAGAAGCTTCGAGCGACGGCGAACACGCTGGGTGGAGAGGACGGCGGCCATCCCTCCGGTCAGGGCGAAGAGCAATGGCGTACCGTCGGCGGCACCGCGGAGGATGGTCCACCAGAGCGAGGCGGCAAGCGCCGCCCAGAAACCGTTCTGAGGGCCGAGCAGCACGGAGACAGTCAGCGGCGCCAGGGCGTAGGGAACCGCCAGTATCATCATCTCGCGCCCGGAGGCGTCGGCCTCGCTCACGCCGAGCAGGAGTGCTCCGGCCCCGAGTTGGATGAAGATGACGGCGAGAAAGAGGGAAAGCCGGGAATTCTCGGCCAGTGCGCCGCCCCGGGCGATCAACGGATGCACCACGACCACCGCAAGGATAAGAAGGGCGTAGAGGAGATTCTTGAGCGGCTCGGCGGGATTCCCCTCAAAGGAGAGCCACGTGAGCAATCCCGCCGCGACCAGAATGATCGCCGCACGGATGAAGGGACTGCCTTCCAACCCGGCAAGCAACTCGCTTTCCCCGGCACTGCGGCGAGTCTTGCCGCAACTGAGACCCTTGGCGGCAAGGCGCTGCTTTTTGAAGAATCCGATCGGGGACATGGAAAGGAAAGGGAAAGGTGCGGAAAGGCTGAAGGAATTTGGACTGAAGTCTCTTGGGTCCGGAGGCGTAGATCTTTGGGAAAAGTGTTTCTGAAATTCTTCTGGCCAGATGGTTTTCTTAGAGGCGCGTTTCGCCGGCACCGCGGTGTTCCTTGTAGGCGGCAACAATTGCCTGGACCAGCGGATGACGGACGACATCCCGGTCGCCGAAATGATGGAACGCGATGCCGGGCGTGGCGAGGAGGGCGGTAGATGCCTCGATCAGCCCGCTGAGTTTGTTTTTCGGCAGATCGATCTGCGTTCTGTCACCGGTGATCACGCACTTCGAACCGATCCCGATGCGGGTGAGGAACATGAACATCTGCTCGGCCGTGGTGTTCTGCGCCTCATCCAGGATGATAAAGGCTTTGTTCAGGGTTCGTCCCCTCATGTAGGCGAGCGGAGCGATCTCGATCACCCCGCGTTCGATCGCGCGCTGGATCTCCTCGAGTTCGAGCATGTCGTGGAGTGCGTCGTAGAGGGGTCTCAAGTAGGGGAGGATCTTCTCCTCGAGCTCCCCTGGCAGAAAGCCGAGCGCCTCTCCCGCCTCGACCGCGGGGCGGGTCAGGATGATGCGGCTGACTTTTTCCGATTTGAGCGCGTCGACGGCCTTGGCGACGGCGAGGTAGGTCTTGCCGGTGCCCGCAGGGCCGATACCGAAGGTGATGTCGTGCCCGTCGATCGCGCGAAGATAGTCGCGCTGGGAGGCGGTCTTCGGGACGACGGGGGGTTTCCGAGGGGAACATTGGACCTTTTCACCGTAAAGTTCCTCCACCGGGGAAGCGGGGGATGCCTTGTCCGCCGCCGCAGGATGACCAAGGGCAAAGAGGAACTCATCGCGCCCGATCATCCCGCCGGAGGAGAGGATCCTGCCGAGCTGGTTCAAGATTTCGAGTGAGGCGGAGACAGCGGCGGATTCCCCTTCGAGGCGCATCCAGCCGTCGCGGCTCGTGATCCGGATTCCCAGCACGGCTTCCATGCGCCGGAGCAGGGAATCATCCCCGGCATGAATCTCCCTCAGCGCACGGGCGCTGGCGAACTGAAGCGTGACGCTCCCTCCGTCCCGCGACGGGGAAATGATGAACGGGAGCGTTGAGGCTTTCCTGTCGGTCGTCTTCAACAAGCAGCGGCTACTTGTAGCCGTAAACCAACGCCCATGGGGTGCGTTCCTCGGGGGACTTGAGGATCTGGACGATGGCGAAATAGGTTCCGGTAGCCTTCGGAACGACGCGGGCACCGGCCACACAGCCGTGCTGGGTGCCGTGCTGCCAGGCCTCGGCATCGACGAGGTTTCCCTTGTCGTCGTAAATGTGAACGGAAAGCTGGGCCCCCTTCACGTCGGTGGCCATGAGGAACCAGTAATCGTTCCCCTTGAACAGTTGGGAGCTGACGGCCTTCTTCTGCCACACGGCAAGATCACCGCCCCAGGCATCCTTTCGAATGGAATATCCTTTCTTGTAGTAGGGAAGCGCCGCCTCGTAGGCAAAGGAGAGGGCGTCGTCGACGGTGGCGTGCAGGAGGGGAGAGAACGCGAAGACGGCGGCGAGCAGCACCGGCAACCGACGACAGTAAGAACCGGAAAAAACGATCATGTTCCGTCACCCCCGCTGACGATGCGGCGATCGACCGCCTTGGTGAGCTCGTGAATCGTTGCGATTTTGTCGGCCGTGATGTGGCCACCGCTGTCGCTGACGATGGGACCGATCTTGCGCAACACGTCCCGGATCTCGGTGACAAGCGGGTTGCGACGGAGGCGTCCGGGCATCGACCCGATGCAGCGGTCGAAATAGTCGACGAGTTCGGGTTGGTGCAGGAGTTCAGCCCCGTCTTTGGAGAACCCCGTGCGCACGATGTCGGTGAGGGCCTCGGTGCCGCGGAGCCAGCCGCCCAGGCTCACGAGCTGGGAGAGATCGTGGTCGTTAAGCTCGTCCATGGCACCGCGCACATCCTGCAGTGCCCCGTCGAACTCGGCCCGGACACCCCGCCAGTCACGCTGCTCGGCCTTGTCGGTGATGCTCTTGCTGCGGGCGATGACCGATTTGCGGACATTGATGGCCTCGGCAAGGGTGAGGACCTGACGACCCAGCTCCTTGACGCGCTCGGCATCCTCAGCCTCCACAGCGACAAAGCCCTCGGCAATCACGTTGCCGAGCAGAAGCGCCGTTCGGGCGCGGTCCTCGGGCGTGCGGATCTTGCCCTCGCGCAACTGCGCCTTCCAGTTGGGATTTCCCAACTTGTCGAGAACGGCGAAGATCTCGCTCGGCACGGGGACAACCACTTCCTGCACGGCGGCGGCGGGAAAATCGGAAAGGGCGATTTTCTTCGGGGGATTGTCAGCCCGAAGCGGTGCAAGGCCCGCCAGAAGGGCCAGAAAAACTGTAAAGAATCCCTTGGCCGGGAATCGAAAATTCCCCTCGCAGGGAAGGGCCTTGCCGTGGAGCATGGAGGTCAAGTCGTTCACCGCTTTTGTCCCGTCAATCTGTAATGGACCCACGAAGATTACAACACATTCTTGATACAGCCTCCTCCAAGCGCCTTCTCGTCGTCGGCGACCTGATGCTTGACGAATTCGTCTGGGGCAATGTCGGCCGGATCTCACCCGAAGCCCCCGTTCCGGTCGTCGAGGTGCAAAGTGAGTCGAGTTATCCGGGCGGAGCCGCCAACGTGGCGCGCAACCTGAGGGAGTTCACCTCCTCGGTCACGATGCTCGGCATGGTCGGCGAAGACGAGGCTGGGAGGAAACTCTCCGGACTTCTGGACAGGGAGGGAATTTCCGTCTCCGGACTCTTCACCGATCCCCGACATCCGACCATCGTGAAAACCAGAATCATCGCCCAGCGCCAGCAAGTCGTGCGCGTCGACCGGGAACGGGGAGGTGCCTCCGGTTCCTCACGTCAGGACATCCTGGAAAAGGCCTCCCGGCTCGTCTCGGAATCCGATGCCGTGCTGATCGAGGACTACGGCAAGGGATTGCTCGACCAACCCTTTGTCGACGCGTTGCTGGAAACGGCTTCCAAGGCAGGGATCCTCGTCACCTGCGATCCCAATCCCAAGAACCCCCTCGAGTGGCCCGGGATCGCAACGATCAAACCGAACCGTAGCGAGGCCTTCGCGGCAGCCGGTATTCCCCTCTCTCCTCCCGTGCATCCCGTGGAGAACGACGCCTTCCTCATGAAAGTCGGCGAGATCCTGCTCGACCGCTGGAAGGCAGGCGCCCTGCTCATCACCCTCAGCGAACAGGGCATGATGCTCTTCCGCAAGGGCTTCCCCCCCTACCACACGCCGACCAAGGCCCGCGAGATCTACGACGTCTCGGGAGCCGGCGACACCTCCATCTCACTCTACACGCTCGGCATCGCTGCCGGTGCCACGCCCGAGGAGGCGGCGGAACTGGCAAACCACGCCGCGGGTGTGGTCGTCGGAAAACTCGGCACCGCCACCTGCACGAGAGAGGAACTCGAACGCAGCTTTTCCGAACACGCGCAGTCATGACCGGCGGCCAAGCAAGCCGTCCCGCCCTCTTCCTCGACCGGGACGGGACCCTCATGGAAGAAGTCGATCATTGCCGCGACCCGAAGGACGTCCGTGCCATCGCGGGCGCCGCAATGGAGCTGGCCAGGGCACGCGCCCTCGGCTGGGCCTCCATCATCGTGACCAACCAGAGCGGCATCGGCAGGGGCTACTTTACCGAGGAGCAGTTCCACGCGGTGCAACGGGAGCTGATCCGGCAACTCGACGGGCTGATCGACGCCTCCTATATGGCGCCCGATCACCCCGACAATCCCTCCCCCCGAAGGAAGCCGGCACCCGGCATGATTCTGGAAGCCGCCGCCGAGCACGGCCTCGACCTTTCCCGTTCCTGGATGATCGGCGACAAGGCCCTCGACATCGAAGCGGGGAAAAATGCCGGCGTGCGCACCATCCTCGTGGAGACGGGCTACGGCCGCAAGGTCACCGACTGCTCTCCCGACCACCGCGTACCGACCGTCGTCGAGGCGATCCGCCTCATCCTAGAGGATGCCCCCAAATCTGACTCCCGTGCCTCATAACCCCGCCTCCGTCGCCCTCGTGATCCCGGCCCGCTGGGGATCGACCCGTTTCCCGGGCAAGATGCTCCATCCGATCGCGGGCAAGCCGCTCCTGCGCCATGTCTGGGAACGCTGCCTCCTTGCCAAGGGAATCGCCCGGGTATTGATCGCCACCGACGACCGCCGGATCTCGGAAGCGGCCAAGGGATTCGGGGCCGATGTGGTGATGACCTCGCCGAAGCATCCGAGCGGCACCGACCGGATCGCCGAGGCCACAGCCAAACTTCGTGGAATCACCCACGTCATCAATGTCCAGGGGGACGAGCCGCTCATCGATCCGAAACTCATCGAATCGCTTGCCGCAACCTTGCGCCGCGACCCCTCGGTGGCAATGATCACCGCCGCAACCCCGTTCCCCAACCTGAAGGAAGCCGATGACCCCAACTGCGTGAAGGTCGTCGTCTCGGCCAAGGGGGATGCCCTCTACTTCTCGCGCAGCAGGATCCCGTTCCACCGCGATGCGGGTGATCGCACAAGCGCCGTCCTCCCTCTGCTCCACCTCGGCCTCTACGGCTACCGCCGTGATATCCTCAGAAAACTCGTCCGTCTCGCCCCCTCCCCCCTGGAACAGTGCGAGAAGCTGGAACAGCTCCGCGCCCTCGAACACGGGATCGCGATCCGGGTCGTGAAGACCCCTCACCAAGGGATCGGCGTTGATACCCCGGGAGATGTGGCGCGGGTGGAGCGCCTCTTGAAGGCAGGAAAGTAGTCCGCCGCCGTGGCGGGTGGTTTTCACCCGGATTTTGCAATAGGGTGACACCAACAGGTTTGGATGCTTCGCCAGGATGGTGAGTCGTGGCGGCGTGAAACAGTTACAACGTTAAAAGGGTTAGAAAGGTCTGAATCCCATCAGCGTGAATCGGGAGGCCCCCTTTTGTGTCGCTTGTGCATCTTGTGGCCATCTCCATCCGATCTCCCGATGGAGCCCCATCTCCTCGTTGTGACGCTTTAACCTTTTTAACGATTTTAACTCCTCGGCTTCCCCGCTCTGCGGATCCTAATCCAAATTTTTGGTTCAAATCCTCCTCAGGAGGGTGTCCCGGAGGAACTTGGCGTCGTCGTGCCCGGGATAATCGAGGGTGTAATGAAGGCCTCGGCTCTCTTTACGGCTGATCGCGCAGTCGACGATGAGCGAGGCTGTCGTGGCAAGGTTGCGAAGCTCCAGCAAGTCGGCGGTGACACGGAAGTTCCAGTAGAAGTCCTGGATCTCGTTCTGCAGGTTGCGCAGACGGGTGGCAGCGCGCTGGAGACGCTTGTCGGTCCTGACGATGCCGACGTAATCCCACATGAGCCGGCGGATCTCGTCCCAATTGTGATAGATGACGACCATCTCGTCGACGTCGCTCACCCTGCCGGGACGCCATTCGGGAAGCTGGACCTCGGTCTCCTGCCGGTGATGGTTCCGTGAGGCCTTGGCCGAGGCACGATGCGCCATGACCAGGGCCTCGAGGAGGGAGTTGCTGGCGAGGCGGTTGGCACCGTGCAAGCCGGTGCAGGCCACCTCTCCCACCGCGTAGAGTCCGCGCAGGGAGGTCTCGCCGTTGAGGTCGGTCTTTACCCCGCCGCACTGGTAATGAGCGGCCGGGACGACGGGAATCCGTCCGCGGGTGATGTCGATCCCGAGCTCCAGGCATTTGTCATGGATCATCGGGAAGCGCTCCCTGAGGAATTCGGCGGGCTTGTGGGAAATGTCGAGATAGACACACGGGCTTCCCGTGCGCTTCATTTCCGCGTCGATCGCGCGGGCCACCACGTCGCGGGGAGCGAGTTCCAGACGCGGGTCGTATTTCTCCATGAAGCGTCTTCCAAGGGCATCGGTCAGGATGCCTCCCTCGCCCCGGACAGCCTCGGTGATCAGGAAGGACTTCTCCTTGGAATGGTAGAGGCAGGTCGGATGGAACTGCATGAACTCCATGTTCGCAACCAACGCCCCGGCCCTCCACGCCATGGCCACCCCGTCGCCGGTGGCGATGTCGGGATTGGTGGTGTAGAGATAGACCCGACCGCACCCCCCGGTGGCGAGCACCGTGACATCGGTACGGATGGTCTCGACGGTTCCGGTGGCCTCGTCCAGCACATAGAGGCCCACGCAGGAATCCTGCATGGCATAGCCGAGTTTCCCCGTGGTGATGAGGTCGACGGCGATACGGTTCTCAAGGACGGTGATGTTCGGATTGGCGGCGACGGCGACAAGCAGCGTCTTCTCGATCTCGAGACCCGTGGCGTCCTTGGCATGAAGGATGCGACGCTTGGAATGCCCTCCCTCGCGCCCCAGATCGGGTTCACGGTGTCCATCGGGCGCCGTCCTCTCGTCGAAATGCATCCCGAGCTCCACGAGTTCGGCGATTCGCTCCGGTCCCTCCGAGATGATGGTCCGCACCACCTCCTCATGGCAGAGCCCGTCGCCGGCAATCAGGGTATCTTTCACGTGGAGCGCCACGGAATCCTCGCTGCTGGTGACACAGGCGATGCCCCCCTGCGCCCAGGCGGTATTGGAATCGGCCCGCGATTTCTTGGTCACGATCGCGACGGTGGCTCCGGTGGCGGCGACCTTGAGGGCGTAGGTGAGGCCGGCGATCCCGCTGCCGACGACGACATGGTCGAAGGTCTTCATCGGGAAAGAGGGATGACGATGTTGTCAAGGAGGCGAATTCCCCCCAATCTCACGGCGACCAATGCCCTGGCCTTGGTCCTGGTCCCGGGCGTGATCCTCCCGAGGGCTCCCAAGGTGGTTTCCTCCACGATCGAGGCGTAGTCGACGGAAGCACCGGGGATGGTGCCCAGATCACGACGGAGCTGTTTTTCCAACGCCGGGGCCTTCGCCCCCGCTTCCGCCTCCATAGCCGCGGCGGTGAGTGACTGAAAAATCCGGGGAGCCACCGCACGGGCATCGGGCGGCAGGAAACGGTTGCGGGAGCTGAGGGCAAGGCCGTCCTCCTCGCGCACGACGGGATGACCCGCAATCCGGACGGGGAACTTGAGGTCCCGGACCATCCGGCGGATGACAGCGAGCTGTTGCCAGTCCTTCTCACCGAAGACCGCAATATCAGGACGGAGGATCTGGAAAAGCATCGCGACGACGATGCAGACCCCGTCGAAATGACCGGGGCGCTCCGCCCCCTCGAACCGGAGGGAAAGATGCTTTTCAGAAACCGAGACGGAGGCATCGGGGGCGTACATCTCGCGGATATCGGGACGAAAAACAAGATCCACCCCCTCGCCCCTGCACAGGGCGGCATCGGCGCGGTAGGGACGGGGATAACGGGAAAAATCCTCCTTCGGCCCGAACTGCGTCGGATTGACGAAAATCGAAACCGCCACGGCCCCTTCCTTACCGGCCAATCTGCGTGCCCGGCGGATCAGGGCGGCGTGCCCCGCATGAAGGGCTCCCATCGTGGGAACAAAGACGACCTTACCTCGTGCTTTTCGCCGCCAAGAGGCGACGGCCGCGGCCGTGACCGCCGTAATCATGCCCCTACTTGGCGGGGGAAGCCGCCGGGGAGGACGACTTGAGAAGCTGTTTCTGGATGGCGGTGGGTCCGGCGGTGGCCCTGACCTGGAGAACCGAGATCAGCAGGGTGAGGGCGAAGAAGATGCCTGCCATCCAGACCGTGAACTTAGTGAGCACGGTGGTCGTCTGGGCACCGAAGAGGTTGTCGGTCAGGCCGCCGCCAAACGCCGCGCCGAGTCCCTCGTTCTTGGGACGCTGCATGAGAATCGCCAGGATCATCAGGAGACAGACAATCACGAGCAGGGAAATGAGGAGGGGCATCAGGAGCCACATAGGTCGCATATTAGAGAGCGAAAGACTCCCGCCTGTAAAGGAAACGCTGAAGAAATTGCATCGAGGCCGTTGCAAGTATTGATTCGCTCGCTTCCTCGAAACTCGACCCCTCGGGTTTGCCCCCGGAAAATCTACCCAAGTCACTCCCGCAGCTACGTGGCACCCAGCGATCACGCCTTCAACCAAGCCTCTGGAAAGTGTCGCGGAGAAGCATGCCTCAAGTATGATCCTCCCGTCGCGACGGGGAGGGCACCGCTTCCCGGTGACGGTAGGGAAGTGCCGTCAAAAACCAGCAACTTCCTCTCAGCAGCCATCATGGAATTTCTGCGTCGGTTCCTAAAGAGGGATCCGTTGCTTGACCTTTCGTGAGGGCAAACCGCAAACTGCAACCTTCCAATCACCACAGCATGGCACGCAATACCAAGACCTCCAAAAGATCCGCCAAAGTTCCCGCCAAAGCCTCCTCCCCGGCCAAGTCCCCCAAGTCTACGGAACAGGAAGATTTCCCCGAGGTCCGCTCCCTGATCGAGCTTCTCAAGAAAAACCATCTGGCCGTTCTTGAGTTCGAGAAGGGCGATCTCCGCGTCACCCTCAAGACCCCCGCCGGCGCAACCGGCGGAGGAACCTTCCTCCAGGCCCCAGCCGCCGCTTCCCCGGCACCTGCGGCCCCCGTTGCCGTTCCCGACGCTGAAACCCCGGATGCAGAGGCTCCCAAGGGGAACTACAAGGAGATCACCTCCCCGATGGTCGGCACGTTCTATTCCTCCCCCTCGCCCGACGCCCCCTCTTTTGTCGAGGCCGGCAAAACGGTCAATCCTGACACCGTCGTCTGCATCATCGAGGCAATGAAGGTCATGAACGAGATCAAGGCGGAGATCTCCGGCAAGGTCGTCGAGGTTGTCGCCGAGAACGGCAAGCCCGTCCAGTTCGGTCAGGTCCTCTTCCGGGTCAGCTAAGTCATCCCGGAAACCCACGACCACCGGATCCATGTTCAAGAAAGTCCTCATCGCCAACCGCGGCGAGATCGCGCTCCGCATCATCCGCGCCTGCAAGGAGCTGGGCATCGGAACCGTCGCCGTCTACTCCGAGCCCGACATCCATTCCCTGCACGTCCAGCTCGCCGACGAGGCCGTCTGCATCGGGCCCGCCGCGGGCAATGAGAGCTATCTCAAGATCGACCGCATCCTCAGCGCGGCCGAGATCACCGATGTCGACGCGATCCATCCCGGTTACGGCTTCCTCGCCGAGAACGCGCACTTCGCCGAGATCTGCGCCTCCTCCAACATCGCCTTCGTCGGCCCCTCCCCCGAATCGATCCGTCTCATGGGCGACAAAAACAGCGCCCGTGAGTGCGCCAAAAAGGCCGGAGTGCCCATTTCCCCCGGCAGCGACGGCGTTGTGCAGGACGAAAAGGAGGCCATCAAGGTCGCACGCAAGATCGGCTATCCCGTGATGATCAAGGCGGTCGCCGGCGGCGGAGGCCGTGGCATGCGCATGGCCCACAACGAAGGGAGCCTCGTGCAGGGATTCCACAGCGCCCGCATGGAGGCGGACAAAGCCTTCGGCAACCCCGACGTCTACATTGAGAAGCTCATTGTCAACCCGCACCACATCGAGTTTCAGGTCTTCGGCGACAAGCACGGCAACATCGTCCACCTCGGCGAACGCGACTGCTCGCTCCAGCGCCGCAACCAGAAGATCCTCGAGGAGTGCCCCTCCCCGCTGATGACGGAGGATCTCCGCAAACGCATGGGCGAAGCCTCGGTCAATCTCTGCAGGACCGTCGGCTACTATAATGCCGGCACGATCGAGTATCTCGTCGACGATAACCTGAACTTCTACTTCATGGAGATGAACACCCGGATCCAGGTGGAGCATCCCGTGACCGAGGAGGTCTACGGCGTCGACCTCGTCAAGCAGCAGCTCATGGTCGCCGCGGACCAACCCCTCACCGAGCACCTGCGCAACGCCAAGCCCCGGCTCCACTCCATCGAGTGCCGCATCAACGCCGAGGATCCCGAGCGCAATTTCATGCCCTGCCCCGGCAAGATCGAGGCTTACTACGCCCCGGGCGGCCGCGGCATCCGGATCGACTCCCACGCCTACGCCGGATACCCGATCCCTCCGAACTACGACTCCATGATCTCCAAGATGATCGCCACCGCCTCCACCCGCGAGGCGGCGATCAGCCGCATGGAGCGCGCGCTCGGCGAGTATCAGGTCGTCGGTATCAAGACGACGATCCCGCTTCACCGCGCCATCATGCAGAATGCCGACTTCCGCAAAGGGCGCTACAGCACAGGATTTCTCGAGAAATTCCTGAAGGACGGCGTTCCCGTCGTGAAGGACTAGTCTAGGGAATCGGGCATGGGTGATAGGGAATTGATCGCACCATGAAGCCGATCGCCGACTGCCGTTTCTATGGGATCCTCGACACGGGGTATGTCGCCGGAGACCGCATGGTCGCAATGGCCCACTCCCTGATCGGAGGAGGAATCGACATCCTGCAACTGCGCGCCAAGAAGGAAACTCCCGAGGCCATCCTCTCCATGGCCCGTGTGATCTCCCCGATCTGCCGGAAAGCCGGCATTGCCTTCATCCTCAACGACCATCCGGCCCTCGTCCGCGAATCCGGAGCCGACGGCGCCCATGTCGGCCAGGAGGACATATCCGTCGCCGAGGCCCGGCGCCTCGCAGGCCCCGGGGCACTTGTTGGAAAATCAACCCATTCTTTGGAACAGGCGCTCGCCACGGCAGCCGAATCGCCCGACTACCTTGGATTCGGACCCCTCTTCGCCACGCCCACCAAGCCCGAGTATACCCCGATCGGGACGGCGGAGATCGCCGAAGTGCATGCCCGTGTCACCCTGCCGATCTTCTGCATCGGGGGGATCAAGGAGTCCAACCTGCCGGAGGTGATCGCCGCCGGCGCCCGTCGCGTGGTGATCGTCTCCGACCTCCTGAGAGCAGACGATCCGGTCGGGAAGACGGCCGCTTGCAGGACACTCCTCGGGGCTTGATTCGGTGCATCAGGGGGAAATGCTTCTTGGCTTTCTTCTGAGGATTCAGGAGGAGTGCGGGGGAACCATCCCCTTCCAGCGCTTCATGGCGGAGGCCCTTCATCATCCACGCTTCGGCTACTACGGGGCACAGATCGCCGACGTGGGAGCAGGGGGGGATTTTTCGACCTCGGCAACGCTCTCCGGACGGCTCGGATCCGCCATCGCCTCCTGGGCGCTGGCCCGATCCGCAGAGCTGGGATGGAAGCGACTGCCACTGATTGAAATCGGCGCCGGCAACGGGGAGCTTGCCTCTGCACTACTGCGGCGCCTCGGCTGGTTCAGGCGACTGCGCACCGACTACCTGATCGTCGAGAGTTCCCGGGTCCTGCGCGCACGCCAGGAGAGGTTGCTTCATCGCCGCGGAGTGACGTGGCATGACTCCGTGGAATCAGCACTCGGAGCCCTAGGAGGTCGCGCCCTGATTTTCAGCAACGAACTCGTCGATGCTTTTCCCTGCCGTCTTTTTGAAAAGACGACGGATGGATGGAGGGAACTCGGCGTGACGCTTTCTCCGGAAGGAAGTCTCTCGGAGTGTTTCGTAGCAAACGCCCTGAATGATCCCTGGTTCGCAACCCTCGGACCGTTGCCCGAGGGTCAGCGGGTCGAACGACACGATTCCTATCGCCCGTGGTTGAATTCTTGGTCTGCTTTCTGGCGTGAAGGAGCCTTCCTGACCATTGATTACGGGGATGAGGCCCCCACCCTCTATGCTCGACGACCCGGTGGGTCACTCCGGGCCTATTGGAGACACCGGCGACTCACGGGAAACGAGGTCTATGCGCGCTTCGGGAAACAGGATCTCACTGCGGACGTGAATTTCAGTGACCTCATTGCGTGGGGACAAACCTTCCACTGGCGCGCGGAATCGTTGATGACCCAACGGGATTTCCTGCGGAAATGGACAACGGCAGAACACGAGGCCAAGGATGCCTTTCTTGCCTTGGAGGAGGGTGCCGGGGAGGCCTTTAAGGTCCTGGAACAGAGTCCTGAGGGAAAATTAGAGCGTTTTAAATAAAGATGTGGCCATTAATTTGGGGGCGCCATGGGGTGGTCTGCGAGAAGCAAGCGAAGCGGCTGTAGTCGTTGTGCTACTGCC
>Ga0208105_1000323_pt1 | contig 16829 bp, 15 predicted proteins | sample CryBogCBE16Jul07_FD_184574 | JGI IMG/M metagenome (GOLD analysis project Ga0208105, IMG submission 184574) | Freshwater microbial communities from Crystal Bog, Wisconsin, USA - CBE16Jul07 (SPAdes) | ecosystem: Environmental > Aquatic > Freshwater > Lake | place: Crystal Bog, Wisconsin, USA... | reverse complement strand
GACCTCAACATCATCGTTCATTAATTCTTTGACATTGGGCAATGGTTCTGCTGCTGCTCCGTCTTTGTCTTTCCAAGGTGATGCGACTACGGGTTTATACCTAGCAGCTTCACACCAATTAGGATTTTCAGTTAACGGTCTAAATGGAGCGACATTGACTCCAACAGGTCTTTTAGTGCCAGTAGGGATTAACGGTGGAGCGTTCTAATGACGCAAAAGACTGCTGTTTTACAAGTAGCGCCGGGGATTCAGCGAGACGGAACATTATTTGCGTCTCCATCATACGTTGATGGGAAATGGGTGCGCTTCCAATATGGTCGCCCAAGGAAAATGGGTGGCTATAACGCTTCTTTCTTAAACGCCTCTGGTGTTAGCCGAGGCATGATCCAAAGCGCTCAGAATGGACTCAACTATGTTATTTCTGGGTGGAGCGGTGGAATCCAACAATGGACTACAGACAACGATGATGCTGTGGGATTTGGCCCTGTAAACGTCAATCCCCTTGGCGGAATCTCAACGATTAAAATTACCAACCAAGGCGCAGCATACACAAACGGAACGTACACCAACGTCCCTGTGACCGCAGCTACTGGATCAGGGGCTTTAGCGACTGTAGTGGTTTCGAGCAACCTTGTATTCTCGGTGACAATTACCACCAATGGAGTTGAATACGTTTACGGCGAGTCGGTCAACATTGCCGCCTCAGCGATCGGTGGAACGGGATCGGGGTTTGCGGGATACATTAACGCCGTAACCACATTTAGCCCAAGTAATAATACGTTGTGGCAAATGGATATTGGTTATGATCCCTACGGAACGGGAAACAATAACCTGATCGCGCACCCGGGTCAAAACCTGAATGACATCTCATCAACCGTTAATACCCGACCACTTCTTGGGCCATTCACTGGGACTACATTAAGCCCTGTAGGTGTGTTTACTGCGGTTGGAACAACGACGAATGGTAGCCCCAATGTGACCTTTGCGACTACAAACGTAGCCATTGGAGCGGGCGTATCTGTCTCTGGCTTGGGAATTCCTGCCAATACAACGGTGGTATCTGCTAACTTGGTTTCGGGTGTATGGACTGCTGTTTTAAGCAACAACGCCACTGCTTCTGGGACGGTTACACTGACCTTTGACAACAACATCAGCGTGTCTGGTGGGGTTGTGATGCTTTACCCCTATCTTTTTGTGTATGGCAATAATGGACTCATTCAAAACTGCGCTGCGGGCGATTTTAATAACTGGGTTAGCGCGGATTCAAACGCAAATAACGTGGCTTCGACTAAAGTTGTTAAGGGAATGCCACTACGAGGAGGCACTACCTCACCTGCTGGTCTTTTTTGGACTCTTGATTCTTTGGTTCGTGTTACTTACGCGCCTCAGAATGTAGGAACGTCTACCCTTTATTGGCGGTATGACCTGATTACCCAACAGTCATCCATCCTTTCTAGCCAGTGCGTTATTGAGTATGACGGTATTTTCTATTGGGTGGGTACAGATCGATTCCTAATGTATAACGGTGTCGTTCAAGAAATCCCCAATAAGCAGAATTTCAACTACTTTTTTGACAACCTTAACTATACCCAACGCCAAAAAGTATGGGCATCGAAAGTCCCTCGTTGGGGTGAGATTTGGTGGTTTTTCCCAAATGGGAACAGCACCGAATGTAATGACGCAGTGGTCTACAACGTCCGCGAGCAGTGTTGGTATGACGCAGGTCAAGCCATCGGCGCTCGCAGATCGGCGGGAACGTTCTCAGAAGTATTCCGTAGACCCATCTGGGGCGGTTGGGATCAAAACGGTACTGGCGGTTATACCTTATGGCAACACGAGAAGGGTACAAACATGGTCTATACCAACCATGTGGATGCCATTGAGTCTTACTTTGAGACGAACGTCTTAGGAGACAGCTTGGGATTAGTGGGAGCGTCACAAGGGGCGGGGGAAAACCTCTGGACTCGCATTGAGCGAGTTGAGCCTGATTTTGTGCAAAGCGGCACAATGAACCTAATTGTGACTGGTAAGGGCTATGCGGATGACGTTGATCAACCCTCAGCGCCGTATCCTTTTGACCCCACAACGCTTAAAATTGACATGAAAGAACAACGGCGCGAAATGCGTTTGAAGTTCATTAGTAACGTATCGAATGGAGATTACTTCTTAGGTAAGGTTGTTCTCAACATTGATACGGGCGACGTTAGAGGCACAGGTAACCCATAATGCCAACCACTTATGACCCTCGGAATATGACATGGGACTACTGGTGCAGACTAATGGAAGAGCAGTTTGCACCGAACCAGTTGGGTCATGTGACCGAGGACAAGTGGCGACAATGGGTTGATGGAATGAATGGGATTGGCTACTTTGCCCAGTCGGGCATACCTGATCACAGAGGGTATAACGACTGGAGAGAGTGGGCAAAAGCAATGGTCGGAATAATGAGCGTAGACCCACAATAATGGCTAGATTTAATATTTGCTGTGGATGCTGCTCGCCACTTGGTGGAAGACGCTCCATCGTTCCTGCTATTCAGGGATGCTCGCAAACCCAAAACTTGGGAGCTTTGCCAAATCTTCAACAATTGGCGGCGCGTGGGGTTGATACTCCCCCTGAAGCTAACCCTCAAGTAGGATTGCCAGAAGTAAGCAGCCAGCCCCCAACGGCTGTATCTACAACACAAAATGCGGGATGTACTGGCATTCTTGGGTCTTTAAATGTTCCTTCTATCGTTCCAAATCCATGTTTTGCTGGAGTTAGCCCATTAGCTGCGGGGGCGGCAGAATCCGTCCTTTCAAATAGCACAGGCGCTGGAGTTAGCCCATTAGCTGCGGGGTTGGCAGAATCCGCTCCTATTGTGACTCAGCCGTATGGAACGACTCCAATTGGAAGTGATGCTGCTTTGTCGGTTGGGACTGGCACAACTACAAAACAACCAGATCAAATAGCGCCAACTATGCCTGCTGTAATTGCTAACCCTCAAGTAGTTATACCGCAAACTTCTGATTCTTTACCCGCTCACGGCCCTGCATCTGCTGCCGCTCAAGCCAATGCTCCAGTTGACCCCGTAACTGGATTGCCAGTAGCTGCTTTGGGTAACGCGACTGTTGCCGCTGACATTAACCAAGGCAAGAGTGTAACCCCAGAACAAATAGCCTCTGCGTGTGCAATGCAGCGCGCTCAGGTAGCTGCTAATTGCAATACCTGTTTTATGAGCAAGATTGTTCCTGCTCTCGCTATGTCAGGGGTAGGAGCGGCATTTGCTCCTGTTATCGGTGGTCTATTGCCGGGCGCTGCTACAGCGACTGCTGCCGCCACCCCTATAAACGTGGCTTTGAGCAACGCTATTACCTCTGGTGTTATCGGTCAGGCAATGGGCGGCTGCGGACTCAAGTCGGGGCTGATGGCGGGTGTTGGAGCAGGATTAAGCGCCGCCGCGCCTTATGTGAGCGGGATCACCAACACAATATCAGGTGACATCAGCGGTGGACTACAGAACCTTGGTTTAGGTGCTTGCGTATCAAATACGCTAGGAAGCGCCGCGACAGGGGCATTGGGCAAAGCTGCAACCTCGGCAGGATTGGCGGCTTTAACTGGCGGCTGTATTGGTAAAGCGGCTGAGGCAGGGGCGATCGCAGGTGGCGTGAGTCCTTTGGTTAACGCAGGGGTTGGGGCGGCTCTTAAAGACCTTTGCCTGACCTGTTGCACCGCCAAGACCTTAGCCAAGATCGGTGCGTCTGGTTTAAGCCAAGGTGCTGCTAGTTCGTTGTTAGGCGGTAGCTTCGGGACTGGCTTAGAGTCAGGATTGGTTACTGGAGCCATAAACGCTGCCAAGTGCGCCGTAAAAGGATTGGGCGCAAACAACCCATTGTGCAGTATGGCGCAGTCTTCAATGAACGACTACCTTGCCAACAACCCAGACAACATTGACGCATCGATCGCCGATATGAACCTCTATGGTGATATGCAAAACACGTTAAACGCAATAAACGGAACGACCCCAGACACCACCACTCAGGATTTAACCCCTGATGAAATTGCCTCTGGATTGTCTACGGTAAGCCTTGATGATATTGCTTCAGGAACCGACGATGCCGAGCAAGCAGCCAACCAAGCCATAAGCGACTACGACAACGAGCCTCAAGAAGTGACGGTTACTTCGACCAGAATTCCAGATCAGACTGACATAACTCCTGTTAATGTTTCTGATAATTCATCTGCGTCCATTCCGCAAGTTAGCCCGTCTCCTTTAAATGATACTGAAATTGTTTCGAGCGTAACTAACACGCCTCCTCCAGAGGATATAACTCCAGTATTGCCAACTATTGACCCAAAAGACCTTAACTTTCCAAAACCAGACACCGTTACCACAGACACGCCTAAAGTTTCGGTTGGAACAGCTTCGCAGACTGGATCGGGAACAGGAGGTGGGTCTGGAAGCGGCGGTTTAGGCGGCTCGGGAGCGCTCAAGTCCATTTCGCCGTTAGTGGCTATTTACGGTCAAACTGGCGATCCTAAGATTCTTGAGGATATTCAACAAATGGTTTCTCAAAACACCCCTAAATCAGATAAGGGCGAATCAAGGGAATTAGAGGATTTGGTAATGGGCAAGAAAAATTACGATGACGAAACAGAGAATTCAGCCAAAGGCGGTTTGGTTGGTTATGCTAGCGGCGGCTCATCTGGTCAATTTGGGAGCTTATTCTCAAGCGTTAATATGTTCTGCTGCACCAGCCCTCAATGGTCACCATCGATGAGAAACAACGTATTAACTTATCAGGGTACTGGCGGCAAAAAACCAAATTTCCTGTTGCCCATGCACCTATGCACTGGCAGCGCCCAAGGTCACGCCAAGGGTGGCGCTTTGCCATCCCATTATCGTGAGGCTGCCCCAGAAGGTCATCACCCCGAATTTATTACAGGACTGACTGGGTTTTACGCCTGTGGCGGGGGAACTGGTCAGTCGGACGACATTCCCGCCATGCTCCACGATGGAGATTATGTGATGGATGCTGAGACCGTTTCCGCTTTAGGAGACGGCTCGAGCAAGGCGGGGCGTGAGGTTTTAGAGGGCTTTATGCACAAAGTCCCCCACAAAAAAGTGATCGGGGGCAATCCTGTTCCTGCCAAGATTGCGGACGGCGAATATGTTTTCCCCGCCGCATTTGTAACTGCGCTCGGAAAGGGCGATAATAAAGCGGGAGCTAAGATTTTAGATGGGTTAAGAGAGAAGTTGCGTGCCCATAAGCGTGCAGCGCCTGTTAACAAGATTCCACCAAAAGCTAAGTCCCCACTGGATTACATCAAAGGGGCGAAGGGATAAACGATGGGTAACTTACTTCAATCATCGCAAACTCAGCAGACAACTGCTCCAAGTTACTATACCAACTATTTACAGAACCTAATCTGTAAGGGTCAGCAAGCCCAAGCTGGAGCGCAGTACGTTGGGGCTACTGGGTTACAGCAACAAGCCTTTGGCAGCGCCGCCCAAAATCAGGGTTTAGCTACCCCCATTTACCAACAAGCCCAAGCCACCTTTGGATGCGCGGCTAACCAGAATATAGCGGGCGCGGCTCAACCCTATTTGCAAGCGGGAACGCAATTTGGTGGCTACCAAGCCATGCAGCCCTATGCTCAGTCGGCTATGGGTCGATGCGGAACGCAAACCGCCCAACCTTATTATTGCAGAGCATCAACCTTTTGCGCGGTAGGGTCAGCCTCGCCATATTTGGCTCAGGCGGCTCAATCGGGTGGTCTTGGCGCTGCTAACCCTTATATCCAGAACGCCGCGCAGACCAACATACAGGGCGCAGCGCAGCCATACTTACAGCAAGCGGTGGCGTGTAGCCCTGCTCAGATGGCTCAACAGTACATGAACCCATACATCCAGACTGCCGTGCAGGGGATGTCGGACATAGCCAACCGTAACATTCAGCAGAATCTAGCCCCTCAAGCGACTGCTGCTGCGGTTGGTTCGGGTCAGTTTGGCTCGCAACGCGGAGCGCAGGTTCTGGGTCAAGTTGAGGCAAACGCCTTGCAGTGCCTAAACCAAAACGTAGCCCAGATGGAGGCTACTGGGTACAACCAAGCGTTGTGCGCTGCAAAATCACGATCGGCGTTGTTGGGTCAGTTGGGTCAAACAGCGGGGTGTTTGGCAAAGTCTCAGGGCGCTTTGGGAATTCAGGCTGGTCAAGTATCTGGCTGCCTTGCCCAACGTCAAGCCTGTTTACAAGGCAAATTGGGAGCTACTGCTGGATGTTTGTCTGCGCGTCAACAACAAAACCTATTTGGCGCTGGATCGAACTTGGGTCAATTGACTCAATGCGCCGCCAAGGTTGCTGCTGGACTAGCGGGAACTGCGGGTCAGTTGCAAAACCAATACAGTTCAAACCTCATCAATGCGGGAAATATTGCTGCGTGTTCGGCTGCTCGACAAGCTGCGGCTCGAACTCAGGCGGCTCAAGGGCTGTCTGGATTGGGAAGCAACGTTGCATCAACCAACATCGCTTGCATTAATATGCTTGCCAACCTTGGTGAGCAATGCCGTACCTTGCTGCAAAACCAACAATTATTCCCACTACAAACTCTGGGCGATATGTCGAGCATTCTTTCGGGCGCTCAAATCCCGATGGGAACGACTCAGACAATGAATATGTCTCCATTGTCTGCCATTGGCGGCACTTTGGGTCTGTTGGCGGGTGCTGGTCAAAATTACTGCAACATTGTTAAATCTCTTGGCGGCATAGGTAAATTATTTGGTCTTGGCTGTTCTGGAGTTTGCCCTCGCTGCTATAACGATCAAAGTAAAAATTATGATCCGACCGCAGGTGGAAAAGTTGATCCAAATGATCCCAACTATAACTATGGCGGCGGTTAATTAATTTGAGGTAAATGATATGGCTAATCCTAATGATTCAATTGTTCCTGCTAGTTCTGCTTTTATACAAAACGCAGGTGGTTTGGCTGGTATAAACCAAGCTGGATTAACCGAAGATGACTTGACCGCATACAAAGCGAAAGTTCAAGATGAAATTGACAAAATGCAGCACGCTTACGACCAGCCAAACTGGTTTAAATTTGCCGCAGGTATGCTCAAGCCTCAATTAGGCGGTTTCTTTGCGTCTTTAGGAAGTGGCGCTGAGGCGTTAGGTCAAAACGTTGAACAACAACGCGCCATGCAAGTTCCTATTTCTCAACAGAAAATTGAAATTGCGCGAGCGGATATTTTGCTTGATCAACGTAAAAAACAAAATCAAATTTATCAATATTGGTTGGCAAGTGGAAAGCCAATGGATTCCTCTACTTGGCAAAAAATTGCTCAATATGGCGATAGTCCAGTTAAAGAAGCTGCCTCTACTTATTGGGATCAGGCTCAAAAACAAGTTAACGTTGCCACTTCCGCTGAAAACGCAGCGCAAAAAAGCAATTTACTTGATTCTTCAATGCGAAAATTTGCAGCATTAGCAATTGATCCAAACGCAAACCCAAATGACATTAAAGCCAATAGTGATCAATTGGATAAAACGTTAGCTAACATGAAGCCGCCTCAAGTTGATCAAACATTTTGGGACGGAATGACTCGATCTGAAAAAGCCCAAGCTGCCTCTACTTATGCCAAGTCTTTAACTGATGTTGGATTGTCGGATGAAGACAAGTGGAAAAAAGAATCTGAGGATGCAGTAAAGCATTTAAATTTATTGTCAACGATACGAGACCTTGCATTAGGAAAGGGATTAAAAGATATAACAGTAAAAGACGAAAACGGAAATACCGTTGTTAAAAACGGTCAGCAACAAATGGCTGACGTTATGGGAATTTTCTCTGGCAACAATATGTTTGACATTGTTGGCAGAGCATTGGACGAGGGCAGAGGCCCTGATCTGCTTGCCAAGATTGATGGACTAATTGCTCAAGGAAGACTTACCCCTGAAGCTAGAGATAAGTTTCAAGAATTGGTCAAACAATTGTCTGTTAACCAAGTTCAGCTTTCTCAAGGTATTACGCGACCGACCGATGCTTATCGATCGCTTATTGAGAAATCGTCCCCGACCCTACAAAACAGTCAGGCGGCTATGGTTGGAATTCTTGACCTCATGGCTCACGATGAGAAGCGAGCCGTTGATAACTATCGAGAACTTGGACAAAAAAATACCTCTGTCAGAAATCTTCAAAGAGATGACGACTATTTGGAAAAACAGAAAAAACTCAATAAAGAGCACTCTACGATTGCAATTAGCCAACCAAGCTACGATACGCCCTATTACTACAATCCTGCCGCTCCTTTTATGAATCAGGTTCAACAAGCACCGCAATCAAATGCTTCCGCTGCCGCCCAACCATCGGGTGGTCAAGATCGAACCAGACCTGCGGAAATTTCGACCCCGCAAGGAACAATTAGACGTTCTGCAAACGGAACATGGTCTACGCAACAACCTTAAGGTAGTAAATAAATGGCTAATGATATTTCTTTACCAACTTACTACAATAATCCCGGAGCATTAATTCCAAATCCACAATGGGAAAATGCTCATCATTATTGGGATGGTCAAGTTGGTATTTCCCCAGAAGGGTTGGCTATCTTTGATACTCCCGAATCGGGGCATAAAGCACTTGATTCAGATTTAAAATCTGCAATTAAGGCGGGTCACGATACCATTCGTAAGTTAACAAAGTTTTATGCAGGTACTGATCCCGATGCGACTAATACTGCCCTGCAAAACAAAATGAAATTGATGGTTGCTCGATCTGGTTTACCAGACGAGAACACTCCTATTGATTTAGATAAACATTTATCTGGAATTCATAAAGCAACCGCTGATTTTGAAGTTGGAACTTGGAGTCCAGAAGACATTAAACAAGTTAGCTTGCGAGGCGCTCCTCAAGAAAATGATCAAGGAGATAACGCAAGTTTGCCTCCTGCATCAAATCAAGACCAAGTAAATGCAGATCAAGCAGAGCACCCCGGCAAGACTGTAGATTCAAGCACTACACCTCAAAGCACCCGTAAAGCTGAAAAAAATATGGTATCGGCTGCTGGAGCTTTGTATGGCGGCGCAACAAGTCTTGGGTTGCAAGGTATTGGTGCAGGTGTACATTCTTATCTAGCAAATAAAGCTGCTCGATCATTATTAGGCACAGACATAAATCCTCAAACTCCCGATAGTTTACAACGATATTTAAATAGTCAATGGCAGTTTCATAAAGAAAAAGGCGATCCTCATACTTTGTATTTGGATGATTTAGAAAGAGCCATTAAAGCAAATCGTGACGTTCCAGAAGATTTTACAATCAGAAGTCCCGCCGATGTTCAGGAGGCTATACGTTTAATTAAACGCCAAGACCCTGAAACCGTTTTTAAAGAAAGATACAAAATGGGAGTTGACGAACAAGGCAATCCAACCCCCGTTCCAACTGGCAACTTTGAAATGAGACAAACTGAAATTCCTGCAATTTCAATGGATGAGTATGCGACTCCTTACATGAGGCGCAAACTGATGCAAACTGGCTCCGCAATTAAAGAAAATGTTCTTCCCACCGCAGCTAAATTTGGAGCAGGAGTATTTGGCGGCGCTATTGGCGCACCTAGCGCGGTTCAGGCGGTTCAAAGTTTCAGAGATCAAGATTATCCCTACATGGCAGCAAAGGGGACAGAGGCTCTTGGCGGCCTTTTAATGGCTTTGCCATTTAAAAGTTCGATTTACGCAGGAACAGCTTTGGCTGGTTTGGGTGGTTTGTCTTCTGCGGCATTAAAACCATCAAATCAGGTAAGCGATATTTCTCAGGGAATAACGAACGTTGGTATGTTAGGTTCTGTCGCTCCCCAAATTTCTGAAGCCGCGCCACAGTTACTAGCGCCAAGCATCGGTGGAGCATTAGGCAAAATTGGCGCAGGAATTTTGAGCGCTCCTGCTCAAGGGGCTTTGATGGCATTAACGCCATCTGATACCGCAAGCAATGAAGAGGAAATGGAAGGAATGGGCGCTAGTTATAAAAACCCGTTTACTGACTTATCAAGCTATATGCCGAAAAAGGGAACGTCAAAAACAACGTTGGCGGGCGGTTCAGAAATCGCTAAACCAACATACGAAGGCGCTCGTGGCTATTTAGAATTTGAATTGCGTAAAAAGTTAGCGCAGATGAATGCCAATCAACCACCTGCGCCTCAACAAAATACCGCTGTTAACACCATGAACATGATGGGCAGTGGGGACTTTACGCCATAACTTTCGCTGAAGTCTCCTCAGCGTTTTGCCGTAAGGCAACCCTCTCAGCATCCTCAACCCCAATTGCTGAGAGGGTATTTTTTTACCTACTAAAAAAACCAATTACAACAATAAACAATAAAAACTGAAATAACATCAGTGGCGCTACCGCCAAAAACTTAATTGCTTTTAGCATTTTCACGAACCTCCTGAATCTTAGCAGCCACCTCACGGTTGAGATTGTTAGCAATTTCCAAACAGGCTGACCGTTCATCCTTACGGATTAAGGGTTCAGCCTTAGCCACAAAAGCGTTTGCGAGCTTCACCAGATCTTCCTCGAGGAAGTTGTAGTTTTCTTCAAGGTTGGAATGGATAAACGCATCGCGGACTTCATCACTTGTTAGTTGAATTTTCATCGTTAACTCCAAATTTGTTTTTAAGTTTCCAATAATTCAAAAGACACGCAAACATATTCCACCCCTTGGCGAGGTCTTCCTGCGTCCATTCCACGACCTTAACTAGATCGGGAACTTTGCGGGAGACAAAGACGTTGGCGCATCGAGCGTTGGGTATACCCAGACCGTACCGATAAGCAGCTAACTGCATCAAGTGCTCGTCATAGCCCTTGACATCGTCGGACTCAAAAAACTCCTTGCTCTTAACGTCCAAAACAAGCCCTGTCGGGGCGTATTCGTCTGGGAGGCAGTACATATCAACTTTGCCCCCAAAACCCAGATCAGAGGCAAATGAATTCTCCAATAACCAAGGTTGGTGGGGATGGGTCAAGAAGTGGTCATGGATCGCCTTATCGGTAGCCAAAGCTGAGGTTTTATGCTCAACGTCACGCTGACCCTTGAACCACTTTTCGATGGACTCGTGGATGCGCGTCCCTTCTTCTGCTGCCAGTTTTCCAGTCTCTTTGGAGTCGGCAACAATACGAGCGATAAAGCTCTTCTCAGGCTCGTCAGGCGTTCTGGGCAGGGTTAGGGCTGCCAAGAGCATCTGTTCCATCTTCCAAGCCTCTAAAGCGGGCTTGGCGGCGACTTTCAAGATGGTGGTTACCGAAGGAACCAAATTCATCTTTCGAGCGTCTCGAAGAGTTGTGGGGCGGTCTGAGCCGTCTTTAGCCTTTACCATGTACTGAGGAGCGCCATCGGTACGATACCAATGAACGCTCTCGGCTGATCTAGCAATAATTGTAGCCATAAAGTCTCCTTAAAATGGGATTTCTTCGTCTGTGTCAGCAAACGCTGAATAGTCGTTTTGAGGTTGAGCCTGAACTGACCGTTTTTGCCATTCAGGGGAAGACGAAATTTTTGTTTTTAAATTTTCGCTAAAGCTGTTGAACAAGTCCATGTTCGGCTCAGAGATATTAAAAAACTCCAACTTGTTGACGGCGGTCGGTAAACCATTCTTACTAACCACCGAAGGTACAGGGGTTAGGCTGCTCACATTGGCGTAGGTCTTGCCATTCTGCCCTTGGCGCTCAATGACGTTAATCATTCCGTGCGCACCCAAAACATTCTTTAGGTCAAACCGTTTCATCTCTTCAGGGGAAAATGGCTTACCGCGCCACGACTGAAGGTCAAGTCGCAGATTGGCCTTCTCAGACCACGACAGGGTGTAGTTTTTAAAGATTGCAAAGGGACGACCGTCGCGCATACGAACCTGTTGCCCATTATCGTCTGTGCAAAACAGTTCCCAACCTAACATGACTTTGTGGCTAAACTTGGGAGTACCCATATATTCAGTTTTTTGGGTTCCCAGATCGATTATGCGGTAGCATCGACCGAGGTGATTTCCAATGGGGCAGCGCTCAAAATCCCCGCCAGCGTTTTCTGCATATAAACTCATAATACGCCTCACATGGCAAAAACGGCAAAATCGCCGCAATCGAGACTATACCATACTTTTTAATTATGTGTTAAACTGTTAAAGAATTGGTTAAGGAGGAATAATGAATTTAAAAAAGTATTTTAAGGACGAGCCGTTTGGCTCTAAAAAGGAAATGGCTGATTATTTAGGCATTTCGACCACTTGGTTGGCGTTAATTATTAATCAGAATCGCAAGGTTAGCCCTCAATTGGCTAAAAAGATTGAGAAGGCTACCCAAGGGCTAGTGACCGCTAAAGAGTTACGCCCCGATATTTTTAGTTGAAATTTGTAAGGAGACGTTATGAAAATCAAAATTGATGCAGTGCGTTTGGATGGCGGTACTCAATTTCGTAAGGTTTTAAATCAAGAGAAAATTTACGAATACAAAGAGGCTATGGAAGAAGGGGCTAATTTCCCTAATATTGCTGTGCGACATGATGGCTCAAATTATTGGTTAATTGATGGGTTTCACCGCTACCATGCAATGAAACTGCTCAATTTGCGGGAAATTGAGGCTGATGTTAAATCGGGTACACGCGAAGACGCGGTTTTAGATGCTTTGGGGGCTAACTCGGATCACGGTATACCGCTTACCAATTCCGAAAAACGCATAAAAGTTGAGGTTGCGTTAAGTTTGGACGGTCTTCAGCAAAAGTCCAATTATGAGATCGCAAAATTATGCCGAGTGTCACAACATTTTGTAAGCACGGTGCGAAATCCTGCTACAAAACAAAGACTTGACGAGAATCGGGCTAAGTCGGCAGCTAAGAAGGCTAGTGAACATTCAGTAAACAGTGGTAAAAAAACTACTGATCCGATCAGTAACAAAAGCGACAACTTGCCAAAAAGCGACAACACGCCCTCGGATGAGGAGATGATGGCGCTAGAGCTGGCTGAGGAAAAAGACCGCGAAATTATGAACACGCTTTTGGACTCGGACGATAAGCTGAAAGACGCTTACAAAGAGATCAAGCGGTTAAATTTACTGAACGCTCGGTACGAAGTCCGCATCGAAGGGCTAATGAACGAGCGCAACGCCGCGGCAAAAATGGTTACCAAATTACAAAAGGCTTTAGACAAACTTCAAGGAAAGTAAAATGAATACTGGAGCGCCAAGTGAGCGTGTTGATAGATTTCCACCCCCTCGTGACTTCCAAGTCTCGGCGCATGACGCGCTGAGATTTGGATTCAAGGAAGGTCACAAAAACCAGTTGATTATGGCTCCCACAGGGGCGGGCAAGACTTACCTCGGTATGCGTATTCTTTACGAGGCTATGCAGAAGGGAAAAAGAGCCGCGTTCCTGTGCGATCGTACCACCCTAATCAACCAGACATCGGAAGTTGCTGATAAGTACGGTTTAGATCACGGGGTAATTCAGGCTAATCACTGGCGGCGAAAGGCGTATGAACAACTGCAAATCGCAAGCGTTCAAACGATTGCCAAGCGTGGTTACTGGCCTGAATTAGACGTTCTGGTGGTAGACGAAGCCCATACCACCTATAAGGCGTGGACGGACTACGCCTTGACCTCAAAAACAGCGATCATTGGGTTGTCTGCCACCCCCTTTACGAAGGGTCTGGGCAAGATTTTTACGAACCTGATTAACGCTACCACCATGTATGACCTCTGTCAGTCTGGGGTTCTTGTGCCTATTCGCGTTTTTAGCTGCCGTAAACCCGATATGTCGGGCGCGGAGACTCGAGGTGGGGAATGGACAGACCGAGCGGCTGAAAAGGCTGAGATAGGGCTTGTGGGCGATGTGGTGAAAGAGTGGAGCCGATTAGCGGAGAATCGCAAAACGATCGTCTTTGGCCCTACGATTGATTACTGCAAGGTTCTGGTCAAGCAGTTCAACGAGGCCGGTGTCTTAGCGACTTTGTACACCTCGGAAACCTCAGACACCGAACGCAAGGAAATCCTGAAAGAGTACCGAAAAGAGGACAGCGCCATTCGGGTTCTGGTCTCGGTGGAAGCCTTAGCTAAGGGGTTTGACGTTCCTGATGTTTCTTGTGTGTGCGATGCAAGACCGCTGCGCAAGAGTCTTTCTACCGCGATCCAAATGTGGGGTCGTGGGATGAGATGTTCCCCTGAAACGGAGAAGAAGGATTGTTTACTGCTGGACTTCTCGGGCAACTTTATTCGGTTCTTTGAGGACTTCAACGATATTTATTTCAACGGTCTAAATGGACTGGATGACGGCGAAAAGCTGGATAAAAAGATTCGTGAGCGCGAAGAGATTGAAGAGCGTGCTTGTCCATCTTGCGGGTACACCCCATTCCTGAAACGCTGTATGTCCTGCGGGTACGAAAAGCAGCCCACCAAGACCTTGGAGAACGCACCCGGCAAAATGCAAGAGATTTATATTGGCGAGGGAAGCAAGAAAAAGAAACTTGCAAACGATGCTTATGATTTGTGGGCGCAGTTGTGTTGTTATGCAAGATTGTATTCAGCCCCTGAAAAACAAGCGGGCAGGGCTTATCACTTGTTCGTAAAGATCACGGGTCAAAAGCCGCGATGGAGCTTTGACGGAACCCAGAGTCGAGACTTTACTCGAAACACGCAAAATAAAATAAGATCGCTTAACACGGCTTGGCACAAAAAGAGGAGGGCGGCATGAGTTTTGTAGGTTTCGCTCGAGATCACGGGCTGGATATTGATTCCTCGAAACTCTGGGCATCCGACAAGATTCGCCGCTGCGGTACGGTCGATAAGCCCAAATCGGACAACGGGGCTTTTTTCTGGGACGGACAACGCGGTTGGGTGATGAACTGGGCGACCGATGCCAAAGTCCATTGGTGGAACGACAAGAACGCCAAGCCTTGGACGGCTGAGGAAAAGCGGGAGTGGGTCGAGAAGCGCAAGCAGTCCGCTAAAAAGCAGCAGGACGGCTACGCACAAGCCGCTGTGAAGGCTCAGGAGGCGATAAGTAAGTCTAGACCGCGCACTCACATATACCTCACGGTAAAAGGCTTTCCTGACGAAACTGGCTTGGTTTTAAACGATCGATTGATTATCCCGATGAGGAACGTTCGCACCAATGACATTCAGGGCTATCAGGAAATCTGGTGGAACTTGGAAATTAAGGGTTACAGCAAAAAAATGTTGTACGGAATGCGGGCTAAGGAAGCGGTTTACTTCATGGGCAAGCGCAACGCCCCTGAATTTTGGTTAGTGGAAGGGTACGCCACGGGGTTAAGTGTGCGCGACGCCCTCAAAAAAGCGTGCGTTGATGCGACTGTGGTGGTGTGTTTTTCTGCGAATAACATGGTCTTGGTAGCGAATATTTTGACTGGACGAAAGTTTATCTTTGCGGACAACGATTCGTCCAAAACGGGAGAAACTGCCGCAAAATCAACGGGATGCAAGTGGACTATAGCGGACGAAATTGGCGACGATGCCAACGACATCCATCGGAAGCAGGGTCTGCTGGCGTTGATGCGTAAAATTATTGATTGCAGAACCCTTGACAAGTTAAAAATAGCGGTATAAATTGCACCTGTCAGACGTGGCAGTCTGGCGTTAGCTTAGAGTTTAAACCCCAGTCTATTTAGGTGTGGGGCGTGTAGATGAAAGCGTTTTGCCGTAAGGCGAAATTCTCTAAGCTCAAACGCCCAGTCTGTCTCCTGCCAGAGACCGCTCCACACCTAAGTGAACTGGGGTTTTTCTTTGGGTCTGACCGCTGAACTGGTCGCTCACTCGCGGCTGCGGTTCAGGGAAAGCCTTACAGTGGGACAGATGTTGAGATAAGGCTACGGGCGGCGAAGGCAGCACCCGAACATCGAAAGGCTACCGAGGTGTCGGCTCCGAGCGGCATAAAGGCATCCCAGAGACTAACCCCTCTGGGAAGGCTGAGGTATCCCACCAAGCGGCATCAGTAATAACCAGTAAGTGAAAGTAAGGATAGAGGGAGGGGGCAAAAAAATCACCCTTACTTTAACTCTGTGTTATAGTCAAGTTTTACTGGGAGACTGTGATGGATACATTAGACGAAAGTCATTTATTCGTAAGTTCGGTTTACGCGATAAAGAAACCTGAATTCTTGGACGCTGTGAACAGCGTGAGCGAGCGGTACTTGCAAGCGTACAAGCCCGACCAACCCCAAATGACGGTGATGACTGGCGGCTTTGCGCACGAACCTGAAGTTAAGGACTTCGCGCAGTATGTTTCCCAGACCGCTTGGAATATTTTAAAGGGTCAGGGGTTTGCGATGGACAACCTTGTGACGTATTTCATGGAGATGTGGACGCAGGAACACAATAATCACTCAAGCATGGACTACCACGTTCACGGGATGGGAGCGCAGGTATCGGCGTTTTACTTTTTGGATACGCCAGCGGAAGGATGTCGGTTGGTACTGCATGACCCGAGACCCGCTAAGGTGATTACAAATATACCTGAGAAGGACTGGTCTAACGTAACCCCTGCAAGCACCCAGATTGTTTTCAATCCTGATGCGGGGACTTTGTTCTTTGCCCCTGCGTGGTTGCCTCATTCGTTCAGCAAGAACTTCGGGGATAAACCAAGTCGGTTCGTACACATGAACCTCGGAGTTGTTGCAGCGCCGCAGCCTGAAGTGGAGATTGTATGAAATTCAAAATACGTTTCAACAAAACCAAAGGACAGGCTGGACGCGGAAGCCCCAATCACGCATGGCGAGTCTTTGCGGACGGGAAAGAGTACCTGTGCTGCCATATTCTGATATACACCCCAGTGCAGGGCGAGATGGACGAAAACGGCGTGGATTGGAA
>Ga0208105_1000321_pt1 | contig 16935 bp, 12 predicted proteins | sample CryBogCBE16Jul07_FD_184574 | JGI IMG/M metagenome (GOLD analysis project Ga0208105, IMG submission 184574) | Freshwater microbial communities from Crystal Bog, Wisconsin, USA - CBE16Jul07 (SPAdes) | ecosystem: Environmental > Aquatic > Freshwater > Lake | place: Crystal Bog, Wisconsin, USA... | reverse complement strand
TCTACAGCGCGCAAGGAATACTCGATATGATTCCTGCGGAGTTAAAGGCGCAATACCGTTTTACCTTGGTCACAGATAACGAGCGAATCTTAGCGATCTCCTCTGATCGAAATACGCCTAAGCGATCATTCAGCAACCAAACGAGTCTAGATATCGGTGTACTCAGCCCCAATCTCACACTACGGATTGATACCTACCCCGCACCAACAAATCTCACCTTCAGAATGCTAGTAGGTGTTGTATTGGGCTTGAGTGCTTTTGTGATTTGGAGTTTGTGGTCAGTCCTAAAACAAATGCAAGTCCGCCAAGAGGCAGAAGCAAACCTTAGACTAGAGACAAGCTTCCGAAATGCAATGGAAGATTCGACTCCCGTAGGAATTAGAGGCCACGATATGGATGGGCGCATTACCTACGTCAATAAAGCCTTTTGTGAGATGACTGGTTGGCAGGAAAAGAATCTGATTGGACTAAAACCCCCTTTCCCTTTCTGGCCTGATGACAAGAAAACTGCTCAAGAGGAGCAAATGAATTTAGCTCTAGATCCACAAAATCATGATGCGATGAGAAGTGGAATCCGTGGAATCATTGTTCGGCATGATGGAACGCCTATCGACACCAGAACCTTTATTGCTCCACTGGTTAATGAAAAAGGTGTTCAAACCGGCTGGGTCACCTCAGTGATTGACATTACTGACTCTACTAAAGCCCGGGAAGAATTAGCGGCTTCTCAAGAACGCTTTATTACTGTGCTTGAGGGTTTAGATGCAGCCGTGTCTGTTGTTTCAATCGAGACAGGCGCACTGCTATTTGCGAACCGCTTCTATCGTGAGCGCTTTGGCAATGACTCTAAAGGTCACTTTGATTTAGTTGGCGGTCAAATGGCACACCAATCGATGCAAGAGCTTGCTGAAGAGTCTGGGGATTCAAATCCAGGCATTCCTCCATCAGCTCTGTATCAAGAATCTGAGTCTGAAGAAATTCAGCCATCAGATGATAGTGGTAAATGGTATGAGGTCCGACGCCGTTTTATTCCTTGGGTTGATGAGCATATGGCCCAACTCCTGATTGCTACCGACATCACTATCCGCAAAGAAGCCGATGAACTGTCGAGACAGCAAGAAGAAAAAATGCAGTTCACCAGCCGCTTGACGACGATGGGTGAAATGGCATCCTCTTTAGCTCACGAACTGAACCAACCCCTTTCGGCGATATCGAATTACTGTATGGGCGTCGTAAAACGTTTGCAAGGGGCTGGTGATAGCGATATGAGTCGCGAGATTTTGCCCGCCCTAGAAAAAGCTTCTGAGCAAGCTGTCCGAGCCGGAACCATTATTCAGCGTATTCGTGGCTTCGTGAAACGCAGTGAACCCCAGCGTGAACTGACTTCAATTACCGAAATCATTAATGATGCAGTGGGGCTACTTGAAATTGAAGCCAATCGTCATCGTCTATCGATAGTCTCATCGATCGCTGAAGATCTTCCTGAGGTGCCGATCGACCCTGTTCTGATTCTTCAGGTCTTGGTCAATTTACTGAAAAATGCCTTGGATAGCGTCCGGGAAGCCTATCCTTCGTCGTCCCGTTGGTCTGCCCCGCCGGTCAAAATTGCAGCGGATTTGGATACCAGCACCTTTCCGGCCATGCTTCGTATCCAGGTTTCAGATACGGGTGGCGGCATCCCAGAATCCGTCATCGAGCGAATGTTTGAGCCCTTCTTTAGCACCAAGGCCGAGGGCATGGGGATGGGACTGAATATTTGCCGCTCGATTATCGAGTCTCACCATGGTCGACTTTGGGCTAAAAACCAGATGGATCCAGAGCGGACCAAGCTGGCAGGCTGCGCCTTTACAATACTTTTACCCTTAGAATCTGAAGTTAACCGGGAAACTGAAAATGAACGTAACAGCCAAACCAAACCAAGCTGAAGTGATTTATGTCGTAGATGACGATGAAGCCGTCCGCGACTCCCTCACTTGGCTTCTAGAAAGTAATGGCTACGTAGTGCGCTGTCACGCCAGTGCTGAGCGTTTTATGCAATCTTTACAGAGCACAGACAAATCGACGATCTCCTGTGCCATTTTAGATGTGCGTATGCCAGGGATGTCTGGCCTTGAATTACAAGAACGTTTAATCAGTGAAAACTATCCAATGCCAATCGCCTTTATCACTGGTCATGGCGATGTCTCGATGGCAGTCTCCACCATGAAACGGGGTGCTGTTGATTTTATTGAAAAGCCGTTTAAAGAAAATGATCTCTGCAGCTTAGTCGATCGGATGCTTGCAAAAGCACGGGTTGATTACTCACAAGCGAGTCAACGTAAGATCACTCAGAGCCTGCTTAGTAAGTTAACAGGTCGCGAGAGACAAGTACTTGAACGCATCGTGGCTGGTCGACTGAATAAACAGATTGCAGATGATTTAAGTATCTCAATCAAGACGGTCGAAGCACACCGTGCCAACATCATGGAAAAGCTTAACGTCAATACTGTTGCTGACTTACTCCGTTTAGCCCTATCTGATCCTCCATCGAATTCATAATGCCCGCGCAGTTACTAGACGGAAATCTTCTTTCAAAAAAACTCCGCGCTGAAATTGCTGCTCGTGCCGCAATTCTGACAGCCAAAGGAGTTAGACCTGGTCTTGCTGTAATCGTGATTGGTGATAACCCCGCCAGTCAAGTCTATGTACGCAATAAAGTCAAAGCCTGTGAAGACGTGGGCTTTCATTCAGTATTGGAGCGCTACTCTGCCGAACTTGGTGAAGAAGAATTACTTGCTCGGATAGCTACTCTCAATGCAGACCCAGCGATTCATGGAATATTGGTACAACTCCCCTTGCCTGAGCACATTGCAGCCGAACGCGTATTAGAGGCAATTGCCCCTGAAAAAGATGTCGATGGTTTTCATGTTGCCAATGCAGGCGCCTTAATGGTTGGGAAGCCTGAGTTCAAGCCCTGTACCCCCTATGGTTGCATGAAAATCTTGGAAAGTATTGATTACCCAGTTCGGGGTGCACGTGCAGTGATTGTTGGGGCTTCGAATATCGTTGGCAAGCCAATGGCGATGCTTCTGCTTCAGGCTGGCGCTACTGTCACGATTTGCAATAGTAAAACGCGTGATTTAGCCCACCATACAAAAGATGCCGATATCTTAGTAGTCGCCACCGGTAAGCCACACATGGTTACAGGCGACATGATTAAAACCGGCGCGGTTGTGATTGATGTTGGTATTAACCGCCTACCAGATGGAAAGCTTTGTGGTGATGTCGACTTTGATACCGCCAAATATGTAGCTGGTTGGATTACACCAGTGCCAGGTGGTGTGGGTCCTATGACCATTACGATGCTGCTCATGAATACTTTAGAAGCAGCTGAGAAAGCACCCAAGCATTAATACCGGAGCCCACTTTTGGGCAAAAATACTGGGCTTACATTAAGCTAGAGGGATGAAACTGCCTATCCCCCAAAATCTCCAGAGCAATCCCCTAGTCACTTTTGGTTCTGGCATCCCGCAATACTCGGCAATCTTGCCTGAGCATATTGGGCCAGCTATTAGCTTCTTGCTTGATCATGCCCAAGTTGCAGTAGATCATGCAGTAGCGGCTCAGACTCCTGCTACTTGGTTAGACTTAGCCGAGCCCCTCGAAGATGCTACAGAATCCCTGGGTCGAGCTTGGGGTGCAGTTTCTCATTTAAATAGCGTAGCTGATTCAGCAGAACTTCGTGCAGCTTATGGAGAAATGCTACCTAAAGTAACTGCTTTCATGTCGAGTCTGGGTCAAAACCTGGCTTTGTACGAGAAGTTCAAGGGCCTGAGCAAGAGTGCCGAGTTTGCAAATTTAAGTAGAGCTCAGAAAAAAGTGATTGAGAACTCCTTGCGTGACTTTCGATTGGGTGGGGCAGAACTGAGTGAAGCGGACAAGCCTCGTTTTTCTGCAATTCAAGATGAGCAAGCCCAGCTGAGTAAAGCATTCTCTGATCATGTATTAGATGCTACAGATGGCTTTGTACATCATGTTACTGATATTGCAGCTTTAGTTGGCTTGCCTGAGGACGCCGTTGCTGCGGCTGCAGACACAGCCAAGCAAAAGCAGTTAACAGGTTGGGCATTTACCCTGCACTTCCCATCGTATTACCCCGTCATGCAATATTCAGAAAATCGGGATTTGCGAAAGCTCATGTATCAGGCTTATATTACGCGTGCTTCTGAGCTCGCACCGCAGTATGGTCAAGGACAAATGAGTTGGGATAACACCCAAAATATGTTGGATCAATTGCGCTTACGATCCGAAGAAGCCAAAATGTTAGGCTTCGCAAATTATGCAGCCCTAAGCTTAGCCCCAAAAATGGCGCAGAGCGTTGATGAGGTAGATCACTTTTTGAGTGATATTGCACAACGCGCCAGACCTTTCGCTGAAAAAGACTGGGAAGAGCTAGTAGATTTTGCTCGTACAACTTTGCAATTGGCGGACGGACTTAAGCCCTGGGACATTGCTTTTGCATCCGAGCGACTCAAGCAAGCACGTTATGCTTTTTCTGAGAACGAACTCAAACAATACTTCCCTTTAAGTAAAGTGCTTGAAGGGCTATTTAGAGTAATACAGACCCTGTTTGGCGTGACGATTGAATCTGCTGATTTACCTGTTTGGCATCAAGATGTGCAATCCTTTGCGATTCGCAATGCCCAGCAAAAAATTGTCGCCTATTTCTATCTTGATCCCTACGCTCGTCCCGGCAAACGGGGTGGTGCTTGGATGGATGATGCCCGTGGACGTCGTGAATTACCTAACGGTGAGATACAAGTCCCTGTGGCTTACTTAGTTTGCAACTTTCCTGCTCCAGTTAAAGTCGATGGACAAGTACGTCAGCCTACTATTGCACATGATGATGTCATTACCCTCTTTCATGAAAGCGGTCATGGTTTACATCACCTTCTCACTCAAGTGGGAGCCTTGGGCGTATCAGGCATCAACGGCGTGGAATGGGACGCCGTTGAACTTCCAAGCCAGTTTATGGAAAACTTCTGCTGGGAATGGGAAGTTTTAGAAAAGATGACCGCTCATGTGGAGACTGGAAAGTCACTCCCCCGTGAATTATTTGACAAACTGCTGGCAGCCAAGAATTTTCAGAATGGCCTAGGCACCTTGCGTCAAATTACTTTCTCTTTGCTAGATTGGCGCCTGCACTCGACTTTTGATGCACAGTCGGCACATGGTCAAGCAGTATTAGATCTTTCCAGAAAGATTGCTGAGCAATGTAATGTCATTCCACAGCCGGAGATCTCGCGCTGGCCAAATACCTTTAGCCATATCTTTGCCGGCGGATATGCTGCGGGTTACTACAGTTATAAGTGGGCAGAAGTACTCTCTGCAGATGTGTATTCAGCATTTGAAGATGCTGCCAAGCTTACAGGAAGCGTCTTAGATCCTCAGACTGGTGCGCGGTATCGACAAGAAATTTTAGAGGTAGGTGGAAGTCGTTCTGCTGCTGAATCCTTCAAAGCATTTAGAGGGAGAGAGCCACAGATTGATGCCCTACTTCGCCATGGTGGCTTAGCTTAAATACTCTAATTACCCTGAATTTCTGCAATCACTGGAGCATGATCCGAGGGCTGCTCCCAAGTGCGTGGTTGCTTGTCAACTTTGCTAGAGCTGCATTTTTTCTCAAGCGCTTTGCTGAGCAAAATGTGATCGATACGCATACCCGCATTTCTTCTAAAGCCCATCATGCGATAGTCCCACCAGCTATAGGTTTTAGGGGCTTGCTCAAACATTCTGAAGGAATCCACTAGACCTAGATTGAGTAATCCTTGGAAAGCATTACGCTCTGGTGGTGATACCAGGTTTTGCCCTTCCCAAGCTTTGGGGTCATGCACATCATCGTCGCTGGGTGCGATATTGAAATCGCCCAATAAAGCCAAACGCTCGTTTTGAGTCAGCTCGTCCTTAAGCCAGTTTTGTAGCGCATCTAACCAACTCAACTTATATTGAAATTTTTCACTGTCTGGCGCTTGGCCATTAGGAAAGTAAGCCGAGATGATACGCATGGGCTGCATTCCTTTAAAGCAGACTGTCGCAGCCAAAATGCGTTGCTGCTCATCTGCATGACCCGGAATATTACGAATCGGTTTCAGGAAGGCTGTTTCGCTATCACTAGCAATGGGTGCCAGCGCTGCTTTACGTAAAAGGATTGCAACCCCGTTATAGGTTTTTTGGCCTGCCGCCAAACTAAGATAGCCCGCATCTTCTAGAGCGCGATGCGGATACTTTTCATCTGTGAGTTTGAGCTCTTGCAAACAGAGGGCATCAATCGGTGCATGAGCTTTTTCTTGATCCTGCAACCAGCGGATAACGTGAGGCAGACGAACTGTCAAAGAGTTGACATTCCAAGCTGCGATGCGAACAGCGCTAGTCATCAATACCCAACTCTTGTAACTTACGAGTAATCGTATTGCGCCCAATCCCAAGACGCTGAGCCGCCTCGACTCTACGACCCCGCGTGACCTCTAGCGCTGCTTGTAGCACCGCTTTCTCAAAACGGGAAGTCAGAGCATCAAATACCGATTGATCGCCATCCTGCAACATCTTGACTGCTAGTCGGCCAAGGCCATTCTCCCAATCGCTGGTATTAGAACGATTTACTGCGGGAGCAAGCGGGGAAGACTCCCCTTGCACTATGACTGTAGGCTCATTGGTTGCTGTTAATAGATCACTCGGCAGATCTCCCACCCCGATAGTGCTGGCCGGTGTCATCACAGTAAGCCAATGACATAAGTTTTCTAATTGACGAACATTGCCTGAGAATGACATAGTAGCCATATGCTGAAGCACTTCATCAGATAACTTTTTAACCTCAACACCAAGCGACTTTGCGCAAGCTTGCATGAAGTGCCTTGCTAAAAGAGGAATATCCTCAGAGCGCTCTCTTAGTGCTGGCATCCGCAAACGAATAATATTCAAGCGATGCAGGAGGTCTTCGCGGAACAGTCCTGCCGATACCCGTGCTTCGAGATTCTGATGCGTGGAAGCAATAATGCGAACGTTGGCTTTAATGGGGTCTTGACCGCCAATCCGATAGAAATGGCCGTCAGTGAGGGTTCTTAACAATCGGGTTTGTAATTCAGAGGGAAGATCACCAATCTCATCCAAAAATAGAGTTCCACCTTCAGCAAGTTCAAGGCGGCCGCGTCGTAAAGTCTGCGCGCCTGGGAAAGCCCCGCGTTCATGCCCAAATAGTTCAGATTCAAGTAAATCTTTCGGTACTGCAGAGCTACTGAAAGAGACGAATGGTCCTTTAGCTCGAGGGCTATGCTTATGCAAAGCTTGAGCCAATAACTCTTTACCAGTGCCGGATTCGCCCATGATTAATACGGTTGCATGGGACTGCGCCAGCCTACCAATTGCTCTAAAGACTTCTTGCATCGCTGGCGCCTGACCAATAATTTCAGATTGATCAGGTCTCCAGTCATCAAGGACTTTACTGGCAGATTGATTGCGCTGGCCTTGTTCAATCGCACGCTTAATGAGCTCTAGGGCCTTATCAAGATCGAATGGTTTTGTAAGATACTCAAAGGCTCCACTCTGAAAAGCAGAGACTGCGGAATCAAGGTCTGAGTAAGCAGTCATGATGATGACTGGTAGATTAGGATGACTCACCTTTACATGCTGTAAAAGATCAAGCCCATTACCTCGTGGCATCCGAATATCCGATATCAATACGCTCGGAGTGTCTTTATCTAATGCATTCAGTACATCATTGGGGTTAGTAAAGCTCCGATGAGGCATGTCTTCTCGTGTGAGGGCTTTTTCAAGAACCCAACGAATAGATTGATCATCGTCGACGATCCAAATTGGCTTCATTCTGATTTCTCCTGCCTACGATACGGAATTTGAATATGAAAATGCGTGCAGCCTGGCTTGCTATCACAGGCGATTGAGCCTTGATGCTGCTGAACAAAGGTTTGCGCTAGGGTGAGCCCTAAACCACTGCCGCCCTCGCGTCCAGATACCAATGGAAAGAAGATACGCTCTCGAATGTCAGGAGGTATACCTGGACCGTTGTCAATCACATCAAGATCCATAGCCAGCTTGTAGCGGTGTTTAGCAATTGTGACCGAGCGAGCTACTCGTGTACGTAATTCAATTTGGGCTACCCCTGCTTCAATTTCATCGGTCAGCGCTTGGGCGGCATTATGGGCAATATTCAGCACCGCCTGAATGAGCTGCTCGCGATCGCCCAAAATATCAGGCAGACTAGTGTCGTAATTACGGACAATCTTCAAACCTTTGGGGAACTCAGCCAATACCAAACTACGAACCCGCTCTAAGGCCTCATGGACATTAAAGTATTCCATAGCATGGGCTTTACGGTGTGGCGCCAAGAGGCGATCAACTAGGGTCTGCAGGCGATCAGATTCTTTAATAATCACCTGGGTATATTCACGAAGGCCTTTTTCTGGTAACTCAAACTCTAAAAGCTGAGCAGCTCCACGAATACCACCTAGAGGGTTCTTAATTTCATGAGCTAAGTTACGCATCAGCTCTTTATTGGCTTCGACTTGCTGGGTAACCCGTTCATCTCGTTCAGTGCGCAACTGTTGATCAATCGGAAACCATTCCATCAACATCAAATCTGAATCATCCATTAGGGCGATCACGACATGCGCAGGTATCGTCTCTTGATGAATACTACCTGGCAATGAATGGAGCAAAAGCTCCTGACGTTGGGCAGTAGCTTTACCACTCTTGACTTCTTGAATCATCTCCCGCAATTGCAGGTTATCGCCAAACAAGTCTTGAAAGTTATGACCTTCCAGCGACTTACGTGACAGATCCAAAGCAGATTCCGCAGCAGGGTTTACATAAACCAATTGCTGACTATCTGCCTCGAAAATCACGATGGCATTGGGAATTTGATCGAGCAATGTCGGAAAAAAAGGAGCAGCCGAAGCTGCTCCCTTGAACGAATTGCGCAACAAACCTGCGCTCAAGTTCTTTCCTTCTCTTACAGGGAGTAATACATTTCAAATTCGACTGGATGGGTAGTCATACGGAAACGTGTGACTTCTTCCATCTTCAATGCAATGTAGGCATCTAACATCGAATTTGTAAACACACCACCACGGGTCAAGAACTCACGGTCCTTATCCAAGCACTCCAAAGCCTGATCTAAGCTATGGCATACGGTTGGGATCTTTGCATCTTCCTCTGGTGGCAAGTCATACAAGTTCTTGTCAGCAGCTTCACCTGGGTGAATCTTGTTCTGAACACCATCCAAACCAGCCATCAACAAGGCTGAGAATGCCAAGTATGGGTTAGCTAATGGATCTGGGAAACGGGTTTCAATTCGGCGACCCTTAGGATTGGATACATAAGGAATACGGATCGAAGCAGAACGGTTACGTGCTGAGTAAGCCAACTTCACAGGAGCCTCAAAGCCTGGAACCAAGCGCTTGTAGGAGTTTGTGCCTGGATTAGTAATCGCGTTCAAAGCACGAGCGTGCTTGATGATGCCGCCAATGTAATAGAGCGCGAATTCAGACAAACCAGAGTAGCCGTTACCAGCAAACAAGTTCTCGCCATTCTTCCAAACGGATTGGTGAACGTGCATACCGGAACCGTTATCACCAACGACTGGCTTAGGCATGAAGGTTGCTGTCTTGCCATAAGCATGAGCTACGTTTTGTACAACATACTTTTGCCAGATGGTCCAATCAGCGCGTTGTACCAATGTGCTGAACTTGGTGCCCAATTCGTTTTGGCCTTGGCCAGCAACTTCATGGTGATGCACTTCAACAGGAATACCCAAGGATTCAAGAATTAAGCACATCTCAGAACGCATGTCTTGGAAGCTATCTACTGGAGCAACTGGGAAATAACCGCCCTTCTTGCCTGGACGATGGCCGGTGTTGCCACCTTCGAGATCGAGACCAGAAGACCATGGTGCCTCTTCAGAAATAATCTTGACTGAGCAACCTTGCATGTCGACGTTCCACTGAACGCCATCAAATACAAAGAACTCTGGCTCTGGACCAAAATAAGCAGCATCACCTAGACCGCTGCTCTTTAAATACGCTTCTGCGCGTTTTGCGATAGAACGTGGATCACGGTCGTAACCTTTGCCATCCGATGGCTCGATCACGTCGCATGTCAGAACCAAAGTTGGCTCTTCATAGAATGGGTCAATATAAGCTGCTGATGGATCTGGCATTAACAACATGTCAGAAGCTTCAATGCCTTTCCAACCCGCGATAGAAGAACCGTCAAATGCATGACCGCTTTCAAATTTGTCTTCGTTAAATGCAGAAATAGGTACTGATACGTGTTGTTCTTTACCTTTGGTATCAACAAAACGGAAATCAACAAAAGTACATTCTTTCTCTTTAACTAACTTCATTACATCGGCGACGGTCTTGGTCATGCAACTCTCCTGTTATCTAAATTCGGGGTCTTCATTAGTGGGTCAATATCACCCGTTTGATGCAAGTAATTTACTGAAGCTAACCAGCAACAAATGACATTATTGCACTATTAAAGTGCCTTAAATCCAAGTTTTCGGTGGTTTAATAGCTTATATGCACCAAGTTAGTGCAATTATAGAGGCTTCAGATCGTGTATTTCGTAGCCTAGAGATTCAGTGCCCGTCCTGAGGGCCGACCAAGCGCTTTCTAGCAAATTGGCATTACCTTTGATCCCCAATTCAATATGGCGCTCAGCAAAAACACCCCCTTTTGTAGGGTCTCCTACTGAGGGCAAACTGAAGACCTTAACCCCTGGAAAACTCTCCTCGATTCGCTCCATCAGAGGCGTCAAAGTCGATTCAATTCCCTTGGGAACGATAAAGCTTTGCTCTGCCCAATTCTCTTGGTGAAATAGGTCTTTATAAAAATGATCGAGGCACCACGCCATCATCGGCGCAGCCATTACCGGAAAGCCTGGCACAAAGTGATGCTCTTTAATCCGAAATCCCGGAATCTGGTTATAAGGGTTGGGAATAATCTCACTTCCAAGCGGAAACTCACCCATCTTGAAACGATGTTGATTCTCGGGAGTGCTCAAATCCGCTTTAACGGGATCGCCCTCTGCCATCGACTGAATTCGACCCGCAATCAATTCTTGCGCAGTAGGATGTAATTGTGTTTTGGTGCCCAGCGCTAATGCCGCACATTGTCTGGTGTGGTCATCGGGTGTTGCGCCGATGCCGCCAGTACTAAATACCACGTCACCACTAGCAAAGCTTTCTTTCAAACCAGCAGTGATTTGATCTGGTTCATCGGGAAGATAGCGAACCCAAGACAAACTCAGACCTCTTTCATTGAGCAACTCGATGAGTTTGCTCATATGTTTGTCTTGACGCTTACCCGAGAGAATTTCATCACCAATCACAATCAAACCAAAACGTCTTGTATTGCCTGGGCCATCGTTGGGCACATCAATCTCGACTGTTTTTAAAGCATCAACCATCTTACCGCTCTCCACTATCAATTACACGCGTCTCTACTACCAGGGATTTATTTAGCTCATCTTCCCTTAAATTCTGAAGTGCCTCTAAGAGAAAATGGGCGAACCATAAACCGGCAAAGACAAAAATCAAAGAATAAATCCACAAGGCAACAAAACTCACAATCGGGAACAAGACTAGAGCAAGCGCTGATGTTGCCCAAAAGAAAGTGGGTACTGCACCTAGCATGCCGCAAGCAACTCCCATCACCAGCAAAGACCAGCGGTATTGCTTGATTAAAGTATCGCGCTCCTCGCTGCTAGCGTGCCCTGCCAAGACATCATAGGACATTAAGCGCATTGTTAGCCATCCCCAAAATAGCGGGGGCAAGATCGCAAATAAGGGCGGAATCCACCAAACAGGCAAGGTCAGCATGACCAGAACCAAGCAAATGAACGCAGACCAAAAGGTATAGAGTAAGCTGCCGATCAAGCTAGCGCCTCTTTTGCTTTGCAAATTACGATACAGAGGCTGTTTGCATAGGCTCTTCACAATGGCGGGCACGGTAGTAAATGCAATAAAGACTAGCAGACTGATGGTAATCAAAGGAATAGCTAGCATTACAAAAAAGAATGGTGCAATCCAAGCGCGGGCATTATCGAAGCCCGCCCATAGCAAGCCATCTTGTATCCAACTTGTAAAAATAGAGTTGGTTAAGAATGCACTGAGAATGGCTAGCGTCGGCGTCCACATTATCCAAATGAGGCAACCCCAGAATACCGAGATGATTAAAAATGGGCGTAAGCTCAACCACAGCATCCGCGGGTGCATGCTAGCAACTAAGGCAAGACCGAATGCACGGACTACCTGCTGAACAGCAATCATGGTTTAAATAATTCTTGTGCTGAAGCGCGAAGTGTTTGCCACTGCTGAGTCAGTATATTGTGTGAGAGTGGCAGATTGCGCACACCGGTTGGATACACCGTCTTGGTAAAGACCGCAGTCTTAAAGAGCATATCCCACCAAGGAAAGAGCACGCCAAAGTTACAGCCTCCTAGCACTCCTGGTTTACCAATCGCTTCATGACCGTAGCCAACTGCATGATGCATACGATGAAATAGTGGCGAAACTAAGAAATATTTACCAACTCCTAAATCAATCTTGAGATTGGCATGTTGCCAGCTTTGAATAAATTGACTGATCACTACGAGGAAAATAAATTGTCCTGGTGAAACTCCAAACAAAAGTGCAAATAAAGCAAAAACGGCTGCACGCAAAATATCATCCACAATATGATTGCGATTATCTGACCAAGCAGTCATAACGGTTTGGCTATGATGTAAGGCATGCAGTTGCCACCACCAATTAAAGGTGTGAGTCGCTCGGTGATAGAGATACTCGACTAAATCCAGCAGGATCATATAAATACAAAAGCTAATGATCGGTATCGATGTCACTCCAGGCCACCATGTTTCGACATTCAGTCTGGCGAAGCGAAAGTCGTGCAAGAGAGAATCTATCTGGAAAAAGAATCCCGATAAAGCAATAAAGAACAGGCCATGGAAAATACCCAGGCGGTGAAAAAGTGAATAGACCACATCAGCTTTGCTTGCATTGGAGAATTTTTCCTGGGGCTCTGCAGGATTGAAGCGCTCCCATGTGCGCAGTAAAAGCACAATCAGTGCAATCTGAATGCAGCCGAACAAGAACCAATCAATCCCGTCAAAGACGTCCTCAGATAATCCTGTTAAATCAAGTTGATAAAGTATGGGCTCGACTAGCCCTGAAAAAAGGCGCTCTTGAATACCAGCATAGGCATTGGAAACAGCATTAGCAGCACCGGTAAGAATTGAGCTCAGATCCATACCCTATTTTGACTGATTTACGCTATTTATGGGCAAGGTCGCAAAACAAAAGCCGCGCTGTTTGAGATTCACAATGAGGGACTCTAAAACCGCTGGAGCCCAAGGGTCTTTTCTAGACCAGATTCCTAAATGGGCCATGGCGATATCACCATCCTGTATCCCTCGACTCGCCTTCTCCAAAAGCATAGCATTGGGATGTTTATCCGAATTCAGCTCGTCACCCAGAAAGCCTGCGGGTGCCCAGCCGATATGTTGGTAACCACATAAATTACCCATACTAATCAGACGAGGTGATGTCTTGCCACCAGGTGCACGCCAGATTCTTTGAATCGACTCTCCAGTCAACTCTACAAAACGCTGATCAACCTTACGGATATCCTTACAAACACTGGCTTCACTCATGAGCATGGTCTTACCAGCTTCAGGACCAAACTGCGGCTTGATAAATACCTCGTTACGCGGGCCATCTTTAACAAAGTAATCGTGGTCATAAGTATGGCTTCCAAAATGGTGCCCCTCTTTGACGAGAGTTTGCCAATACGATTTCCAAGAATCCTCTAGGGCATAGTCGCCTCTAAAGGTCTTCTCATTAGCTAAAAAGAATGTCGCTTTAATGTTTTGTCGCTTCAAAATATCGGCAACGGTTTGCGCCACCGACATATTGCCCGTGTCAAAGGTCAAATACACCGTCTTATTGCAAGAGTGAGTACTTGAATTAGTTTGAGCCTGTGTTGAGAAACTAACAAGGCAGAGCAAAATCAGAGCAAGTATTGAATGATTGCTCATGATGTTTTACTCCCAAGCCGCACGGGGATAGAAAAAGACACCATGTGGAGATCTGCCAACCGGAATCACCGAAACCAACTTCATGGTGGTCAAGTCAATCACTCCAACCTTTTTAGCAAAGCGGAATGTCACCCACATGGTTTTTCCATCGGGAGTGATTTCCATATCGTCTGGTCCCGCAGGTAAACCAGTGATCTCACCCTCTTTTTCTAGGGTCTGCATATTCAGCAAGGTAATGCTAGACGCGACTCGGTTGCTGACAAATACATGTTTCTTATCGCCCAAGGGTCGGAAATTATGAGCCCCCTTGCCGGTCTGAATGCGTTTGACTTCTTTTTGTGTTTTCCAATCGATAACCTGGACATTGTCTTCGCCAGTTAAGCCAATCAATAGGTATTGATCGCCAGGTGTCATCCACACACCAGCAGGCGTTTTGCCTGAATGCATTTTCCACAAGACCGTTTGCGATTCAAGATCGATGGCTGCAACTTCATTCGAATCTTGCAAGGTCACAAAAGCGATTTTGCTATCGGATGTAAATGCAACGTGACTCGGTGTTCTACCCAACTTTAATGATTTAGCAAGGGTCAAGTTCGAGCCATCGGCTGCATACACATCAACGCGATTCAGTCGATTACCATTCGCGACAAACCATTTGTGATTTGGGGAATACCCCACTTGGTATGGATCAATGATGCGCGGAATACGTCCCGTGATTTCTCCACTCACTGGATCCATCAAAACCACATCATTACCAGCAGCATTAGCAACCATCAAAATCTTTTGATCGGGCGTCATCATTAAGTGATGCGGCTCTTTTCCAACAGGAACCGTTTTGATGACTTGACGGGTATTCATATCAATCAAGCTGACGCTAGCATCAGCCGAGTTCAAGATGATGGCCAGCTTAGGTTGAGTGGGTTGAGCCAATGCCAAACTCATCCCGATTGGAAGGAGAAGGATAAAAAGTAAGGGAAGCGCAAGACCGCGAATGGTCTTGGTCAGAATGATCAACATCCCTACATTGTAAGCAACTAACGCAGGCTTGCCAGGACCTTTTCAAGTCGCTTGAGCGACATAGGACTAGGCGTTCTGAGCTCTTGAGCAAAAAGAGCTACTCTGAGCTCCTCTAGCTGCCAACGGAAGTCTTGAAGACCCTGATGTTCTGCCATGACGTAAGATGCCGAGCCTTTGGAGCCTTGCAGTAATTTTTGCCATGGTCTTGCAAGCGACTCCCAATCTTTTTGGCACTGGGCATCTCGGGCAGGATTAGATCTGAGCTTATCGATCCGCATCTGAATTGCTTTGAGATATCTTGGCAAATGAACCAACTGGGCATAGGGAATATCAGAAACGAACTTAGGAAAAATCAGCCCTTGTAGCTGACTCTGAATATCAGCATGTGCAGTTGCTGAAGATGCTTTTGCTTGCGCCATTTTTTTCTGTACATCAATATTGGCTTGTAATGCGTTCAAAGCATGCTTCGCAATCTCTTGGGCGATTAAAGCCAATCTGGGTTTACCACTCTGCAAGCGCTCATTAAATTGATTAGCATTTATCGGTAAAGTTTCACTCATGAAAGCCCGCTCGATCGCTAGGTTCAGAATTTGTTCTACCAAGTTATCGATTGAGCCAATATTGATAAACAATAAACCGAGTTCACGAATACCCGGTAATTGTTTCTGTAAAGATTTGAGAGTGTCTTTATTGGCGATTGCAAAGAGTTTGCGTAATCCTTGATGATGTATTTTTTGCGCCTCTTGTAAATCATCAAACACCTCAAGGTCGCATGACTCTCCACGATCGACTAATGCAGGATAGCCAAACAGGAGCTTGTTACCTTTCTTAATCTCGAGTGTTTCTGGTAACTCACCGAAATCCCATGATCTGTAACCGCCTTGACTGATCTCAATTGTGGGTTTGGCTTCATCGGATTGGGTGGATTGGGTTTTTGCTGTGATATCTCCCTCTTGAGCTAGAGCCTGAAAGGCATCACGGGCAATGCCGCCAAACTCTGCGCGCAGCTTCACGAGATTGCGATCAAGCTCTAGCTGGCGCCCATGCTCATCAATCAAACGGAAGTTCATCGATAGATGGGCGGGCAAAGCCTCAGGACGAAAATCCGTTCGGGCAATTTCAATGCCCCGCTCTTTTTGAATATCTCTAATGAGTTGCTCTACATAATCACCAACTCCAAACTGCTTTGCTTCAAGACAGCGCTCCAAGAATGCTTGTGCGTAAGCTGGAAGTGGCACTAAGTGGCGTCGTAATTTTTGCGGCAAGGATTTCAGCAAGAGTTGGGTTTTCTCTTCGCACATGCCAGGCACTAGCCATTCGCAGCGGCGGCCGTCCACCTGATTGAGTAGAGTAAGGGGCACTACCAAGGTAACGCCATCTTTGGGACTACCTGGCTCAAAGTGATAAGTCAGGCTCAGCTCACTTCCACCAACCATCCATTTTTTGGGATAGCGATCGACTGTAATACCCGCCGCCTCATGGCGCATCAAGTCTGCTTTAGCTAAACGCATTTGACTATCGGCTTGGGGGGTCTTTAGCCATGCCTTCATCCCTTCGCGATTGAGCACAGTCTTTGGCAGACGGGCATCGTAGAAGGCATAGAGCAAATCATCATCAACTAATACATCTGGACGACGAGAGCGATGTTCTAAAGCCTCAATCTCTTTGATGAGTTGGTGGTTATGCCAAAAGAATCCAAAGCTATCGGGATATTTTCTCTTGGCCTCTGCCTGAATCTCTCGCTCTAAGGCGACGCTATCCATCCGCCCAAAGAGCGCTTCCTCAACTAGGGCTTGACGAATAAATAACTCTCTAGCCAGTTCGGGATCA
>Ga0208105_1000320_pt1 | contig 16980 bp, 7 predicted proteins | sample CryBogCBE16Jul07_FD_184574 | JGI IMG/M metagenome (GOLD analysis project Ga0208105, IMG submission 184574) | Freshwater microbial communities from Crystal Bog, Wisconsin, USA - CBE16Jul07 (SPAdes) | ecosystem: Environmental > Aquatic > Freshwater > Lake | place: Crystal Bog, Wisconsin, USA... | reverse complement strand
CGGTGATGCGTACGGACGGCCTGCCCCCCAACAAGACGTTCACCAATGACGCGACCTTCCGGGTGGTGTTCGACCGCGTGGTGAGCGGCTTCCCTCAGGTCACGCTGAAGGGCGGCGCGGGCACCTCGGTGCAGATCAGGGCGAGCCGCAAGTTGGAATTCACGCTCGACGGCGGGACGGACCGCCTGGAATTCCCGTTCATGGATTCCATCGAGCCGGCCTACACGGTGGAGCTCAAGGGGGTCCGCTCGCCAGTGGAAGTCGTCGACGCCGGAGCGGTCTTCACCTCCCAGCCGGTGGAATACCGGGGCGAGTTTTCCTGCAGCGACGAGCATCTCAACAAGGTCTGGAAGGCCGCCCGCTGGGCGACCCAGGTCTGCCTCCAAACACACCATCTCGACTCGCCCCTGCGGCAGGAACCGCTCATGGACGCGGGCGACTACTGCATCCAGTCGGCGGTCAACCACTACGCCTTCGGCCAGCCCGCGCTGACGCGTCAGGATATCCGCAAGTTCGCCTGGATCCTCAAGAACGAGAAGTATCAGAACTTCCACCTGAGCTACGCCTACGCATGGCTGCAGATGCTCATGGATTACTACGACTTCACCGGCGACAAGGCGCTGGTGGAGGAAATGGCCCCCTATGTCCACGAGCTGCTGGATACCTTCACCGGGTGGCGCGGCAAGAACGGCCTGATCTGCGAGGCGCCGAACTACATGTTCATGGACTGGGTGAACATCGGAGGCATCCCGTGCCATCATCCCCCGGCGGTCATCGGACAGGGATACTTCACCGCGTTTCACTGCCACGGCCTCTCCCTCGGCGCTCGTATCGCGGAGCTGACGGGCGACACGGCACGCGCGGAGAAATACCGCTCCCTGCTCGGCAGTTTTACCGAGGCATTCAACCGGGAGCTGTGGAATCCCGAGAAGGGGCTCTACCGAGACGGAAAGCCCTTCGAGACCACGGTGCTTCCCTCCAAGTATCTCCCCGCCGACAAGCAGATGGAGACCTTCAGCCCGCACGTGAACCTGCTGGCCGTGCTCTATGACCTTGCGCCCAAGGAGCGGCAGGCCCCCATCGTCGAGAAGGTGATGGCGGAGCAACCGCTCAACGCCCAGCCGTGGTTCTACCACTGGGTCTTCCCGGCGCTCGACCATGCGGGGCTCTTCGGCCGTTATGCGGTGAACGAGTTCCACCGCTGGCAAGTCCTGCCGGACACGCAGTCGTTCCGCGAACGCTGGGGAGCTGGAACCGCCAGCCACGGCTGGTGCTGCACGCCGCTGGTGCAGATGTCGGCGCGCATCCTCGGCGTGACCCCCGCCACCCCGGGATTCAAAACGATCTCGATCCGCCCCCAGACCTGCGGACTCGCATGGGCCAAGGGGAAGGTGCCGACGCCTCAGGGCGACGTGGCCGTATCGTGGACCGCCAACGGGGGCGCGTTCTCCCTGGACGCGACGATCCCGCCAGGCACGGAGGCCGACGTTTACCTGCCCGGCTCCGAGACCCCGGTCCGCCTGCAACCCGGCAAGCAGCACCTCAACGGTAAAGCACCCAATCCATGAAGAGACACCCGCTTATCCCGGGCCTGATGGCCCTGCTACCGCTCCCATTACTGGCCCTCCTCCTGGCCGCCTCCCCCGTCCGCGCGGAGTGGTCGCTGGAGAATCCCCCCAAGGTCCCGCCACCGGCCCCCGAGGGGAGCAAGGAACCGGCGGATCCGAAGAGCTTCGAGGAGGTGAAGATGGACTTCCCGATCGCGGCGGGACCCTTCGCCCCGACATGGGACTCGATCAGGACGAATCACCCCGGCGTCCCGGCGTGGTTCAACGACGCGAAGTTCGGCGTCTTCATTCACTGGGGGCCGCAGGCCTCCGGCAAGAGCGGCGACTGGTACGCCCGCAACATCTACCGCGAGGGGAGCGGCCCCTACCGCAATCACCTCAGGGATTTCGGTCATCCCTCGGAGTCGGGCTACAAGGAGGTCCTCAAGGCCTGGACGGCCCCGAAATGGGATCCGGAGGCGTTAACCAAGAGATTCGCCGACGCCGGGATGCGCTTCATGATGGTGGTCGGCGTCCATCACGACAATTTCGACCTCTGGGACTCGAAGTATCAGCCGTGGAACTCGGTCCGCATCGGCCCCAAGAAGGACATGATCGGAGGCTGGGCGGAGGCGGCGAAGAAGAACGGCATGCGCTTCTGCATCACCTTCCACCACGAATACAGCTGGTGGTGGTGGGCCGACGCCTACAAGGCCGACACCAAGGGCCCCAAGGCTGGCGTGCCGTATGACGGCAACCTGACGCTCGCCGACGGCAAGGGCAAATGGTGGGAGGGGCTCGACCCGCGTCTCCTCTACAACATCAACCTGGGCGAATATCACCTTCATGACGTCAAGACGGACAGATCGGGCGTCAAGACAGAGAAGTATTTCCCCGTCACGGAGATCGCGTTCGGGCGGCGCGGCATTTTCCAGGATCATCAGGAGTACGCCAAGTGGTATGCCGAGCGCTGGGCGCGACGCATCCAGGACGCGATCGAGAAATACGATCCGGACATGTTCTACACCGACGGGAACTCCTCCGAGCCGTTCTGCGGCGACCAGTCCGGATCCGGGTTCAAGTGCGACGCGGCGCGCCGTGTCGTAGCCGATTTCTACAACCGAGCGCTGGCCAAGAACGGCAAGGTGGACAAGATCGCCTTCATCAAGTTCCAGGGCGGCAATCCCGCCATCGGCGTGACCTCGGAAGTCGGCGTGCCCCGGAACATCAAGCTGGATCAGCCGTGGATCGGCGAGAACCCGATCGGCGACTGGTACTACGGGCCCAATTACCAGTACGAAGCCGTCAACCTCGTGCGCAGCCTGCTCGAGTACGCCTCGCACGGCGGCAACTACGCGTGTGCCGTGCCGCTCACGCCCGAGGGCGACCTTGAGCCCGCCTGCGAGCAGATGCTCTCCGACATGGGCGCGTGGATGAAGATCAACGGCGAGGGGCTCTACGGCTCGACCGCGTGGAAGAAGTGGGGCGAGGGCCCCGGCCGGGTCTTCCAGGGAAAACTCGGCGCCGGAACGGCGGCGATCCCCTACGGCACGTCGGATTTCCGGTTCACGCAGGGCAAGGACGGCAGCGTCTACGCCTGGTGCCTGGCCGTCCCCAAGCCGGGCGAAACGCTGCGGATCACGTCGCTCGGAACCAAGGCCAAGCTGCTGGATCGACCGATCAAGTCGGTCCGCCTCCTCGGAGGTCCTGAGGTTCCCTATCACCAAGAAGGAGACGCCCTGACCATGACCTGCCCCGGCTCCATGCCCTTCCGCCATGCGGTGGGCTTCAAGGTCTCCCTTCAATAACGGGGAGCACACTCCATCAGCCCAAACACCATGAACCGCAGCCATCTTTTCCTCGCCCTTCTCCTGACGCCGTCGCTAGCCGCTCGGGGTGAAAACCAATCGCTCCCCTCCCCGGCGGATTATCCCTCCGCCTACAACGAGGTCTGGACCACCCCCAGCAAGGATGCCGCCGGCTCGATGCCGCTGGGCAACGGGCAGGCAGGCGTCAATCTCTGGTCGCAGGAGAACGGGGAACTGCACCTCTACGTCAGCCGCAACGATTCCTTCAGCGAGATGTCGCGACTGCTGAAGGTGGGCGGCCTGCACCTCAGCTTCACGCCCAATCCCTTCGCCTCGGGATCGCCGTTCCGTCAGGAACTGGCATTGCGCGACGGCGTCTGCCGGATCTCCGGCGGCCAACCCGGACACGAGCTCAAGCTGCGGGTCTATGTTGATCCCGAGAGGCCGGTCATCCATGTGACCGGGGAGGCTCCCGACGGCGTCGAGGTCAAGGCGTCGATCGACTCGTGGCGGTCCCAGCCCCACAAGATCCAGAAGGGAAGCAATCCGACCAATAACGAGGAAAGCTCTGCATTCTCGATCGCCGGCGCCCCCTTCCCCCTGATCGAATCGGCCGACGTGTTCCTCACCAACACACCCGGCGGCATCGGCTGGTATCACCGCAACGAAACGTCGCGCCCCTTCGCCGAGACGCTGAAACTCCAGTCGCTCACGAACTTCACCGACAAAATCGCCGATCCCCTCCTGAACCGGACCTTCGGCGGCTGGATGACGGCGACGAATTTCACCCCTGCCGACGGCGGCATGGCGCTGCGCTCGGAGGGTCCCGTGAAGAGCTTCGATCTCCGGATCGCCGCCCCCTGCCTGCAGGCTGCACGGGCCGAGGATTGGCTCACCGAGGCCAGGAAGGATGCCGATGCCTCCGCCGACGCGGCCGATGCCCTCAAACGCACCTCCGCGTGGTGGAACGCCTTCTGGGATCGCTCCTACATCATCACCGACCCCGCCAAACCCGAGCTTTTCAAGATCGCCCGCAGTTACGCGCTGCAGCGCTACGTGCAGGCGTGCGGGGGACGAGGTCCGTTGCCGATCAAGTTCAATGGCGGCATGTTCACGGTCGAACCCACCGCCATGGATCGGCCGTTCAACCCGGATTACCGCGCCTGGGGCGACGCCTTCTGGTGGCAGAATACGCGCCACATGTACCACCCGATGGCAGCCTCCGGAGACCTCGAGATGACCGGACCGCTCTTCGACATGTACGAGCGGGTCCGACCCCTCGCCGAGGCGCGCACGGAACTCTACCACGGCGCCCACGGTGCCTATTTCCCGGAATGCATGACTTTCTGGGGAACCTATCCCAACCCCGATTTCAGCTGGAACCGCAGCGGTCTCAAACCCTACGAGGTCCGCAGCCAATGGTGGCGCTACGCCTGGAACCAGGGTCCGGAACTCGTGGGCCTGATGCTTGACCGCTGGGACTACGAGCGGGACACCCCTTTCCTGCAGAAGCAGGTAGTGCCGATGGCCAAATCCGTCCTGACCTATTTCGACACCCGCTTCCCCAAGGACGCTTCGGGCAAGATCATCATCGATCCGACCCAGTCGGCCGAGACCTACTGGTACAACGTCACCAACGACATGCCCGCGGTCGCCTGCCTGACGGACATCACGACCCGCCTGACGGCCCTGCCTCAAGACCTCACTTCCCCCGAGGACCGGGCGTTCTTCTCCCGCATGAAGGCGGCCATCCCCGACGTGCCGGTGGAGACCGTGCAGGCAAACGGCAAGACCCTGCGGAAACTCGCCCCGGCCCAGAGCTACAAATCGACGTGCCGCAACTGCGAAAACACCGATCTCTACGCCGTCTGGCCGGCGCGCGTGGTGACGCTGGGCACGCCGCTTCTGGAAGAGGCGCGCGTCTCCTACGAGAGGCGGAGGAACAAGCTCCCCGTCGGCTGGGGCTACGACGGAAACGTGGCCGCGTTGCTGGGCCTCAGCGACGAGGCCGCCCGCATCCTCGCGCTCAAATGCGCCAATTCCCACCCGGCTTACCGCTGGCCCGCCACGTGGGGTCCCAACTTCGACTGGCTTCCCGACCAGAACCACGGCGGCAATCTCCTGATGACCACGCAGCTGATGCTCCTCCAGACCGCGGGCGACAAGATCCGTCTCCTGCCCGCATGGCCAAAGGACTGGGACGTCCGCTTCAAATTGCACGCTCCTGCGCAGACCACCGTCGAGGCCACGGTGATCGGGGGAAAGATCACGCAACTCAAGGTGACCCCCGAGTCCCGCCGCAAGGACATCGTCCCCAACCCTGCCTTCACCGGCCCGGATCCCGCACCATGACCCTCTCCCGCCCCGCACTGGCCGCCCTGACGGCGCTCCTGTTCTCCCCGTCGCCCCGGGCGGAGGATATCCTGCGCTACGACCGGGCGGCCACGAACTGGATGACCGAGGCGCTGCCGGTGGGCAACGGCGCCATGGGGGCGATGGTCTTCGGCGGCACGGACTGGGAGCGCATCCAGTTCAACGAGAAAAGCCTCTGGAACGGCGACGAGAAGCGCTCCTGCTGCTATCAGGCCTTCGGCAACCTGTTCCTGAAATTCGACGCGACCGGGCCGGTCACCAACTACTCGCGCACACTGGACATCGGGCGCGGCGTCCAAACCACGACCTATGATCAGGGCGGGGTACGCTTCACCCGAGAGGTGATCGCCAGCCATCCGGCGAATGTGATCGTGGTGCGCCTCACCGCAGACAAACCGGGCGCCCTCTCCGGAAATCTCTGGCTCGCCGACATGCACGGCGGGAACGTGATCGCCACGTCGAACCGGATCACGGCCGACGGCATCCTCAACAACGGCCTGGAGTATGAGTCCCAAGTCGTCGCTCTCCCCTCGGGAGGCAACGTGATCCCGGTCCTGGAGAACGGGTTCGACAACAGGCCGGTACCACGTGTTCCTCCCGGACCCGCCGTGCTCGACGGCAAGGCGGACGCCTACCTCGCCGCGGGCAACGCCAAGCGCGAACCGAGCCCGTATCTCGACCTGAGCGACACCGATGCCTCGGGCAGGCCGCTGTTCATCGGCGGCGCGTGGTTCGACCGGGGACTGAGTTTCCGCACACCGGGCGACCTCTCCTTTGACCTCGGCGGCAACTACCGCTGGGTCAGCTTCACCGCCGGACTCCCCAAGGGGGCGTCGCTGCAGGTGTTCGCCGACGGGAAGAAAATCGGCGACGTGACCGGAGGCTATGCCTGCCTGCCCGTCGACGGGGCGAAGGAGGTCCGCTTCACCTCCAAGAACAACGCCTTCATGTCGCTCGGCCATCTCCGCGTCAGCCCCTCCGCCACCCAACCGGCGACGGATCCTGGCCTGGTCCGCCCCGTCTCGGCATCGCGCGCCCCGAACTTCCCCGACCCGCTTCCCCCGGCCTCGCTGCGCTTCGACCACTGCGACTCCCTCACGCTGGTGCTGGGGGCCAAGACCGCCTATGTCCCGGACCGTGCGGTGAAATGGCGCGGCCCGCACCCGCACGCGGAACTGACACGCATCGTCGACGCGGCGGCGGCAAGGCCGTTCGGGGATCTCCTCGCCGAGCATGAGCGCGATCACCGGGCACTCTTCGGCACCCTCTCGCTGACCCTCGGCGAGACGCCCCCCGAGGCGGCGGCACTGACGACTGACAAACGCCTGGAACGCTACCGTTCCGGGGCGACCGATCCGGGACTCGAGGCCCTGTTCTTCCAATACGGCCGCTACCTGCTCATCGCCTCATCGCGTCCGGGAAGCCTCCCGGCCAACCTGCAGGGCGTCTGGAACGAGGTCAACAATCCCCCGTGGACGTGCGACTACCACGCCGACATCAACGTGGAGATGAACTACTGGCCGGCCGACGTTGCCAATCTCCCGGGATGCTTCCAGCCGCTGGCCGACTGGATGCTGGCCTCCTCTCCGGTCTGGACCGAGACGACGCGAGGGGCCTTCAAGGTCCCGGGATGGACGATTCGGGGCCACAACGGAATCCAGGGAGGCTTCGGCTCCCAGTGGTACCAGGCCTGCAACGCCTGGCTCTGCCGGAATCTGTGGGATCACTACGAGTTCACGGGAGACAAGGAGTTCCTTAGGCGTGTCTATCCGCTGATGAAGCAGGCCGCCGAGTTCTGGGAGGCACAGCTCATCGCACAGCCCGACGGCACGCTGCTCACCCCGGTGACCTATTCGCCCGAGCACGGCCCCCACGAGACGGGAGTCTCCTTCACGCAGCAGCTGGTACGGGACCTTTACGGCAACACCGCCGCCGCCGCACGGATCCTCGGCACGGATCAGGAGTTCGCGGAGCGACTGGCAGCGCGTCGCGAAAAACTGCTCGGCCACCGAATCGGGAAGTGGGGCCAACTCCAGGAGTGGAAGGAGGACATCGATGATCCGAAAGAACATCACCGTCATCTCTCCCACCTGGTCGCGGTCTATCCCTGCGACCAAATCTCTCCGGAAAAGACCCCGGAGCTGGCGAAGGCCGCCACCGTCTCCCTCATCGCACGCGGCGAGGAGAGCACCGGTTGGGGGATGGCCTGGCGGCTCGCCCTCTGGGCGCGTCTGCTCGACGCCGAGCGCGCCTACGCCTATGTCCGGCGCCAGCTCAAGCTCGTCACCTCGGGCAAGATCCAGGGGGATGCGGGTGGCGGCGTCTACGCCAACCTGCTCGACTGCTGCCCGCCCTTCCAGATCGACGCGAATTTCGGCTATGTCGCCGGCCTCTGCGAGATGCTCGTGCAGAGCCATGACGGAACGATCGTCCTGCTGCCCGCCCTGCCCAAGGCATGGCAAAACGGCTCGGTAAAGGGCCTCAGGGCCCGCGGCGGCTACACCGTTGACATGACATGGAGGGATGGCAAGGTCACGGACTTCCGGATCTCGGCCCCCCAGCCCGGAGAAATCACCGTCCGCGTCAACGGCGAGTCCAAGAAAATCCCCACCCAGACCATCAAATGACCATGAAACGACACATCCGCACAGCCTGCCTGCTGGCCCTGCTTCCCGCAGCCGGCCTTAATGCTCAGACTGCCCAGACACTCACCCCCGAACAGACAAAGGAGGTGTACCACATCCCGGTCGAGATCGCCCCGGGACCGTTCACAGCGGACTGGAAATCATTCACCCCGGACAAGCTGAAGTCCGAACCGGATTGGTGGCGCGACGCCAAGATCGGCGTCTGGTTCCACTGGGGCCCGCAGAGCATGGGACGCAACGGCGATTGGTACGCGCGCTTCCTCTACCAACAGAAGGGCGGGCGCGGCGGCAATGCCAACCGCATCCCGATGTACGACGCGCATCTCAAGCGCTTCGGCCACCCTTCCGAATTCGGCTACATGGACGTGCTCAACGCCTGGAAGGCCAAGGACTTCGACCCGAAGAAGCTGATGGATCTCTACTCCTCGTGCGGCGCTCGCTACATCCTCGTCCAGGGCTCGCACCACGACAATTTCGACCTCTGGAACTCCAAGTATCAGCCGTGGAACTCGGTCAACGTGGGTCCCAAACGCGACATCGTCGGCGAAATGTTCCGCGAGGCCCGCCTCCATCATTTCCTCGTCGGCATGGCGTTCCACGCCGACTACTCGATATGGTGGTACCAGCCCGCGTTCGGCAGCGACAAGACCGGACCGAAGGCCGGCGTCCCCTACGACGCCGCCTCGCGCACCAAGGAAAACGGCAAGGGCAAATGGTGGGAGGGCCTTGATCCGAAGGATCTCTACGGGATCGACCTCAAGGAGGAGGAACCTCCCGGCAAGGACATCCGAACCGGCTTCATGACGCCGATCAACCAGCTTTTCACGCACGCCGACACCCGCGAGTTCGCCAAGTGGTACTGCCTCAAGTGGTTTAACCGGATGAAGCAGTTCATCGACGATTACGATCCCGACTTCATCTATACCGACGGCACCGAACCCTTTACGGGCAAGGGCACGTCGGTTGGCATCATCAGCGACGCCACGGTGAAAGTCGTGGCCCATTACTACAACAAGCGCTACGCCAAGAATGGCACCGTGGACTGCATGGCCGTCATCAAGGGCGGACCGCGCGTCCCCGGGGTCGCCTCCCCTCGCGAGGGCGGCTACGACGGCCCGATCAACCGCAATCCCTGGGTCTGGGAAAACACGATCGGGGAGTGGTTCTTCGAGGAGAACACCCGCTACACCTCCCGCGGCATGATCTTCCAGATGATCGAGGCCATCTGCCGTGACGGAAATTTCCAGATCAATGTCAGCCTGACGCCCGACGGCGTCCTCGAACCGGGCGGGGAGAAGATGTGGCGCGACTTCGGCGCGTTCCTCAAGACCAACGGCGAGGCCGTGTACGGAAGCCGCGGGTGGAAGGTCCTCGGCGAGGGCCGCAAGAAGACCGACCCGCGCCGCCCCAAGGATCCTCCCTCCCTGATCCTCTTCCCGCGGATCTCCGGACCCGAGGTGCAGGACTCCTTCGTCATGACCAGCGAGGACATCCGCTTCACCGAGGGCAAGGATGGCTCCGTCTACGCCTTCGTCCTGAACGTGCCCAAGCCGGGGGAGACGATCACCATCAAGTCCTTCGGCACCGACGCCAAGCTGCTCGACAAGCCGATCACCTCGGTCTCACTGCTCGGCAGCGACGCCAAGCTCGAGTGGAAGCAGCAGCCGGAAGGAATGGTCATCCGTTGCCCCGACCAGATCCCCGTCCAGTACGCCGCCGTTTTCAAGGTGAAGCTTTGAAAACCCTGTTCCTCCCCGTTCTGCTGGCCGTCGCGGCGACGGCACCGCTCCCGGCCGTCGCCGGTGAGCTCGTGCTGAAAAACGGCGACAAGGTCGCGTTCCTCGGCGACTCCATCACCGATCTGGGATGGAGCAGGCCGCACGGTTACGTCCGCCTTGTCGAGGCCGGCCTCGCTGCCAACGGCGTGACGATCACCCCGATTCCCGCCGGAGTGAGCGGAAACACCTCCACCAACATGCTCGCGCGCCTGAAGCGCGACGTGCTCGACAAGAAACCCGACTGGGTGACCATCAGCTGCGGCATGAACGACGTCGTGCCGGTCAAGGGCGTGCCGCTCGACCAGTTCAGGACCAACATGGCCGACATGGTGGGCCAGTGCCGGAGCGACGGCATCAAGGTGATCCTGTTCACCACCACGACGGGCAGGCAGCACCTCGACGAATACAGCGGGGCCCTGCGCGACCTGGCGAAGGCCAGCAACTGCCCGTTGGTGGACCTCCACCCCGTGTTCACCGAGGCGGGTAAGCACACGGCGCCGCTGCATCCCCTGACCTACGACGGCGTCCACATGAATGCCGAGGGCAACCTGCTGCTGGCCTCCACGATCCTCCGGGATCTGGGCTGTGACGATGTCCAGCTCGCCAAGGCCCGGGAGAGATGGCTCGATATGCCCGATGCGGGGCAGGTCGAGGGGCAGGTGGTGGTCAAATCACGACGGACCTTCTTTGTCGCCAAGTGCGGGCTGACGCTCCGTCAGCGCGAACGGTTGATCTCCCTGGCGCAGTCCGCCGGCAAAACCTCCCTGACGCAGTGGGCGAACGAGTTGCTGGAATCGATCGTGAAGAGGAACGTCAAGCCCGAAGGGACCTATGACTCGGTCGACGCCCTCTTCGATCCCCAAGTCCGTGCCCAGTTACAGCCCGTCTGGCAAAAGGAATTCGAGCAGGAGGTCCGCAAGGCCGCGGACGGAACGGCGTCAGTGCCTCCGCCAACAACGAGATCCGCGTCATGAGCCCGCGGTGTCTTTTGACGGCGACCATCGCTGCGGCCGCCACGTTGGCTTGTTCCGCAGTCCTCGCCGGAGGGACCGGCGCTCCCTTCGATCGCATGGACGCCGTCGCGCCCCGTTTCACGGAGCCCTCGGCCGACCCGGCCTCTGTCATGCCGGTCGGCGCTGGGGATTTTTCGGCGATGCTGCGCTACGACAGCGCCTGGGAGATCCATTTCTCAAAGACCGATTTCTTCGGATGGGACAAATCAGCCTACCACAAGAACCCCACGATCCTGTCGCCGGGGCACGCCCAGCTTTCCCTGGGCATCCCGCGCGAGGCCATCAGTTCCTTCTCGCAGCGCCTAGACTATGCGCGCGGTTCGGTGGTGCTGGAGATCACCACCGCCGAGGGCACGGTGAAGGCCGAGGCGTTCGGCGCGATGGGGCGCAACACCCTCGTGATCGCGGTGGAGGACACGCGTCCCTCGCCCTCGGTTGCCGTCACGTTTTCCTGCTGGCGCCCGGAGATGACCGTGAAAGCCGGCACCAACAGCCTGATCGCCACGGAGGTCCATGACTACTGCGAGAACGGCAGGCCCCCGGCCAATCCTGCCACGCTCAATCCCTCGGACAGGATCTACCGCCTCGGCTGCGGCCTCGGGATGACCTTTGCGGACGAGCATGGTCCGCTTCCCTCGGTCGTCGAGGGCGGAACGCTCCGTCCTGAAAAGACACCCGGGCGTTACTGGCTGATCATCTCGGACGCCACGACCTACGACACGAAACCGGGGGAGGCCGCCCTGGCCCTCCTTGACTCCGCATTGAGCGCCGGTCCCGCCTCCCTGCTGAAGGAACATCTCGAGTGGTGGACCCGCTTCTGGGAGGCGTCGTTCATCGATCTGAACGGCCCTCATGCCGAGACACTGATGCGACTCTGGTATTCCGGCCTATACTCCTATGCCTCGGTGGCGGGCGCCGGCATCCTGCCGAAGTTCAACGGTGGTCCCGGACTCATCAACCGCGACGACCGGAGCTGGGGCTGGGGATATTGGTGGCAGAACACCAGGGAACAGATCTGGCCGATGTTCGCCGCCAATCACCCGGAGTATGTCCGCCAGGCGCTGGATTTCTACGACCGTGCCTTCATGGACTCCAAGAATGTCACTGCAAAACGGGGCAAGCTGGGCATCCGACTGGACGAGTGGGCGAGCCCCGTGAAGCCCGGCACCCCGGACCCCGTGAGGCAGGTCTCCGCCTACGACGCCGCGGCCCTCGAAAAGGCCGCTGCTGATCTTACGATGGAGAATGCCAAGTCGGGCTTCAATGTCAGGAGCTTGGCTCAGGCGACGGAACTGGTGCAGCTGATGTTCGACTACGCGGCCTACACCGGCGACAAGGAGTATCTGAAGAAGACCGTGGCGCCCTGGCTGAAGGAGGCCGCGCTTTTCTGGATGAGCTACCTCCGCAAGGACACCGACGGGCTTTACCACAGCATGGTGACCGACGCGGCGGAGACATGGTGGAAGATCAAGGACTCGAACATCGATCTCGGCGCCAGCCGGTACTGCTTCTGGCAGGTACTCAATCACGGCGAGGAATTCGGCTACGAGCCGGCGTTCCTGGCCGCCGTGAAGGACCGCGCCGATCATCTGGCCCCGATCCCGACGGGCCAGTGGAATCGCAAAGCTCTCCCGCAGCAGGGGACCAATGCCCCGGTCCAGACCTTGGCACTCGATCCCGCGGCGAACCTCTATCCGGCCTTCGGCGGCGTCCACGACGACCTGCGCCCCCACAACGGCGAGAATCCGGAACTCTACATCGTCTATCCCTTCGCGATCGTGGATGGCAATTCGCCCAAGGGGGACCTCGACCGGGCTGTGAACACCTTTCGCAAGCGCAGGTGCCCCAACAACTCCGGGTGGTCGCCGTGCCCGGTCCAGGCCGCCCGCCTTCGTCTGGACGATGCGGTGAAGGTGATCATTGATCATGCCTCGCGTCATGCGAAGTTCCCGTACGGAGGCTGGAATTCTCCCGCCACCAAAATGAAAGAGACCGCGACCGGAGCTACGGATACGCCGTATTTCGACGCGATGGGGGTGAGCCTGACTGCGATTCAAGAGACCCTGCTCCAAAGCCATCGTCTCACCGTTCAGGAAAAGAGCGATCCGATGGGCGGAGGCTCCATCGTGCTCCTTCCCGCAGCCGACAGGGAGTGGTCGGGTCGGTTCAGGCTACGTGCGCGCGGCGGCTTTCTGGTGACCGCCGACTTTGCGGCCGGGCGGACCGTCACCCGAGCAACGATCGAATGCCCGCGGGGCGGGCCGCTGCGGTTGGCCAACTCGTTCGGCGAATGCCGCGTCATCCGCTCCGGCAAGACACCCCTCACCACCCGCGATCCTGAGATCAGCCTCACGACGGACGCTGGCGAAACAGTGGAGTTCGTCTGGAGCACTCCAACGCCCCGGCACGACGTTGCCGCCCCCTCCACATCACCATCACCCTGGGCCTCGCCGCGCTGACGTCCGCTCCCGGTCATGACTCCCTGGATCCGGATCCTCTTCCTGTCGGCCTCGCTGGCCGTTTCCTCCCATGCCGCCGAATCGGCACGACAGGAGGCCTCCCCCTCGCCAACCCCGCTGCCGCTGCTAGCATACCATCCGGAGGGAGACGCCATCGTCATCCGCAACGGCACGCGCTGGGACAATCGCCCTCTTTACTGCAACACCCGGCTCTGCGTGGTGATGGCGGGGGAGATGCCGGGGGTCTCCGGGTTGATGGGAGCGCTCAACGCCGCCCTGGTCCGCGGTTCCCTGCGCCTTCCCTTCGAGCAATTCTCGGAACGGATCGCCCGTTACCGTCCCGGCGTCATGGAGTGGGAGCTGAGCGATCCGAACGTGCCGAACCTCAAGATCATCATGACCGCGACCACCGTGGCCGAAGGGGACGGCTTTGCCGTGCAGGTGAAGAGTCAAGGAGCGGCCTCGGAGGACCAACTCGCCTGGCTTTACCGCCCCAATGAGACCAACGCCATCCTCACCCCCGCCGAGGGCGGGTTCGCATTGGGAAAATTCTCGGTGCGACTCAGCGATGACAAGCCCCGAACGGCACCGTTCGACTACACATGGCGCTTTCCCTCCAAGACATTTGTCGACGATAGCAAGCACCTCCCCGAGGAGGGCCCCGGAACGGAATTCCTCGTGCCGCTGAAGGATGGCGTTCCTCAGGACTTTGTCGCGGTGGATTCCTCCACCAAGCCCGCCCCCCCGCTCCTTCCTGCCGCGGAGGCCTTCCGTCTGGGCATCGAGCGCGTCACCGGGCTGGGAAACCAGATCACGGTAGACACGCCCGATCCCTGGCTCAACGCCGCCGTCAGGGCCTCCTGCGCGGCGATGTACGGCTTGTACGTGAAGCCCACCTTCGTCCACAGCGGTTCGTCGCGGTGGCGCCAGGCCTGGCTGGGATGGCGCGTGATGGATGGTGCCACCGCCTACGGCTGGCACGATATCGTCCAATCGGCCGCCCGGAACCACTTCACGAGGCAAAACAAAAAACCCGACCCAAAGCGGATGGCCGCCGAAGCCGATGCCACGGGCACCCGCCAGTCGATGAATTCGCGCTTCTACGGGCCGGGGAAAGTCATGTCGATGGGGCACGGTTACGACATGCAGACGGAATTCTTCGACCAGTGCTGCCGGGAGTGGCGAGCCACCGGCGATCCCGCCTTTGAAAAGGATCTTCTCCCGGCCCTCGAACTCCACCTGCAATGGGCGAGGGAGTGTTTCGATCCCGAGGATCGCGGACTCTACGAGAGTTATCTCAACACCTGGGCCACCGATAACCAGTGGTACAACGGCGGCGGAACGGTCGAGGAAAGCGCCTACATCTATTATCAGGAACGTGCGGCGGCCGAGATGTGCGCACGCGCGGGACGAGCTACGGATGCCGCCGCGCACAACGCCAGGGCGGACAAGATCCGCGACGCCGTGAACCGCGTGCTCTGGCTCGGCGACAAGGGGCAGTACGCCGCCTATGTCGAGCAGGGCGGCCACCGGCGCGTGCATGACGACGCCTGGGTCTACAGCGAACACCTTCCGATCGAGGCCGGCATGGCGACGCCGCAGCAGGCATGGCAGGCGATGTACTATACCGACTGGGCCATGGAGCACTTCAAGAACCCCTACGGGGGCGAGTTACGCCAGACCTCCAACTGGGTTCCCGGGGTGTGGTCGCTGCGGGAGCTGTATCACGGCGACAATTTCGCTATGGCACTGGGGTACTGGCTGGCGGGCCAGGCGGACGAGGGATGGGAGATTTTCAAGGGGGCCATGCTCGACAGCCAGTACGGGGATCCCCGCCCGCGAAGCGCCTACAACAAGGGGCGCAGCCAGCTGATCTCCCCCGGCGGCCTGAGCCAGCCCAACTGCGCCATCGACTTCAACGACATCACCTCGATGTATTGCCGAGCCCTGGTGGAGGGGATGTTCGGCTATCGTCCTGATTATCCCAACGGTGTCGTGACGATCGCCCCGGCCCTGCCGTCGTCCTGGGATCACGCCTCGATCAAAACGCCCGACTACAGCTTCTCGTTCCGGAGGGACGGGGCGACCGACCGCTACGTGATCGGGCTGAAACGCCCCGCCCGGATGCGCCTGCGTCTTCCCGTCAGCGCCGAGCGGGTGGAGGGTGTCCTCGTGAACGGAAAGCCGGCGGAATGGAAGATCGAGCCGTGGCCCGGAGTCGGCATGCTCTCACTGGAACTGCCCGAGGGGACCCAGGCGGAGATCGCCGTCAGCCTGGCGGGTCGGACCACCCCGGTTCTGGCCATCGAGATCGCCAAGAAGACGGGCGAGACGACAACCGTCGCCAACGCCCTCGATCCGCAGGGATGTCTCGGACCGGATGCCAAACCGGGCCATCACATGGCCTTTGCACGGGTCGAGCGCGGCAACGTGCCGTACCTGCAGGTCTACAAGGTGAACGTCACCGATCCCGCCGGGGAGGCCGCGGCGGCCGCCAAGATCCTGAAGGAGGCGCCTGAGGGCACCGGGTGGTTCCCGGTTCCCATGGATGCGGTCTTCAACGGCGACATCACGTCGATCTTTAAGCAGCGATACGTCTCTCCCAGACCCAATACCGTCTCCAACCGCCTCGGCTATGACGGCTACAGCAACTGGATGCGTTTCGCCGGCAGCGGCGGCAAGGCCCAGCCGCCCGACGTGAAATGCGAGCGTGCGGCTTCCCTCGTCGACAAATCATCCGGCCGCCTGGTCACGCCGCAGAAAGCGGTGTTCGCGCCGATCGCCGGAGAGAAGAACATAGCGTTCACGAGTCTCTGGGACAACTGGCCGCACCGGGTCACGGTGCCTGTCGGCAAATCGGGCGACGCCGTCTGGGTGCTGCTCGCCGGAAGCACCAATCCGATGCAGGGAAGGATCGCCAACGCCGTGCTGATCTTCCGCTATGCCGACGGCAGGGAAGAGAAGCTCGACCTCGTCCCTCCGATGAACTTCTGGTCGATGCTCGGGTTCGGCAACATGGACTACAACTACAAGCGCGACGCCTTCTCCCTGCCCAAGGATCCTCCGCCGTCGGTGCAACTCGGCACCAACTGCCGCGCCATGGTCTACGGCTGGAAGCTCCGCCCCGGCGTCGAGTTGAAAGAGGTCACCCTGGAAACGCTCTCCCAGGAGGTCATCATCGGCCTCATGGGAGTGAGCGTCATGAACCCGCGATGAAAAGGCCGGGAGCCGGGGAGCCGTGAGATGCCTTAGAGCGTTTTAAATAAAGATGTGGCCATGAATTTGGGGGCGTCGTGGGGTGGTCTGCGAGAAGCAAGCGAAGCGGCTGTCGTCGTTGTGCTACTGCCCGAGCGATGC
>Ga0208105_1000312_pt1 | contig 17148 bp, 15 predicted proteins | sample CryBogCBE16Jul07_FD_184574 | JGI IMG/M metagenome (GOLD analysis project Ga0208105, IMG submission 184574) | Freshwater microbial communities from Crystal Bog, Wisconsin, USA - CBE16Jul07 (SPAdes) | ecosystem: Environmental > Aquatic > Freshwater > Lake | place: Crystal Bog, Wisconsin, USA... | reverse complement strand
CGTTGTGCTACTGCCCGAGCGATGCGACACAGCAGAACGCCCGATGCCGCCCCAAAGAACGGCTATAGAATTATTTAAACCGCTCTAAACACACACGGTCGGGGACGCAATCCTCTCACTGCGGGGAGAATCACCTGAACATCCCCCGAGTCTCTTTTTGGCTATTCGCGTTCGGGAGTCCAGATATGGAGCCGTGCATGAGCAAGTCGTGATCGATTACATCACATCAGTCCGTGGTTTGGGCCATTGAGATCTGTGTGTAAATCTTGAACGAGCTTCCCTCGCGTCTCCGCATTTGTACTCGCTTATTCCCTCAAGGCTCGTTTTTGCTTTCTAACAGCCTAACCCCCTAGAGTCTCTCAGCCTCTACTTCAGTTCCGGGGGGAGGGGCAAATTCTTAATATTCTGCGCCGCGTCGCGGTGGCAGACGAGGATCGCATCGTCCGTCTCCACGACGACGAGATCGCTGACCCCGCAGAGAGCCACAGTTCGTTTTCCGCTCACGACGATGTTACGGTCGGCATCCAGGGTCACGACGTGGCCCTTCAGGGTATTGCCCCTCTCATCCTGCCCTAGGTGGGAGGGAAGGGCCGTCCAGGAGCCGACGTCGTCCCAATCAAACCGGGCGATCAGGGCCACCACGCTTGAGGCATGTTCCATGATGGCGTAGTCCACGGAGATCTTGGGAAGAGCCGGGAAACGCTCCGCAAGGTAGGCGGCATGGTCATCCTTCGGAAACTCCAGGATGAATTTTTCGAGATCGGGTTGGTGCTTGTGGCACTCGGCGAGAAACGTCTCCGCTTGCCAGAGAAACATCCCGGCATTCCAGCCGTGGCGACCTCCCGAGAGGAAGGATCCGGCCTTCGCTTCGTCGGGCTTTTCCACGAAACGGTTTACTGCGACCACGCCCGATTTTGCAGCCGCTCCCTCTTCTAGTTCGAGATAGCCGAAGCCGGTGGAGGGGAAGGTTGGCGTGATCGAGAAGGTGAGGATCGAGGAATGGCCGGCCACATAACCCGCCGCTTCCGCCAGTTGGCTGCGGAAGGTGGACGTGTCATGGATCATGGCGTCCGCCGGGAAAAGCGCCGCCACGGCATCATGCCGGACGGATCGTGCGATTGCAGTGGCCAGCGCAGCGGCGGGAGCCGTGTCGCGTTTCGCCGGCTCGGCGATGATGTTGGCCACGGGAAGGAACGGGACGGCGGCCTTGGTTGCCTCCAATTGGGCGGCGTTGGTCAGGATGAAGATTCTCTCGTTGGGAATGAGCCCCTCAAACCTCCTGACAGTCTGCTCCAGCAGGGTCTGCTCCCCGAGGAGCTTCACCAGATGCTTGGGGGTCGCCGTGCGGCTGACGGGCCAGAAACGCTCGCCACTGCCTCCCGCCATGATGAAGACGACGAGACGATCCAAAGGGAGTTGGGAGATGGAAGCTGGGGACTGGGACATGGGGATAGGTTCTAGGTGACAGGCTCTAGGGAAGAAAAACCATCCCTTTCATCCCTGTGAGTTTTTTTCCTTCTTACCCCAACGTCTGCAGGGTGGATTGGAGGGAGTCGAGTTTCTCCGTCCACTTGGCCTGTCGCTCACGATGTTCCTCGAGCACGGCAGGGGGAACCTTCTCCGTGAAGTTCGGATCGGCGAGCTTGGCGTTCACCTTGGTGATCTCGGCCTCGACTTTGGTGATCTCGGTGGCAATGCGCTTCCGCTCCGCATCCAGATCGACGAGTCCCTCCAGCGGGAGGAAGAGCGTTCCGAGATCGGTCACGAGGCTCGGGGTCCCGGCGGGGGCCTCGGTGACGACGGTCACCTCGGCGGCGCGGGTCAGGGACCCGAGGATCGCGAGGGTTTCGGAAGAGAGGGGCTCCTTGGGCAGGACAAGCAGGCGGATCTGCTGCTGGGTGGGGAGCTTGAATTCCGAGCGGAGGTTGCGTGCGGCGTGAACGGCGCCGTAGAGGGCCGCAACCCGGGCCTGCGCCGTGGCGGCCTTTGCGGGTGCAGCCGTGGCCAGAAGATCTTCCGCGGGAGGGGTGGCGTAGAGCAGGAACTGCGCCCGATCACCCGTGCCGGAGGCGGAGACAGGGGCAAGGAATCCGAGGCGTGCCCAGAGTTCCTCGGTGAGATGCGGCATGAGCGGATGAAGCAGGCGAAGAAAGCCCGAGAGCACGGTGTCCATGACCGCGAGGATCGCGGACTTGGCCTCTGAATCGCTGCCATTCAGGACAGGTTTCGCCGCCTCCACGAACCAGTCGCAGTAGTCGCCCCAGAAGAAGTCATAGAGCAGTCCCGCCACTTCGTGGAAGCGGTAGCCCTTATAGGCCTCGCGGAGGGCCGTGTGCATGGCGTCGAATTTCGCCAGCACGTCGAGAGCGATGTCGGGGAGTTCGTGCCTCGAGAGATCAGCCGAGGGATCGCACGGACCCTGCATCTCGCGGAAGCGGCAGGCGTTCCAGAGTTTGTTGGCGAAGTTGCGACCCTCCTCGATCTGCTTCTCGTCGAACTTGATGTCCTGACCCTGCGGGGCGACGCGGATGATGCCGAAGCGGAGCCCGTCGGCGCCGTATTTAGCGATGAGGTCGAGCGGGTCGGGCGAGTTGCCGAGGCTCTTGGACATCTTGCGACCCGATTTGTCGCGGATGATGCCGGTGAAGTAGACATCCCGGAAGGGGATCTCCCCGGTGTACTCGAGCCCCGCCATGATCATGCGCGCGACCCAGAAGAAGATGATGTCCGGACCGGTGACCAACACGCTTGTGGGGTAGAACTTCGCTCGGACCGCCTCATCCATCGTGTCGTGGGCCCAGAGCCAGGAGGAAAACCAGGTGTCGAGCACATCGGGGTCCTGCGTCCATCCCTCGCCGGGGGACTCGATCTGGACGCGGAGACCCTCCGAGGATCCCGCCGGGGGATACCAGACAGGGATGCGGTGTCCCCACCAGAGCTGACGGGAAATGCACCAGTCCTGGATGTTGCCGAGCCAGTGGTCGTAGACCTTTTCCCATCGGTCAGGGAAGAAGCGGATCAGTCCGTCACGGACCGCGGCGCGGGCCTCGGCGGTCTTCGGATACTTCAGGAACCACTGCTCGCTCAGGCGCGGTTCGACCGGGACATCGGCCCGTTCGCTGAAGCCGACATTGTTCTCGTAGGGTTCTTCCTTGGTGAGGAGTCCGAGTTCCTTGAGGCGCTCGACGGCCTCCGCACGAGCCTCGAAGCGGTCGAGCCCCGCAAAGCCTTCCCCGGCCAGCTCATTGAGCGTGCCGTCGGCATTCATGATGTCGATGACGGGGAGGTGGTGGCGCAGGCCGATTTCGTGGTCGGCCTTGTCATGGGCCGGGGTGACCTTCAGGACACCGGTGCCGAATTCGAAGTCGACCGCCTCGTCGCCGATGATCGGCAGTAAATACTCCGTCTCGAGGGGGAGGGGACGACGGACGTGTTTCCCGATGAGGTGGGCGTAGCGGGGATCCTTGGGATTCACGGCGATGGCCGTGTCTCCCATGATGGTCTCCGGTCGGGTGGTTGCGATCTCCAGCCAGGTGCCTGGAGCCTCCACGACCTCGAGCTTGAAGTGGTAGAGGTAGCCTTTCTGCTTCTTGGGGATGACCTCCTCGTCGCTCAGCGCCGTGAGCGAGACGGGGCACCAGTTGACCATTCGCTTGCCGCGGTAGATGAGTCCCTTGCCGTGCAGATCAACAAAGACCTCCTGCACCTTGCGGGCGTAGGCCACGTCCATGGTGAAGCGCTCGCGTGTCCAGTCGCACGAGGCGCCGAGTTTCTTGAGCTGGCCGATGATGATACCTCCGTGCTTTTCCTTCCATTCCCAGACCTTGGCGAGGAATGCCTCGCGGCCCAGATCGTGCCGGGTCTTCTTCTCCTCCTTGCGGAGCTGGCGCTCGACGACGGTCTGCGTGGCGATGCCGGCGTGATCGGTGCCGGGGAGCCAGAGAACTTCGTGGCCTGTCTGTCGGGCGCGCCGGGCGAGGATGTCCTGCAGGGTGTTGTTGAGGACGTGGCCGAGGGTCAGGATCCCGGTGACGTTTGGCGGAGGGATGACGATCGAGTAGGGCCGTGCCGCGGAGGAGGGGTCGGCAGTGAAGCAACCGGAGTCACACCAGCGGGAGTACCAGGAGGACTCGACCTCACCGGGAATATAGGCTTTGGAAATCTCGGACATGGCTAAAAATCGACTCTAGGGCGTGGTGTCGGGTGCCGGAAAGTTGGAAAACACGGAAAGGCATCTCCGGGCTGTTGTCGGGGTGGTGGAAGTGACCCCGGCATGCAAGCGATTCAAAGGGATCGAGGATGAGCGATCAAGTGAGTGGAGGGTTTGTCCGAAAAATCTACTTGTAAAATGTCAAGTTTAAAATTGTTACAAAAAAGACATAAAAGTTCTTTTCAGGGAAGGAATGATGCTTCATCTAAAGGACATGGAAACCCCCACTGTTCCCACCAAGGCGGCGTCTCATGCAGTGCACCATGTCCAGATGCTTCAGGAACCGATTCCCGAAGCTTCCGTGCGGGACGTGATCAAGACGGTCGGTCTGGGCCTGGCCATCACGGTCGGGCAGTTCGCGATCCTGATTTTCCTGTTGGGGTGGGCCGCCCATCGCTGAGGGCCGCCACCGTTTCAACCCCTTGCCGCTGAGGCTTTAGGCTTGTTCCGCCGGGGACTTCCCGGAACGTCGGCCACGGGGGCGGCGTTTTTTATTCGTGCTCGGGTTTGCGGACTGGGTTTCCGGAGCGGATGGATGCTCCGATTCTCCGGAATGGGCCTGTATTTCCTCTCCCGTCCGGTCGGTTGCTTCCTGATCGGACTCTCCGGAGCCTTCCTGCTGATGCACTGAAGGTTCCTGTCTGGGTCGCTGATGATCGCGTCGCGGCTGGTGCTGCTGGTGACGGTGCTGGTTCTGCTGAGGCTGGGCGCTCCGCTCTTGGTTGGCCTTTTTGTGAAGCGCTGAGACAAGGTCCTTGAGGGCCCCGACGAGGTGGACGCCGAGATCCCCTTCGGGTTCGTGGGCCTTTTCGATCGATTCGGAGACATCCTCGACGGCGGCGGTAAGGCTTTCGAGCGAGGAGTGGATGCCCTTGAGGCTCGCGGCGATGCCTTTGAGGAGTTCGGTCTGCTGGTCGTTTTCGGAAGAACTCATGGTCTGTGATGAAGGTTTTTGGGGAAAATCAGGAGCGTTTCCCAGAGTGGGCGCAGGATTTCGGATGGTTGGCGAGCGATTTATGGGGCCGGTGGACACCCCTCTGGAGTTCGGGTCGCGCCTCCTTGCGGTGGGCGCTCACTCCCTTGATCCAGATCCGCAAAGCTTCCCAATGGATGCCGAGGATCACCTTCAGCGTCAGAAGGGGGTATTGGAGGCTGAATCGTAACAGGGTGGTGTCCGTTAGAGGAGATCTAGTTCCGGTAAGGATGCTGACGAGTTCCTTTTTCTCGCCACGGTAATCGTCGATAAGCAGACGGAGTCGCTCCCCGGGAAGGTCGAAGCGGAAGTCGAATTCCAGATCGAGGTCGGAGAAAGGGGAGACGTAGAAATGCTTCACGGTCCGCAGGGAAAAGGTGCCCTCCGGGGTCACCGGCACGAGGTAGGGTTTCCATTCCCCGAAGGTGTTGCCGACTTCGGCCACGGCGGCCAATGGCTTTCCCTGAGGATCGAGGCAGAAGAAGACCGAGATGGGATTGAAAATATGACCGAGGACCCTCGGGAGCGTGAGCAGGAGAATCCGTCCAACAGGAGCTTCAATCCCGTGCTCCCGAAGGTAGCGGAGGATGTTCTCTCGTGCCGTGGGCGCACCATGGGAAATGTGATCGGTATCGCGGTAGGAATAGAGTCCCGGGCGGTTCACCCGGAAGAGGCGCAGGGTCCGGTCGAGTTCCCCGAGTTCCCCGAGATCGAGCAGGAAGTAGAAGACCCGATAGAGAAACTCATGACGCTTCGGCACAAGCCGCCTGTGAAAGACGGTGCACTCGTAGAGACAGGAGTTCATTTGTGTGATGGGTGATCGGAAATGGGGAGTGGGGGTGCAGGCTGACGAACAAACCTCATCCCTTTTATCCCCTTCATCCCTGTGAATTTCTGAAAGTCCGGAGTACGGCATGAGCTGCGTCGAGACCGGCCGTGCAGGCATCCTCGTGGAATCCGTAGCGGAAGTAGCTGCCGCAGAAAAACAGCCTGCCGCCCGAGTGATTGAGTGCCGGGAGTTCCCGCTGGGCCCTGATGGCCTCCAGCGTGAAGACGGGATGCTCGTAGGTCGTGCGGTAGAGGACGGAGGAAGGATCGACGAGATCCTCCGAGTTCAGCGACACGAAGTAGTTCCTGCGGTCGGAGACTCCCTGCAGGGCGTTCATCCAGTAATGGGTGGTCGCCCGCTGATGCCCTCCTTGATGAACCCCATTGGGTTGATCCACCCGAAAGTTCCAGGAAGCCCAGGCCAGCCGTCGCTCCGGCATGACCGAGGAATCGGTGTGGAGCAGGGTCTCGTTGCGCTGGTAGGTGAAGTGTGAGAGCAGGCGCCGCTGGGTCTCCGTCGGCGAGGAGAGCAGGGAGAGGCTCTGGTTGGCATGGGCCGCCAGGACGACGGCGTCAAAGCGATTACGTTGACCCGAAGCGGTCGTAATGACCGTCCCGCCTTCCTCTTCCGAGACAGACGTGACCGGATCGCCCAGTCTGGGGGCGCCAAGAACATCGAGCATCTTCGTGAGATAACTACGGGATCCTCCCTCAGCGGTGAACCAAGGGTGATGGGTCGTCACCCCCAGGAAGCCGTGATTGTGGAAGAAATGGAGCAGGGTGGCCGCCGGGAAATCGAGGATGCGTCCCGGTTCGGTCGACCAGACGGCCGAACTCATCGGAACGAGGTAGAGGTCGAGGAAATCGCCGCCAAAGCGGTGGCGTTTGCAGAAGGCCGCGAGATCCTCACCGTCGAATTCGGCATGCTCCCCGGAGGTGTCGCCCGCCGCCTCGTCGGCGAGCCAGCGCCGTCCGACCCGGAAGAACCGCAGGATTTCGGCGACAAAGGCAAGGAAGCGCGGGTTGGCCATGTTCCGGCGCTGGGCGAAGAGCTTGTTGAAGCCCATCCCGTTGTACTCCAGTCCGCGAGGCAGGTGGCGGACGCTTAAGGACATTTCGCTCGGCTTTGCCTTCACGCCGAGTTCCTCAAAGAGGTGGCAGAGATTCGGGTAGGTGACCTTGTTGAAGACGATGAATCCCGTGTCGATCGGGATCTCGCGTTCCTCCTCATTCACGGTGACCGTGTTGGTGTGGCCCCCCGGACGCTCCCGATCGAAGAGGGTGACCTCCGCGTCATGGCGCAGGTTCCAGGCGCAGGTGAGTCCCGCGATCCCCGAGCCGATCACGGCGACGCGAGGGCGTGCCTTGATTGGTTCAGCGGCTTGCATGGGAACGGCTCGCCGACAGTTGGTTTTCCGGGAGGAAGGCCCCCTCCGGAACACGCTTCAGATCGCTGATGATTCCTACGGCTGAGAGTCCCCTCAGGACGTAGTAGGTGATGTCGATCTCCCACCAGTAGAAGCCCTGCCGTGCCGCCGACTGGTAGCGGTGGTGATTATTGTGCCATCCCTCGCCGAGTGTGATGAGGGCAAGCAGGAGGCTGTTGCGGCTGTCGTCGCCGGTGTCATAGCGGGGCCGTCCCCAGACATGGGCCATGGAATTGATGCAGCAGGTGCCGTGGAAGAGGAGCACCGTGCTGATAAAGCCTCCCCAGACGAGCATCTGGGGGCCGGAGGTACCGAGGGAGGGCTTCCAAGCGGCGAGCACCGAACCAAGGCCGTAGGTCAGGAAAGCGAGGAGAAGAGGGCCGATCAGGTCGAAGCGGTTCAGGAAGACGAGTTCGGGAAATTTCGCCAGATCGGGAATGAGGCGGTAATCGGTTGGAAAATTGCGGCTGCTGGTCATCCAGCCGATGTGGGCCCACCAGAATCCCTGCTGCCGCGGGGAATGCACGTCTTCCTCGTCATCGGAGTGGGCGTGGTGATGCCTGTGGGTGGCCGCCCACCAGAGGGCCCCGCGCTGGACGCAGAGAAGTCCCAGCAGGGCCATCACGAATTGCACGGCGCGCCCGGCACGGTACGATTTGTGGCAGAAGTAGCGATGGTAGATGCCGGTGACAAAAAACATCCGCACCACGTAAAGCAGGGCGCAGACGCCCACGGCCATGGGGCTCCAGCCGGTCCAGATCACGCCGAGGCACCCGAGATGAAGAATGATGAAGGGGATGGCCTTCCCCCACTCGAAGCGTTCTGGAAGTGACCGAGTGGCCTCGGCTCCTAGGGAAAAATGATCCGAATCAATGATCCGGACCAACGGAGAGAGAAGACTCACGGAGGAGGGGGGCTTAATCGACCGGAACGCCGAGTTCACCGAGCAGGCGGTGAAGGTCGTCGTTGCCGTAGTAGTCGATCGAGATATGACCCTTTTTCTCGCCATGGTGGAGGGTGATGCCGGTGTTGAAGCGCTGGCGGAGCTTGTTCTCAAGATGCTTGATATGAGCCGGCGTTTCCTTGCTGGCCTTGCTCCTGCCACCGCGTTTGCGGGTCTGGCCATTGCCTGCGAGGTGAGCGGCGACAAGCTGCTCGGCATCGCGCACGGAGGCCGAGGAGCGGATCAGTTTTTCCGCGAGCAGGATCTGCTCGTCGTGCCCCTTGAGCGCGAGCAGGACCTTGGCGTGTCCGGTGCTCAGGCGTCCTTGCGTCAGGTAGTTCTGCACTTCGGGTGCGAGTTCCAACAGGCGCATGGCATTGGCCACGGCGGGACGGCTCTTGCCGACGCGTCGGCAGATCTCCTCCTGGGTGAGCCGGAATTCCTTGGAAAGCCTTGCGTAGGCGGTGGCCTCCTCGATCGGGTTGAGTCCTTCACGCTGGAGATTCTCAATGAGGGCCAGCTCGAGGACCTCCTGATCACTGGCCTTGCGGACGATGACGGGTGCCTCGGTCAGGCCCACCTGCAGCGAGGCGCGCAGGCGGCGTTCGCCCGCGATGAGCTCATACTTCCCGGCGACGAGCCGGACGATCAGCGGCTGGATGACGCCGCGCTCGCGGATCGAGTCGACGAGTTCCCGGAGCTCCTCTTCCCGGAACTCGGTTCTGGGCTGAAGGGGGCTGGCGACGATCCGGTCGAGGGGGATCTGCTGGACGCGTTCGCCGTCCTCCACGATGGGTGCGGGTGCTGCAACACGGGTATTGATGAGCGCACCGAGCCCCTTGCCAAGCCCTTTGCCGAGTCCTTTGGACGGTTGATTCCCTCCTGCTTTTCCGATCTCTGATTTCGCCATCCTGATAAGGCTAATTCAGTCCGACAGAAAGCGTGAAGAAAAAGTGTGACGTGCCTCCGGGGTATGCGGAGCATGGAGCTCTGATGTTTGCCGAACTGGATGTGATTGTAGGAGATGAAGCCTATGACGGCCCGATGCAGATGGCGCTTGATGAAGTGCTTCTGTCATTTGTCTGTCGCCCGACGCTACGGGTTTACCGTTGGAAGGCACCCTGTGTCACCTTCGGCTATTTTCAACCGCATCTCCTTGTGGAGGAACTGCATCCTGACCTTCCCTCGGTTCGCCGTTGGACCGGAGGAGGGATTGTCGTCCATGGGGACGATCTGACCTTTTCGTTGATGATCCCGGCCGGAAATCCCGTATCCGAGATGGCTCCGGCCCGCTTTTACCGGGAACTCCACGGGGCGCTTGCCCCCATCTTCGGAGGACGGCTTGCCGGTGACGGGGAAATCTCGGAGGGCCCCTCCTGCTTCGCGTCTCCCAGCAGGGATGACCTCATGGTCGGGGTGCACAAGGTACTTGGAGGAGCGATCCGCCGGAGCGGTGGGGCTCTTCTGTATCAGGGAAGTCTGCTTGCTGATAACAGTGGTGATCAGGGTATGGTTCTCTCCTCAGGTCTATCTGGGAACTGTCGCAATCTTTCACTAGAGGCCTCTTCGGTTTCGGCGTCCCGAGTGCTGGCGGAAGGGTGTTACGCGAGCTTTTCTTGGAATCGGCGTCGGTGAGTATTTTCTGAATTGTGACGAGATTGTCACACCTTGGGGATTGCCTCGGCAGGCTCGAGGCTTGTCAATAGAGTGGTTCCGCACGTTGAATCTGCGGTAAACCCATACCACCAACCATGAACCGTCACATCGTCACAGGGGCTCTCGCCGCCTCCCTGCTCCTCACCATGGCTCTTCAGGCCGCCCCGATTACCCTTAATGGCTCGGGAGCCACCTTCCCTGCGCCGCTCTATATCCGGTGGGCTTCAGACTTCAAAAAGTCCAACCCGGACATCACCGTCAACTATCAGGGCGTAGGCAGCGGTGCCGGCGTGAAGCAGTTCACCGATGGAATCACCGATTTCGGGGCCAGTGACGTTGCGATGAGCGATGCCGAGATCGCCAAGGTTTCCGATAATGTCCTCCTGCTGCCCGCCACTGCGGGAACCATCGTCATGGCCTACAACCTCCCGGGTGTTCCTGCCGGCCTGAAGCTTTCACGTCAGGCGGTTGCCGGCATCCTGCTCGGCACAATCAAAGTTTGGAACGATCCCCTGATCGCCAAGGAGAACCCGGATGCCAAGCTTCCCTCAACACCCGTGACGGTTGTCACGCGAGCCGACGGCAGCGGTACCACGGCGGTTTTCACCGCCCACATTGCGGCGATTAACCCTGACTTCGCCACCAAGGTGGGAAGTGGCAAGCAGGTTACCTGGCCCGTGGGTGTCTCGGGCAAGGGTAATGACGGTGTGACCGCCTTGATCAAGCAGACTCCCGGTGCCATCGGCTACGTCGAGTACGGTTATGCGGTGAACAACAAGCTCACCATGGCATCGCTCGAGAACAAGAGTGGCAACTTCGTCGCCCCGACCATCGAGAGCGGTGCCGCCACTCTTGCTTCGGTGACTCTCCCTGCCAACTTCCGCGCCTTCATCACCGATCCCGAGGGGGCCAACGATTACCCGATCGCCACCTTTACTTGGTTTCTTGTGAAGAAGACCTATGCGGATGCTGCCAAGGCTGCGGCCATCAAGGCTTTTGTGAAGTACGGTCTCACCGTCGGCCAGCAGGCTGCCCCTGAACTCGGCTACATCACCCTCCCCGCTTCCGTGGTCGAAAAGGTCACGGCGGCGCTCCAGGCCGTCAAGTAACTCCTCCGGCCGAAGGATCCGTGGCCGACGAAGCCAGTCATCCGATCCCGGTGCTTCCCGACGCTCCCGTGCGTCGGGAATACCGCAGGCGTTTCGACCTCTTGAGGGCTGTATCGTGGCTGGCTTCCACCTGCGTCGTGCTGCTGCTCGCCTTCATTCTGGGCGAGATTCTGATCAAGGCTTTCCCCGCCGTCCACCGCTTCGGTCTCGGATTCATTACCGGCATTCAATGGAGCCCCAACAGGGATGTGTTCGGGGTACTCCCGGTCATCTTGGGAACGGTGGAAAGCAGTCTGCTGGCCCTCGCTCTTGCCCTCCCACTGGGGTTGGCGATCGCACTCTTCCTTAGTGAGAATTTCCTGCCCGATTCAGTTCGCCAGACGATCCGATTCGTCGTCGAGCTGCTGGCCGCAATTCCAAGTGTGGTTTACGGCCTCTGGGGCATCTTTGTCATCATTCCGCTGGTCCAGTCCTTGGGCGGGATCTTGGCCCAGCATCTCGGGTTCATTCCCCTCTTTCAGGGGCCGGCCTACGGAAATAGTCTTCTCACGGCCAGCCTTGTGCTGGCCCTGATGGTGCTTCCCACGATCACGGCGATTTCCAGAAGCGCACTGGTTGCCGTTCCCAAGACTCTCCGTGAAGGCGCCTATGCCCTCGGGGCGACGCGATGGGAGGCGATCCTCGGCGTTATTATCCCCACGGCTGCGCCTGGCATTGTGGCCTCCACCATCCTGGCCTTCGGCCGGGCCATGGGGGAAACCATGGCCGTGGCCATGCTCATCGGTAACAGCCAGCGCCTCTCATGGTCGCTGCTCTCCCCCTCCAATACCCTAGCGGCTCTGCTGGCTAACCAGTTCGCCGAGGCCGAGGGGATCCAGGTCAACGCCCTGATGTATGCGGCTTCTCTGCTGGTACTCCTGACCCTTTTCGTGAACATGGCCGGCGAGGCGATTCTCCGCCGCACCCAGAAAGCAACAGCGGGCCTTGCCTGATCCCACCGTCATGGCCGCCACCGAAAATTTCTTTTCCCATGCCAGTCGGCGGACGTCGCCTCTGCGCCTATTGAGGAATAAGTTGCTTACCTTCCTCTGCGTGGCCCTTTCGCTTCTCACGCTCGTGCCCCTGTTCTCTATCGTGGTGCTCGTGGTGAAGAACGGCATCTCCCTGATTTCCCCGGCACTCTTCACCCAGTTGCCCCCCGCTCCCGGACTGGAGGGCGGCGGCTTTGGTAACGCGCTCGTGGGCACGGTGATGATGGTCGGGATCTCCCTCCTCTTGGCGATTCCGCTCGGCATCCTCTCGGCGATCTATATCAATGAGTACGCTCCCGTCTCCCGTCTTGCGAATTCGGTCCGCTTCGTTGCCAAGTTACTGACCGGCATCCCGTCGATTATCTGCGGTGTTTTCGCTTTTGCCGTCGTCGTGTTGCCGACCCACAGGTTCTCCTCACTGGCGGGTGGCGTAGCCCTCTCGATCCTTATTCTGCCCACCATCCTGCTGACCGGGGAACAGGCCCTCATGGGGGTCCCAAAGGCCTTCCGTGAGGCATCCTTCGGTGTTGGGGCTACCCATTTTCAGACCATCTGGCGGATCGTCCTGCCGCAGGCTCTCCCCGCGATGATGACCGGCATCATGCTCGCCGTGGCCCGTGCCGCCGGCGAGACGGCCCCTGTGATCTTCACCGCGCTCTTCAGTCAGAACTGGATCAGTTCCCTGATGCAGCCGAGCGCCTCGCTCTCGGTGCTCATCTACAACTTCGCCTCGCTCCCCTATGCCTACCATGTGAAGATGGCTTGGGCTGCCTCGCTTGTTCTCGTGACGTTGGTCACGGTGACCAACGTTCTCACCCAGATCGTTTTTCGTACGAAAAATTCCTGAACCATGACCTCCGAGGAAAACCAGCAGACGCCCCACCCTCTTGCACTGACCGACGACTTCGCTCCGGGCGAGGCGAATTTCATCAAGGTGGACGACTTCAAGTTCTACTACGGTGAGAAGCGAGCCCTCCACGGCATTACGCTCGAGATCCCCTCGAGGCAGGTGACCGCCTTCATCGGTCCTTCGGGATGTGGCAAGTCGACCCTGCTCCGTAATTTCAACCGGATGAATGAGCTGATTCCCGGCGTGCGCCACGAAGGGGACATCACCATCCATGGCACCAGTATTTACGATCCCTCCGTGGAGATCATCGCCCTGCGCCGCCGTATCGGGATGGTTTTCCAGAAGTCGAATCCCTTCCCGATGTCGATCTACGACAACATCGTCTACCCGCTTCGTATCGCGGGGGAGAGGACCAAGGCCGTCTTTGACGAGACCGTCGAGCGCTGCCTCCGTTCCGCTGCCCTCTGGGAAGAGGTGAAGGACCGTCTTCACGAAAGCGCCCTGGGTCTTTCCGGTGGCCAGATGCAGCGACTCTGCATAGCCAGGGCGGTGGCCAGTCGTCCCGAGATCCTGCTTATGGACGAGCCCTGCTCGGCTCTTGATCCGATCGCCACGGCCAAGGTCGAGGAGCTGATCATGGAACTCAAAAAGGACTTCACGATCGTGATCGTCACCCACAACATGCAGCAGGCGAGTCGTGTCTCGGATCTGACCGCATTTTTCTATCTAGGTAATCTGATCGAGATGGGCGACACTCGGACGGTCTTCACCAACCCCGCCAAAAAACAGACGGAGGAATACATCACCGGCCGATTCGGCTGACCTCAAATCCTTGAACGCCAATGCATCAGGAACCCGCCCGCCCCCACACGCTCACGACCTTCACCTCGGCTCTAAATCAGTTGAGGGGAGATCTTCTGACAATGTCGAGTCTCGCCCAGCGCAACCTAAGGAACTCCCTGCGGGGCTTGATGGAGCGTGACGACGACTGGTGTAACGATGTGATCGCCGAGGACGAGGAGATCGATCATCTCGAGATCCAGATTGACCGGGAAGGGATCGAGGTGATGAGCCGATTCCAGCCTGTGGCCTCGGATCTCCGTGAGGTTGTCGCCTCGATCAAGATCGGTGCGAATATCGAGCGCGTCGCCGACCAGGCGGTCAACATCGCCCGCCGCGCCCGCAAGATCAACGAGCATCCCGAGATCCCCGAGATCCACCTGCTCGACGAGCCGGCCGGTCTTGCCGTCTCGATGCTCGACGATGCCGTGAGGGCGTTTGCGGAGCGCAATGCACCGCTGGCGGTGGAACTGAAGGCCCGTGACAAGGAACTCGACCGCCTCAACCGGGAACTCGCCGACAAGATGGTCAACCGGATGCAGGACGACTCGGCGAACCTGCCGATTTACCTTAATCTCATCTTGATCAGCCGCTGCCTTGAGCGAATCGGCGATCATGCGGCCAACATGGCGGAGGATGTGGTCTTTGCGGTCAAAGCCGAAGATATCCGTCATCTGGGCAAGTAGGCTTACCCGAACTTCCCGTCAAAGGGACCGTTCCGGTTTCAGGCAGCGGATATTTTTCCCTTTTGAACGGGCTTTTCCCGCACTATTCTCGCAGATCCCCGAGATGCGCCGAATCCTCCTGATATCCGCCCTGTTTTTCTCCGTCGGCGCACCGCTTCGGGCCCAGTTCGGCAATTTCGCGGACAAGCCGGTCGAGATCACGGCCGACGGGGACACCCGCTTTGAGAACGGAACGGCGGTTGCTGATAACAATGTCCAGATCCGCTACGGCGATCTGGCCATCTACGCGGACCACGCCGAGTACAACCCGGACACGCGCGACGTGCTGCTGGTGGGGAACGTCCGCATCTATTCCGGGGAAAATCTCTTCAGCGGACAGCGTGCCTTTTACAACCTGGAGACCAAGCAGGTCAGGGCGCTGGAATTCGACGGCAGCCACGGCCCGCTGAAATTCAGCTCTCTCTCCGCCAAGGGATTCGGAACCCGCCAGTTCACGCTTCATGATTCAGACATTACGACCTCTGATTCTTCGATGCCCGACTGGCATGTCCATGCCCGGACCATCCGTCTTTACACCGGCGACCGCGTCGTGATGCTCAACTCGACCCTTTATGTGGGGAAGATCCCCGTCTTCTGGCTCCCCTATGCCTACGGAAACCTTCGCAGCCAGGGCTTCCAGATCTCCCCCGGCTACGACTCCAACTGGGGCGGCTACCTGCTTACCGCCTACTCTTTCCCGCTCGGGACCGGGGATAACTTCCTGGCCACGATTCGTCAGGACTACCGTACACTCCGAGGGTATGCGGTGGGATTCGACGCGGACCTGAAGTTCGGCAAAAACGACAGGAGTTGGGGCAAGTTCGTCTCCTACTACGCCAATGACCAGAAACCGGGCCAGAAAACGGGAGGGCCGGGGGAACTTCCCGAAAACGCTTCTCCAAGCCGTTATCGCATTGGCTACCAGAGCAAGATGTTTCTCTCCGACGAGACCTACATCACCTTCGACATCACCAAGCTGAGCGACCGCGACTTCATGCAGGACTTCTATCCTGTGGAGAACCGCTATAATCCCGAACCGGACAACAACGTTACCCTGACCAAGCTCGAGGATTTCTACACGGCATCGCTCGTCACCCGCTGGCAGATGAACAACTTCCAGGAGACCACCACGCGCCAACCGGAGGCCGCGTTGGATTTCAAGCAAGAGCCGCTCCTTGGACTTCCTGTTTTCTATGACGGTACCACCGCGCTCGGGCAACTCGGACGCAAGTTTGCCAACGATTCTTTCGGTCAGAATTATTCCTCCGCGCGATTTGATACCTTCCACCAGATCAGCGCCCCGCAAACCCTCTGGGGATGGCTTTCAACCATCCCCAAGATCGGCATCCGTGGCACGTTCTACAGCCAGGGCTCCTACTTTGCCGATACCAACGGCACGATTGACCCCTTCCCCTATGCCTATGTCGCTTCCAACGGCAACACCAATACTGCCACGAATGTGCCGGTAGGCAATGCGCTCCACACGACCGGCAACGTGGCCCGCGGGATCTTCAATGCCGGGCTGGAGAATTCCTTCAAAATCTCCCGGAGTTTCGAGGGAATCCAGTCTCGTTGGTTGGGGTTGGATGGTCTGAGGCATGTCTTCCAACCCTACAGCAATCTCTCCTACGTCTATGCGGGAGGTCAGAACGTCAACCAGGTTCCCCAGTTTGACCGGCTTCTGCCCAACAATCCCAACCAGACAACCCGCTCCGGTTACCAGCCCAGTTCGACCCAGCTTGAGCCGCTTGATTTTCCTCAGTTTGCCGCGATCGATTCCATCGACACGTGGGCGATCTGGCGTCTGGGAGTCAGAAACCGACTCCAGACCCGTCGGGACGGGGACACCTACGATTGGCTCTTCCTTGACACCTTCGCCGACGTCAACGGGATCAATCCTTATCAGAACGGGCCCGTCTCCAACCTCAATAACCGGCTGACTTTTGCCCCGATCAGCTGGTTGAATCTCCGGATCGGTTCCCAGGTCCCGCTGGTCTCCCAAGGCTTCACTGAGATGAACACCGATTTCGTGGTGATGCCTGTCCGGAACTTCTCGTTCAACTTCGGCACCCGTTATATCAACAACTATCAGGGCGCTCCGAGCGACAACCAGTATCCCTTCGGCGCGTTCTTGAAGGTGAACGACCACTGGTCGCTCAGTGCACAGGAAATCTACAATACGCCAGGAACCACAAGCGCAAGCAACGGAAACTCCCTGATCTACCAGCGCTACCTGATTCACCGCGATCTCTCGAGCTGGATCATTTCATTCGGAGCCGAGGTGCGTAATAATCAGGGTACGACCACTCAATCGGGTCAGACCCAGTACGGAGCCCTCCTCACCATGACCCTCAAGGATCTGCCGCAGGTGACTCTTCCCGTTGCCTTCAGTGGTGCCTCCCAAGCCGGATCCAGTCCCCTTAGTCCGACCTCGTCAGGGGCGCACTAGAGCGGTTTTAATAATTCTATAGCCGTTCTTTGGGGCGGCATCGGGCGTTCTGCTGTGTCGCATCGCTCGGGCAGTAGCACAACGACTACAGCCGCTTCGCTTGCTTC
>Ga0208105_1000306_pt1 | contig 17416 bp, 12 predicted proteins | sample CryBogCBE16Jul07_FD_184574 | JGI IMG/M metagenome (GOLD analysis project Ga0208105, IMG submission 184574) | Freshwater microbial communities from Crystal Bog, Wisconsin, USA - CBE16Jul07 (SPAdes) | ecosystem: Environmental > Aquatic > Freshwater > Lake | place: Crystal Bog, Wisconsin, USA... | reverse complement strand
CAAGCGAAGCGGCTGTAGTCGTTGTGCTACTGCCCGAGCGATGCGACACAGCAGAACGCCCGATGCCGCCCCAAAGAACGGCTATAGAATTATTTAAAAAGCTCTAGGCCACGACGATGTTCACCAGCCGTCCGGGGACGACGATCACCTTCTTCACTTCCTTGCCTTCGAGATGAGGCTTGAGTGTTTCGTCGGCAAGGGCCGCGTTCTCCACGGCTTCCTTCTCGGCGGCCGTTGGCACGGTGAGATGGCCGCGGACCTTTCCATTGATTTGCACCGCGTAGGTGATCTCGTCGACAACGAGATATTCCTCATTCCAAGAAGGCCAGGAAGCCTGCGAGGCGAGTCCCTCGAAGCCGGGGAACTTTGCGGAGAGCCGGGTCCAGAGTTCCTCGACGAGATGGGGCGCGAAGGGGCTTAGCAGGGGAAGGAAGAGACGGAGGGCCTCGACCGGGCGCGGTTTCGCCGAGGTGAACTCGTTCGTGCAAATCATCATCTGGGAGATGGCCGTGTTGAATCCCAGCGAGCTGATGTCCTCGGTGACTTTCTTGATCGTGGCATGGAGGACGCGGCGCTGTCCGGAGGTCAGTTCCTGCTCGGTGAGTTCATCGGAAAGAACCCAATTGCCTTCCTGGTCCTCGGTCATGGCGAGTCGCCAGACGCGGGCGAGGAAGCGGTAGATCCCCTCCACGCCCGTCGTGCTCCATGGCTTTCCATGCTCGAGCGGCCCCATGAACATCTCGTAGAGTCGGAGCGAGTCGGCGCCGTATTCCGAGATGACGGAGTCGGGATTGACCACGTTGCCGCGGCTCTTGGACATCTTCACCCCGTCCTGACCCAGGATCAGGCCCTGGTTGACCAGACGCTGGAAGGGTTCGGGGGTGGTGAGGTGTCCGAGGTCGCGGAGAACCTTGTGCCAGAAGCGGGCGTAAAGCAGGTGCAGCACCGCGTGCTCGGTGCCGCCGACATAGAGATCGACGCCGCCAGGCTTGCCGTTGGCACCCATCCAGTACTCCTCGGCCTCCCTGCCGATGAAGCGCTCGTTATTCCGGGGGTCGCAGAAGCGAAGGTAATACCAGCACGATCCGGCCCACTGCGGCATGGTGTTGAGCTCGCGGGTTGCAGTTTCGGAGTAACGGACCCACTCGGTGGCCTTGGAGAGCGGGGGCTCGGCGGTTCCGGTCGGCTTGAAATCCTCCATGGCCGGGGGTTCGACGGGGAGGTCGGAATCGGAGAGGGGGCGGTGTTTGCCATGTTCCCAGATGATGGGGAAGGGTTCGCCCCAGTAGCGCTGACGCGAGAAGAGCCAGTCTCGGAGCTTGTAGGTGATGGTTCCCTTGCCGAGACCTTTCTCCTCCAGCCATTCGATGATCTTCCGCTTCGCCTCGGTGGTGCGGAGGCCGTCGAGAAGGCCGGAATTGAAGGCGGTGCCTTCGCCGCTGAAACATCCTTGTTTCTCGCCTGAGCATCCTTCAGCAGGTTCATCCGGGCGGACGACCTGGATGATCGGGAGTTCGAACTTCACCGCGAACTCATGGTCGCGCTCGTCATGAGCCGGGACGGCCATGATGGCTCCCGTGCCGTACCCGGTGAGGACATAGTCGGCGATCCAGACGGGGATCTTCTCCCCGTTGACGGGATTGATCGCATGGGCGCCGGTGAAGACGCCGGTCTTTTCCTTGGCGAGATCGGTGCGCTCGAGATCGCTCTTGGCGTTGACGGCCTTCACGTAGGCCTCGATGGTCGGACGCTGTTCCTCCGAGGTGATCCGCCCGACAAGGGGATGCTCGGGGGCAAGAACGAGGTAGGTGGCGCCGAAGAGAGTGTCGGGACGGGTCGTGAAGACGGTGACCGTGTCGCCGTGACCCTCGAGACCGAAGCGCACCTCGGCGCCCTCGCTGCGGCCGATCCAGTTGCGCTGGAGGATCTTGATCGATTCTGGCCAGTCGAGCCCCTCGAGGTCGGCCATCAGACGCTCCGCGTAGGCCGTGATGCGGAGCATCCACTGGCGCATCGGGCGGCGCTCGACGGGGAATCCCCCGACCTCGCTTTTGCCGTCGACGACTTCCTCGTTGGCAAGAACGGTGCCGAGTTCGGGGCACCAGTTGACCGGCACCTCGGAGACGTAGGCGAGGCGGACGGAATCGGGATCTTCACCGGTGTAGGTGGAGATCGGTTCGGCGCGTCCCGTCGCCGGATTCACCCAGGCATTGTAGAGCTGCAGGAAGATCCACTGGGTCCAACGGAAGTACTCCGGATCGGTCGTGCCGACCTCGCGCGACCAGTCGTAGCTGAAGCCAAGGGCCTGGAGTTGCTTGCGGAAGTTGTCGACGTTGCGCTGGGTGGTGACACGGGGATGCTGTCCGGTCTTGATCGCATACTGCTCGGCGGGGAGGCCGAAGGCGTCCCATCCCATCGGATGGAGGACGTTCGCCCCGGTCAACCGCCGGTAGCGTGCCAGGATGTCGGTGGCGGTATATCCCTCGACATGGCCGACATGAAGACCGTCGCCGCTCGGGTAGGGGAACATGTCGAGCACGTAGAACTTGGGGGCCTCGGGTCGGAAGCCGGGTTCCCCGGGGTTCTTCGCTCGGAAGGCCTGGGTCTCAAGCCAGTGCTTCTGCCAACGGGGCTCGAATTCGGAAAAGGGATAGTGCTTGCGGGTCAGGGACATCTGGTTCGAACTGATGAACGTTCTATGCAATCCGAAAACCCCGCTTCCGCCAAGCCCTCGCCCATTTTCCTTGCCACCCGTAACCGCCACAAGACCCGTGAGATCCAGGAAATGCTGGGATCAGGAGTGCTGGTGACCGATGCGACGACCGCTCCGGAACTTCCCGAGATCGAGGAAACAGGAGCCACGTTCGAGGCCAATTCCCGCCTGAAGGCGGAGGGGATCTCCCGCCATGTGCCCGGGATCGTGCTGGCCGATGACTCGGGTCTGGAAGTTGACGCCCTCGGCAAAGAACCCGGGGTCTATTCCGCGAGATATGCCGGTCCCGGATGCACCGATGAGCAGAACACGGCCCTCGTTTTGGAAAAGATGACGAGCGTTCTCCATGCCGCGCGGACCGCTCGTTTCCGATGTGTGCTGGCCGTGGCGGAGGGAGGGGTGACCCTTGCCACCTTCGACGGCACGGTGGAGGGAATCCTCGCGACCGAGGTTCGTGGGGCCGGAGGATTCGGCTACGACCCGATCTTTATGCCGCTCGGTTACGGCGAGACCTTCGGGGAGCTCCCCAGCGAGGTGAAGCACGGGATGAGCCACCGCAGTCGGGCGCTCACCCTCTTCAAGAGGTGGTGGGAGGGGAAGGAGTAGGAGCTGGGAGCTGGGAGCTGGGAGCTGGGGCGCCTTCAGTGAAGGCTCTTTTGAGGCGAACTACTCGCGGACGGTCGTAAAGATGCCCGGGGAATGCCCGGGGCCGAGTTTCGGCAGGAGACCAAAACCGTTCCCCGTCATGTGGTGAAATTACTTGGCGGCAAGATACGGAATCGCCGCAACCCTCTCCTTCACGTCCTCGATGCCGTCCACGAGGTCGGCGATCGAGTCCCATCGGCCGTTGATGAGGGGCTCGCGGGCGGATCCCGGGATCGAGATCTCGGCCTTGAAGTCCACGTCGTCGGTGGTGACCTTGTTCTCGGTCAGGTCGACGGTCACCTGGATCGATGGGGTCTTCTCGATGAGCGCCGCAAGGTCGGCGATGTCCTGCTTGGACATTTTCACGCAGGGGATGCCGAGCGTGGTGGAATTCCCGAAGAAGATCTCGGCGAAGCTCTCGGCGATGATCGCACGGAAGCCGTGGCGGTAGAGCGCCTGAGGGGCGTGCTCGCGGGAGCTGCCGCAGCCGAAGTTGGATCCCGAGATCAGGATGGACGCCCCGTCGAAGCGCTCATCATCGAGTGGGTGCAGGCGTCCCGCGGCTTTCTCGGCGGCCTTCGCATCGGCAAAAGCGAATTCGCCGAGCCCGTCGAAGGTGACGCACTTCATGAAGCGGGCCGGAATGATCCGGTCGGTGTCGATGTCGTCGCCGGGGACGAAGACGCCGCGACCGGAAACCTGGGTGATTTTTGCGAGAGCCATGGGAAAGGAAGGTGAAAAGTTAGGAGGTTAAAAAGTGAAAAGGTGAAAGCAGACTGTTTTGGGGTATTTTGTTTTTAACGGTTCACCGCTTTTAACAATTTTAACCTCGGCATCAGCCGATGCCGAAGACCTTGCGGGCGTCGCTGACTTTCCCCGTGAGGGCGGCGGCGGCGACCATCAGCGGGCTCATGAGCATGGTGCGTCCGGTGGGGCTGCCCTGGCGGCCCTTGAAGTTGCGGTTGCTGGAGCTGGCGGCGAGCTGATCGCCGATGAGTTTGTCGGGATTCATGCCGAGGCACATGGAGCACCCGGCGCCGCGCCACTCGAAGCCCGCCTCGCGGAAGATCTCGGCAATGCCCATCTTCTCGGCGATGGAGGCCACGACCTGGGATCCGGGAACCACGATCGCCTTCACGTCCGGGGAAACCTTGCGGCCCTTGATGTGCTTGGCGACTTCCTGGAGGTCGGAGAGGCGGCCGTTGGTACAGCTGCCGAGGAAAGCCACGTCGACCTTGATCCCCTCCACGGGAGTCCCGGCGGGGAGCTTCATGTGCTCGATTGCCTCGGCGGCGGTGTCCCGGTCCTTTTCGGGAAGGTCCTTGGGATCGGGGATTTTCTCGTCGATGAAGACGGCCTGTCCCGGGGTGATGCCCCAGGTGACGGTCGGCAGGATCTCCTCGGCGCGGAAGTTGACGATGTCGTCGTAGACGGCGTCCTTGTCGGAGGCGACAGCCTTCCAGCGGGCGACGGCGGCGTCCCACTCGGCTCCCGTGGGGGAGTAGGGGCGTCCGCGCAGGTACTCGAAGGTGGTCTCGTCCGGATTCACGTAGCCGACGCGGGCGCCGCCCTCGATCGACATGTTGCAGACGGTCATGCGCTCCTCCTGGCTGAAGGAGTCGAAGGTCGAGCCTCCGTATTCGTAGGCGTAGCCGATGCCGCCGTTCACCCCGAGCTTGCGGATGATGTGCAGGATGACGTCCTTGGCGTAGACGCCGGGGGCGAGCTTCCCGTCGACGTTGATGCGGCGGACCTTGGGCTTGCCGATCGCCATGGTCTGGGTCGCCAGCACGTCGCGGACCTGGCTGGTTCCGATGCCGAAGGCGATGGCACCGAAGGCCCCGTGGGTCGAGGTGTGGGAATCGCCGCAGGCGATCGTGGTGCCGGGCTGGGTGATGCCTTGCTCGGGGCCGACGATATGGACGATTCCCTGCTTGCCGGTGGGCAGGTCGAAGAAGGTCACTCCGGTCTCGGCGCAGTTCTTGCGCAGCTCCTTGACCATCGCGTCGGCAAGGGGATCGGAGAAAGGTTCCTCGCGCTGGTCGGTCGGCACGATGTGGTCGACGGTCGCGAAGGTGCGGTTCGGATAGAGGACCTTCAGGCCGAGGTCGCGGAGCATGCCGAAGGCCTGCGGGCTCGTCACCTCGTGGATGAGGTGAGTGCCGATCAGAAGCTGGGTCCGTCCGTCGGGGAGCGTGCGAACGGTGTGTTCCTCCCAGACCTTATCAAGAAGCGTTTTGCCCATAGTCCGTCCACGATAGCGGGAACGGGTGCGCTGGAAAAGTGAAACCGACGGGAAAGTCTACCCTCGCCGAAAAGCCTGCAGGCTCGCCAGGTAGTCGTCGGGCAGGCCGAAGTCGAAGCGCTCCGCGCCGGTCATCTCCAGGGCCAGATATCCTTCCCTCTGCCGTTGGATCTCCTGGGCGCGGGTGAGCTGGAACTCTCCGTTGTCCCTGATGTCGTCGCGGATCATTTCTCCAAGAATGTCGTAGATGGAGGGGGCGAGCAGATGCATGCCGAACCAGCCGAGGAACTCTTCCTCTCCCAGTCCGTCCACGCGGAGCTTTTCCCGGGCGACGGCGACATCGGGCTTCTCGATGATGAGGGAGACGTCGATCAGGGAAGGGTTTTCCTTCCTCCGGCTACCGGCGATGGTTCCGTAGCCCTTGAGTTCCGCGGGGGTGATCCGGTTGACCGCCGAGACGCTGCGGCCCTCGGAGAGTGCTGCTGCTTCGGCAAGTTCCCGGTATGGGGAGCGGGGAGTGCCCCGGAAAAGATGGTCGCCGAGGCAAAGCAGGACAGGTTCGCCTCCGGCGAATTCCCGGGTCTGATAAACAGCGTGGCCATAGCCTTCCTGCTCATGCTGGACGGCGAAGGTGACGCGGTCGGCCAGTTCCGCCATGCGGCGTGCCTCCTCCCGGAGGGAAGGGTATTTTTCCAGCCGTCCGAGATAGGTTTCCCCCGGCCCGTCGAGATAGGCCCGGATGGTCGCATCCTCGCCCGGCTGGACAATGAGGCAGATTTCCCCGAAGCCCGCCGCGAGAAGTTCGATCAGATGGTAATGGAAGAGGGCGCGGCTGATGCCATCGCGCCCCACGACGGGGAAGAGTTCCTTCTTCACCGCATGGGAGGCGGGGAAGTGTCTGGTGCCGAGCCCCGCGACGGGGACGACGGCCTTGCGGGGGAGGGGTGAGCTCATGCCTTGGTCCCTTCCCAGCCGCTGGCGCTGAACCGGTAGCGGCGCGCGCCGAACTCCATCGCGCCCGGCGAGGTCCCCTCGAAGAGGTCCGGCATTTCGCCGATGCGGCGGGAATATTCCTCGGCAATGCCGGGAATCTCCCGGCGCAGGGCCTCCAGATTGCCGAAGACCGCAACCGTTCCGCCGGTGCCGCCGCCCGTGATCTTGGCCCCGTAGAGACCCTTGGCTGCGCCGCGTTTGCGGACGGCCTCGACGAGGAAATCAACCTCCTCGACGGAGAGATCGCAGTTGGAACGATAGCTTTCGTGGGCCGCATACATCAGCTCCCCGGCGGCGACGAGGGCAGGCTCGCCTTTCGCGGGTGCCTCGCGGAGATGCTCCATGAAGCGGAGAACCCGGTCGTTCTCCTCGATCGGATGGCGGGTCGGCCCCGCAACGCGGTAGGAGGCGTCGGGCTGGATGGTGGTGACGGGATCGTCGTGGGTCTTGTGCAAGGCCAGGAATTCCGAGCCCAGAAGGTTCGGGGGAAGCTCGTTTTCGTAGGTGGAGCGGAATTCCTGCGGTGTGATTTCCGTCAGGAACGTGACGGGGGCCTTGCCGCTCTTCTCCCGGGAGGCATTGATGATGCGCTTGCCCATGAAGGCCCCGATCCGGGTGTCCCCGTAAGGATTGCCCGCGACCGAGTGGCGCACCATGGAGTTGATGCCGACGAATCCCGTTCCCGTGGGGATGGATACCTCCCCCATGACCTTTCCGGGTCGGCAGAGGATGTGGGTGAGCTTGCCCTCCTTCCCGCAGGTGATGGCCGTCTGGTCCATGATGCCGCAGGGGGCGCCCACCACATGGTTCTCGGCCATTTGTCCGAGACGTGAGAGGCGTTGGCCGTCGAGATTCAGTCCGAGGTAGGCGTTGAGGCAGGTGAGGGTGCCCATCTCCACGGCGGCCGAGCTTCCGATCCCGACATTCATCGGGACGTTGCTCAAAAGGATCATGCTGAATCCGTAGGGCATCCGGGCCGCCTCCTCCTTCAGCAGGGTGAAGATGCTTCCCCCGATGTAGGCACCCCAGTTGAGGAGAGGATTGGTCCGAAACAGTTCCTTCACGGCGTCATAACCCGCCAAGCCGTCTCCCGAGGTGAAATAATCGAGGGGAATGCGTGTCTCGACGGGAAGATTGCGCCGACCCGACTGCACCGTGCGGATGCGCAGGGTCCTGTCGGTCCTTGGCTGAAGCGCCATGAGCATCCCGTGTCCGAGCACCCCCTCGCAGACATTGGCGCCCGAGTAGTCGGCGATGCCTCCCATGATGTCGAGACGGGCAGGAGCCCGGGTCACCCAGATCTCGCCCGCGTTGAAGAACCCTGCAAGCCCGGTCGGGTCGCTGTTGGGAAGTTTCAGGAGGCGCTCGAATTCGAGGACTTCAAAGGGGAGGGATGCGTTGCTCATGACTGGAAAGTAAGGAGATAAAATCCTCCGGGCTGTTTGAACAGACAAGAACGGACTCCCGTGCACGAATCTTGCCAAAATCTTGAGATTTCAGGACTCCGATCTTTTCCATCGGGCCCGCGATCCCTAACCTCAGTCGATCATGTCCAAGCCGACCATCCTCTATACCAAGACAGACGAGGCTCCCGCGCTCGCCACCTATTCCTTTCTGCCGATCGTCCAGTCCTTCACCAAGCACGCGGGGATCGCGGTGGAGCTTCGCGACATCTCGCTTGCCGGACGCATCATCGCGAATTTCGCCGAGTTCCTGGATGAGGATCAGAAGATCGGCGACGCACTGTCAGAACTTGGCGCCCTGACCCTGAAGCCCGAGGCGAACATCATCAAGCTGCCGAACATCAGCGCCTCCATTCCCCAGCTCAAGACCGCGATCGCCGAACTCCAGTCCAAGGGCTACAAACTCCCTGATTATCCCGACAATCCGCAGACCGAGGCCGAGAAGGAGATCCGCGCCCGCTACGACAAGATCAAGGGAAGCGCCGTCAACCCCGTCCTCCGCGAGGGGAACTCGGATCGCCGCGCTCCCAAGGCGGTCAAGGACTATGCCCGCAAGCATCCCCACTCCATGGGTGCCTGGAGCCCCGATTCCAAGACCAGTGTCGGCACCATGGGTAAGAACGACTTCTTCTCCAACGAAAAGTCGGTGACTGTTCCCGCCGCGACCGACGTGAAGATCGAATTTGTCGGTGCCGACGGCACGGCCAAGGTTCTCAAGGAAAAGACCACGCTCAAGGCCGGCGAGATTCTCGACAGCACCGTGATGAGCAAGAAGGCGCTCGTCGCCTTCCTCACGGAGCAGATCGCCAAGGCCAAGGCCGACGGCGTCCTCTTCTCCCTCCACCTGAAGGCGACGATGATGAAGGTTTCCGACCCGATCATCTTCGGTCACGCGGTCGAGGTCTTTTTCAGGGACCTGATCGCCAAACACGCCGCCGTGATCAAGGAGTTGGGAGTCGATTTCAAAAACGGCTTCGGTGACCTCGTCGCCAAGATCCAGACCCTTCCCGCCGATCAGAAGGCCGCCATTGAGGCTGATATCAAGGCGACCTTGGAGAACGGCCCCGCCGTCGCGATGGTCAACTCCGAGAAGGGAATCACCAATCTCCATGTCCCGAGCGACGTCATCGTCGACGCTTCCATGCCTGCGATGATCCGTGCGGGTGGCAAGATGTGGGATGCCGCTGGAAAGACCCAAGACACCCTGGCCGTCATTCCCGACAGCTCCTACGCGGGCGTCTATCAGGCGGTCATTGATTTCTGCAAAAAGAACGGCGCCCTCGATCCCAAGACCATGGGATCGGTTCCCAATGTCGGCCTCATGGCCCAGGCCGCCGAGGAATATGGCTCGCACAACAAGACCTTCGAGATTCCTGGCAATGGCGTTGTCCGTGTGACGGATGCCTCGGGCAAGGTGCTCCTCGAGAATGCCGTCGAGGAGGGTGACATCTGGCGCGCCTGCCAGACCAAGGATGCCCCGATCCAGGATTGGGTGAAGCTCGCCGTGAACCGGGCACGTGCCACGGGAGACGCCGCCGTCTTCTGGCTTGATGAAAAACGCGCTCACGACGCCGCGATCATCGCCAAGGTGAAGACTTACCTAGCCGACCACGAGACCAATGGCCTCGACATCCGCATTCTTCCGCCCGCCGAGGCCTGCACCTTCAGCCTCGAGCGCATCGTCCAAGGGAAGGACACCATCTCGGTCACCGGCAATGTTCTCCGCGATTATCTCACCGACCTCTTCCCGATCCTCGAGGTCGGCACCAGCGCCAAGATGCTCTCCATCGTCCCGCTGATGAACGGCGGCGGCCTCTTCGAGACCGGAGCCGGAGGCTCTGCGCCGAAGCATGTGCAGCAGTTCCTCGAGGAGAACTACCTCCGCTGGGATTCCCTTGGAGAGTTCTTTGCCCTCGCCCCTTCCTTCGAGCATGTCGCTGAGACCTTTGGCAATGCCAAGGCCAAGGTACTGGCCGAGACTCTGGATGCGGCGACCGGAAAATTCCTTGAGAACGACAAGTCTCCCGGGCGCAAGCTCGGCACCATCGACAACCGTGGCAGCCACTTCTACCTCGCTCTCTACTGGGCCCAGGCGCTCGCTGCCCAGACGCAGGATGCCGATCTGAAAGCCCTCTTCACCCCGATCGCTGCCGAACTCCATGCCAACGAGGAGAAGATCGTCGCCGAACTCAACGCCGTCCAGGGCAAGTCCGTCGATGTCGGCGGCTACTACCTCCCCGACGAGGCGAAGGCCAATGCGGCTCTCCGTCCGAGCCAGACGTTCAACGCCATTCTGGCCAAACTTTGAGCTTGGTCTTTTGACGGATGGCTTTGTTGCTGCTAGGTCGCTGTAGGTTGGCTACAGGTTCCCTTGCGCGCCTCGCTCTCCATTCAAAATCCCTGCGCTCCCAAACAATCATTTTATCTCCCATCATTCACCCTTCATCCTTTTCCAATATGTCTCATCCCGCCTGTCCCGAATGCACCATGGACGAGGTGATCGCTCACTCCGACAAATGGGAGTGCGTCACCTGCGGTTTTGAATGGCCAAAAGAATCCGAGCCCGAGGTCTCCGATGGTCCCCGCGTTGTCAAGGATGCCCATGGCAATGTGCTGGCCGACGGTGATTGCGTGATCCTGATCAAGGATCTGAAACTGGGCGGCACTCAGGTACTCAAGGGGGGATCGAAGTCGAAGCCGATCAAGCTTGTCGACGGGGATCACGAGATTTCCTGCAAGGTCGACGGAATCGCCGTGGGGCTGAAAGCCTGCTTTGTGAAGAAGTCTGTATAACCAGCCCCGGTTGTGTGCAATGGATCGGCTTACCGGTTCCGCGGATCCTAGAGCGGTTTAACCCAAATTTTGCATTAGGAACCAGCCAGAGGGGATGCCGAGGAGTTAAAAGCGTCAGAAAGGTTGAAGCGTTACAACGTGGAGATGGGGATGCAGCGGGCCATCGGATGCAGATGGCCACAAGATGCATAAACGACACAAGAGTTGTGTCATACCCGATACACGCTGATTGGATGCAGTCCTTTTTAACCCTTTTAACGTTGCAACTGTTTTAACGATCGCTGAGATCACCATCCCGGTGAAGCATCCAAATCCCTTGCAGGCACGCTATCGCATCATCCGGGTTGAAAAGAAAAAGGATCTATTCGTCCAGAACAGCCAACTCGCTGGCCGTGACGCGGAGAACCTCCTCCACGGAGGTCAGGCCGAGGGAGGCCTTTCTCCAGCCGTCCTTTCGCAGAGGTATCATGCCGTCACGGGTCGCCTGCTCTGCCAGATCGTTGCCGGTGGCCCTGCGCTGGATAAGATCCTGGAGTGCGGGGGTCATGAGACAGATTTCCATGATGGCCAGTCTTCCCGCATAACCGCTCTGACGGCAGTGCTGGCAGCCTACGGGCTGACGGAGTCCGTCCGCGAGTTCGATCGGGAAGCCGATCGATTCCAACTCCTGACGTGTCATCCCGGTGGGCTTTGAGCAATGAGTGCAAAGTTTGCGCACAAGACGCTGGGCCAAGAAGGCTCGAACGGATGATCCCACAAGGAAGGGCTCGACTCCCATGTCGAGCAGACGGTTGATCCCCCCCACGGCGTCGTTGGTATGGAGCGTGCTGAAGACAAGGTGACCGGTCTGAGCGGCCCGAATCGCGATTTCCACGGTTTCCCGGTCGCGCATCTCACCGATCATCACGACGTTGGGATCGCCGCGGAGGATGCTGCGCAGCGCGTTGGCAAAGGTCAGGTCGATTTCGGGTTTCACCGCGATCTGGATCACACCGTCGATCTTGTGCTCCACGGGATCCTCGATCGTCACGATGCGTCGCTCGGTGACGTTGAGCGAACTAAGGAAGGTGTAGAGGGAGGTGCTTTTGCCGCAACCCGTGGGGCCGGTGACCAGGACAATGCCGTTGGGCATGGCGATGAGGGAACGAATTTTCTGTTCCACGGCGGGTTCCAGGCCGAGCCGCGCAAAATCAAACCGTTCCGCTCCCAACAGACGCAGGCTGACATTTTCACCGTGGACGCAGGGAATGGTCGCGACGCGGACATCAATGGGGCGGCCCTTGTGCTCCAGGGCGATGCGTCCGTCCTGGGGGAGTCGTCGCTCGGCGATGTCGAGAGAAGCCATGATTTTCAGCCGGGAAGTGACCGAATCCTGCAGCACGCGTATCCTGGGAGGCACGGGAGCCTCGTGCAGGATCCCATCGATCCGGTACCGGATCCGGAGATCATGGCCGAGCGGTTCGAAGTGGATGTCGGTTGCTCCCTGCTGGAGGCCCTCGCGTAGGATCTGGTTGACGAACTTCATGACCGAGGCCTCGGGATCCTCGTCGTCAAGGACGTTGATCTCTTCGCGTTGCACGGCGATCTCCTCGTCCCTTCCCTCGAGCAGTTCCTCAAAGGTCTCCGCGCCGACGCCATAGGCTGCCTTGACGGCTTCATGAAGTCTGCGCCGGGTGGTCATCGCGAGCCGTACGGGGCCCCTGTGGTGATGGGCGACGGCCTGCCACACCGCATAGTCAAAAGGATCCCAGACTATCAGGTGAAGTGTTCCTGGGGTCTCCTCCCCGTTTTCCGGTGTCTCGGGGAGGATCTGGAATCCGAGAGCGAGTCTGGCGGGGAAAGCCTGCCGGACATTCTCGAGCGGGCGGAGCGACTCCTCGTCGCGCCACGGGATGCCAAGCAAAGCGGACAGCGCCTGAAGGAAATCATTCTCCGGAACCAGTCCGCTTGCGATGACGGCCCCCACCTGTGACTGCTGGCTGAAAGAGGCCCTGGCCACAGCTTCCGAAAGGCCCGTCTCGTCATGACAACCCGCTTTGGCTGCGGCTGCCAAAAGCAGCGAGGTGAGGCTCTCCGTGACGGGAGAGGTGACTGGGGACGCATCAGACATCGGCTTGGGAGGGGGGCACCTCAGAAATTATCCACCTTTCTGGGTTCGAATATCTTCTGATACCACTGCTTTTTGCGCACCGGGGTCGGGGTGGGTTGCAGTTTCTCGCGGAAAGTGGTGGCACGTTTCCCAAGGTCGGTATTCCCTCCCTCGTCGTCGCTCGCTTTTTCCATCTTTGCGTTGGAATCGACAACGATCGGCTGGATCATGATGACCAGTTCGCTCCGTTTGCGCACCTTGTTGGAGCGTCCGCCCGCCAATGCCCCGACAATCGGAATCCTGTTCAGGAAAGGGATTCCCTCCTCGTCGATGGTCTTGTCATCGGTGATCAGTCCCCCTAGGACGATGGTGGAACCGTTCGGCACGCGTACCGTGGTCGTGAGTTCCTGGGTGAAGATATTGGGGACCTGATTGCCGCCGACGTTCACGTAATCGCCCAGCTTGTCGTTGTGCTGGGCGATGATGAGATTGACCTCCTTGTCCGAGTTGATCAGCGGAATGATTTCGAGTTTAAGCACCACCGGCTGGTACTGGACCGTCGAAGTGACGTTGTTCAGGGAATTCGTGCCAACTGCGCCGACCGTGTTGTAAGTGCTTGTTCCCGGGATCGGGACGTTCTGGCCGTTGAAGATCGTCGCTTTTTTGTTGTTGCTTGTGTAAATGACCGGTCGCGAGAGGGTCCTGAATTTCCCGGTGCTCTCGAGGAAATGTGCGTAGGTGCTGATGCCCTGCGCCACCGTGCCGTAGACAGTGAGTCCGGTGAGTGAGGAGGGGAAGCTGCTGATGGCGTTGGAGAGGCCGTTGGCAACAAGGTTGTTAATAGAATTGGCGAGGGCGCTGTTCACGGCGGCACCGATCAGGTTGTTGCTGCCGCCCGTGGTATTGATCTTTGCAAACCAAGTGGCCCCGTAATCCATTCCCTCGGTGAGTTGGAGTTGGCCGATGACCGCCGCCAGGTAGACCTGCTTAGGTCGCTGGTCCAGCAGGTCGATGATCTGCTTGGCTTTTGTTTTCGATTCAGGCGGGCCGTAAACGATGATGCTGTTGCCTCCGGGATCCGCAACGATGCTCGTTGAGCCCACGCGGGCCGATTGAGGCGGATTCTCCTTCGCGACATCCGTTAGTTTGTCAGGAGAATTGGCGATGGCGCCGGATTGAGTTGATGTTCCCGAGGAGCCTCCTTGGTTCTGCGACTGCTGTGTCTGTTGTTGAGGCTGGGAGGAGGTGAAGGAGTTGGTTGCATCGTCCTTACCCTTGAGCATGTCGACGAGCACCGGGAAGATATCGGACACAGGCAGGTAATTTAAGGGCCTGATGAGCGGTTGATCGGATTCGACGGGTTGGTCGAGTTTCGAGATGAGCTCTCGAATATATTTGTAGTTCTCGGCCTTGACCACGATCAGGATCCTGTTGGTGCGCTTGTCGGCGATGAACTGGGCTTTGCCGCTCAGGAGATGCGCTTCCCCGCCTGTAGTGACCACAGCCGCCCCCCCCTGAGCTCCTCCGGAAGGTGGGGCGGCCCCGCCGCCTCCGCCAGCGAACATCTGACCGAGGGTCTCCACGACCTTCTCGGCGCTGGCTCTCTCGAGTGGGATGAATTCGGTAATGATCTGATTGGGTTCATGATCGACCACGTCAAGGAGAGCGATCACCTTGCGGATAATGGGGGTCTTGTCAGTGATGACCAAGGCCCCGGTATTGGGAATCGCGACAAGGGAGCCGAAGGCATTGAGCTGGATCACGCCTTGCAGGATGGAGACGGCCTCCTGGGGAGAGAGGAATTTCAGCGGCTTGTAGAAGCTGACAATTTTGTCCCCGTCCACGGGAAGCTGCGATTCCTCCAGATAGAGAGGGAGTCCTTCCGTGCGAGGGGGACGGCTTGGCCCCAGGATCTTGACCGTCTTTTCGTCCACCGGGACGAGCGTGTAGCCATTGAGAAGCAGTGAACTTTCGATCAGGGCGATCGCATCACGCTTTGGGACTGGATCCGAGACGAGGATGGAAAGTTCGGGCCCCTGGAGATTCGAGTCCCGGATGATCCGTTTTCCAGTGAGTTTTTCATAGGTCACGAGCACTTCCGAGACGGAGGTGTGGGGAAAGGTGAGCGTCCATTTCTGATCGGGGGATGGAGGCGATGCTTTATCCGACGATTGCGATGCCTGCTCCTCGGCAGGTGCTGCCGGGGTATTAGGAAAGGCAGGTGCCGGAGCTGGAGGCAACTGCGCCTGCAGGGGGAAGAGGGCAAGGAGCGTGAGCAGGGCGATGGGGAATGTCTTCATCATGATACCTGGCTAGTGTTACTGCTGGGGAGGTGCGATCACGGGGCGGCGGATGATCCGGCGTGTCGGGGGTTGGGCGGAGGGTTGCTGGGGGAGGGCCGGGAGGCTCGGGAGTTGCACGGCCTGCTGGCCCTGTGCTGGTCCGCTAGCAGGGGAGCCCGGAGCCGGAGGAGCATTCTGGGTCTGTTTGGAAGCCTCCATGAAGCCGATCGTGCCCGACTCGGAGCCAATGCGGATGCTGGCCTTGGGTGTGGTGCTCCCTTCCTCTCGGACGATGGAAACAAGGCACATATTTTTTTCGTTCGGCTTTTTGGTGAGAAGGGTCCTGCTCTGGTCGGTCCGGTCAAAGACAAAAACCTCCTCGTCTTTTCCTTCGGTGATGATTCCCGTGATGGCGAAGCGGTCGGCCAGCGGGGAACTCTCCTCGGCTGTCGGCAATGAGAAGGGCGAGTGGTCGAGCAGTTTCCTGAAGGAGTCCAAGGAACGCGGTTTTTCCCATGGAGCGCGCGCGGATGCATCCAATCCGGGCGCGGCGGAGGCCAGCAACGGGATCAGGAGCAGAAGGCTCGCGGATCGGTTCTTCATGGAAGGGTTCAGGGATTGGCCGGGGATCCCGCCGCATCCGCACCGCTTTTCGGCCGGAAGTATTGGAGGATCTCCAGATCGGCCAAGACATTCGGCGGCTGGGTGTCGCTTCGCAACGCCAATTTCTGGATGACGCGCCATGCGGCCGGATCCTGCATCGAGTAGAGAAACGTCACGACGGCGGAAAAGGGTCCGGCAAGCTTCACCGAGACGCCGACCGTGGAGGCGAGGGGGCTGTCGACGGGCGGAAGGAGATTCTCCTCGGTGACTTTGAGGCCGGCTTTCTCGGCCGCCTCACGCTCTGTTTTCAAGAGGATCGCGCTGGCATCGTCGGGTTGCATCGGTTGCATCGGATGCCCCTTGATCCAATTGTCCGCAGGATGCAGCGTCTCCCCGATATCGATCCAACTCTTCTCCTCGGCGAGGGTCGTTTTGGCGGCGGCGATCTGCGCTGCGATCCCTTTCCGGGAAATCAGGAAAGAGCGAAGCCCCAGCAGGTTCAGCGCAAGGAATACCGCGGCACCGAGGATCAAAAGCAGACGTTTCTCACTTGGCTGCATCGGAACGGACTCCTTCCATATCGAATTTGACACTGTTTTTTCCGGCGATCTGCGGCTGTCCCGCATTCCACTCGTACTCGCTCAGGGCCGGGCTTTTCTTGAGTTGATCAATGAATGCGTACGCCGTGGTGACATCGGTCGCCTCGCCGGAAACCTGAAGGCGTCCCTTCTCCATCGTGAAGGCGGTCAGGCGGACCTTACCCCCCTCGGTGGGAGCGGCCACGGCCGCGAGCAGGTCGAGCGGGTAAGTGGAGGGGTCGATGGCGGGACGCAAGGTTTTCCAGCGCTCCGAATCCGCTTGAGCCTGACTTGCCGGTGACTGGAGGGCCGCCAGCTTTTGTTTCCATGCGCTCAGGGCACGTCGATGGATCAGATAATCCCCGGCCATCCAAATCAGGATCAGGGTGTAGACAAGGACAGCACCCGCGCCGATCTGCCGGACCAGTTCCCACTGGCGGCGCTTGCGACGCTCCGCCGTCGCCGCGGCCGGGGGAAGGTCCTCCGTCTTGGAGAGCGTGGCGGTCTCGGGAAGGATGGGGTATCCTGTCGTGATCCGCGCGTGGGGAAAACAGGTCGCGAGGTTGCCCTGAGCATACGACCCCTCCGGAGCCATGATCCTGATTCTGTGCACGGGGTGGAGCAGGACTCCCTCGGAAAGGAGTCTGAGGGAGGCCCGGAGGAGAATGCCGGGAGAGAGATCCTCCCGGAGGCCGCAGAACCAGACGCATTTTCCGTCGCGCTGGAAAGAGGCGTGGAACACGCCGTTTTCCTGCCAGATCAGGAGGTCCTCTTCCGGGGCGTTAAGAAGATTCGCCCTGATTTCAAAGCGCTCGGCCTTTTTCCAGTTTTCCGGCAACCCTTCCTCCGGGAACGGTTCCTCGCAGGCGAGAGCCACCACCAGGCGGCGTTCGTCGAGGGTGGCAACGGGAAGCATCCGGAGTGATTCTTCCATGCCGCGCTTGAGGAGATGGCGTCCGGCGAGTTCGAGTCGGATGAGATCCAGCGACTCCCCCTCCGTGGAAATCCAGAG
>Ga0208105_1000303_pt1 | contig 17682 bp, 10 predicted proteins | sample CryBogCBE16Jul07_FD_184574 | JGI IMG/M metagenome (GOLD analysis project Ga0208105, IMG submission 184574) | Freshwater microbial communities from Crystal Bog, Wisconsin, USA - CBE16Jul07 (SPAdes) | ecosystem: Environmental > Aquatic > Freshwater > Lake | place: Crystal Bog, Wisconsin, USA... | reverse complement strand
TTTTCCAGCGCCGCGCGTAACGCGGGCACCGAGAGTCCAGCCGCCGGCACTTTGCCGGCGAGCGGCATGAACACCGTACCGTCTTCGTCGATGGCTCGATCGGGCGCATTGCCATTCATGGGCGCGGCCGACACACCACCCACCGCCATGGAGCCAACTCCGGCGGTCGATCCTGTGCTGATCGACGCGCCCAATTGCGGGAGGACGGTGTTACCGGACATGCCGGTGCTCAAATCCGGATGCCCCCACACCGCAATGTGCAGTCTATCCGAGCTACCGAGGCGATAATCGGTGCTGGCCGGGGCGTCGAGTCCGATGGGCGCCGGCTTTTCGGCGGCGCGCGCCGCGCGCAAGCCGCGCACGACCTCGGGCGTCACAGAGATGGCCGCGAGCGTCGACTTCTCCGCCGGGAGTTCTTCGCCCTTTTTGATGTCGATGGCAAAGCCCGGGCTGATCGAACAGCCCGAGAGTGCCGCAGCACCCGCGACACTCAGAAGTAGGATCGCTCCGGCCGTCCGCCACCGCGGCGCCGTCGCCCTCAATGCCCTGCTCGAAGCCATGGGATCCCTGCTCCGATCCCTTGCGCGCTTGCCTTGCACTCTGTGGTTCCCTGTAGCCTGCCGATGCGCGCGATCATTCGCGCTCACCGTATTGTCCGTGACGGGCGTTAAACGGGCCCGATGCGGCGGATCCGATCCGCCCACTGCTCGGCGCCATTCTCGATGACGGCAATCGCGCGTTCGTAATCCGCCGGGGTCAGTCCCGTGGGATCGTCGACGTCACGGCTCGGCGTCTCCAAAAACGTCCGAATTCTACCCGTCATCATGGGGTAGCTGTTTAACAAATAATCGCGGTGCCCCCGCTCCATGCACAGGACGAGGTCCGAGGCCCGCAGGATCCCGGCGAGCACCGGCTGGGAGCGGTGGGCGCTCAAGTCCCGATAGCCCTGCCGTTGGGCGGCCTCGACCATGTAGGGGTCAGCAATGCGTCCGGTGGTCGCTTGGGTGCCGGCGCTCACGAACTCGATCTTCGGGCTCGCAAGCCGATGGGCTAATACCGCGGCCCCGTAGGGGCTGCGACAGATATTGGCCGTGCACACCACCAACACCCTCACCGGCGAGGCGTCCGCGAACTACGAGACCGACGACGGCTCCCTTTCGCGCGGTGACGGCCCCAATCGATCAGGGGCGGTCCCACGTAAAAGCCGATGAAAAAGGCGATGATGCCGCCGACGAGGACGTAGCCGAACAGCCCTTCATCCGTGTTTTCGCCAGCCACCTGAATGACTAATAGGAGGTACCCGGCCAGAGCGCCGAGTCCGCAGAGCTGACGTACCTTGTCCGTTCTCAGGCGTGCCATCCGCCTAGTGTAGTGGGCCGGCGACGGCGGTGGCAACGCAAACCGCGACCGCATTGAGGCGCGAGCGCGCGGGGTCGCCCGCGCGCTTCGGCGGCCTGCGCGGGACGCCCCCGCGCGGTCTGCTAGAATCCCGCCCCTTCTGCACTCCGAACGACACGACAGGGGACTGACCATGGGATTTCTCGCCGGCAAGCGCGCACTCGTCACCGGACTACTGAGCGATCGCTCGATCGCCTTTGGCATCGCCGAGGCCATGCGCCGCGAAGGCGCCGAAGTCGCCCTGACCTACGTCGGTGAGCGCTTCAAGGATCGCGTCGAAGAAATGGGCCGGGAGATCGGCGCCTCGGCAGTGTACGAACTGGACGTCTCGAACGACGCCTCGATCGACGCGACCTTCCAGACGCTCGGTGGGATGTGGGACTCGCTCGACATCGTCGTGCACGCCATCGCCTTCGCGCCGCGCGAGGCCTTGGCCGGCAACTTCACGGACGTGACCTCCCGCGAGGCCTTCCGCGTCGCCCACGACATCTCCTCCTACAGCCTCACCGCCCTCGCCCGCGCGGCCAAGCCGCTGATGCAGGGCCGTAACGGCGCGATCCTGACGCTGTCGTACCTAGGCGCGGTGCGCTCGGTACCGTCGTACAACGTGATGGGCCTCGCCAAGGCGAGCTTAGAAGCCAACGTGCGCTTCCTCGCCGCCGACTTAGGCCCGCTCGGCATCCGCGTTAACGCGATCTCGGCCGGTCCTATCAAGACCCTCGCCGCCGCCGGCATCGCGGGTTTTCGCAAAATGCTCTCGCACGTCGCGTCCGCCAATCCGCTGCGCCGCAACGTCACCCAGGAAGACGTCGGCAACGCCGCGGCGTTCTTGTGCTCGGATCTCGCGGCCGGTATCACCGGCGAGATCGTTTACGTCGACGGCGGCTACTCGTCGGTCGGCATGAGCTTCCACGACGACGCCGAATAAGCCTCGAACGCCGGGCGGGATCGTCCGATCCCGCCCGTCGCTGGGCAACGGTTCGACGTGTGTTCGGTTCCGTTCCCGACGCCGCTCCCAACACCCTTCCCGCCCCCACCGCTTACGAGACGTCCGATGGCCCCCTTACGCGTAACGGCTCTGCCGGCCTTTGACGACAACTACCTGTGGCTCATACACGGGGTGGATGGGGCCGACCGGCACGTCGCGGTCGTCGACCCGGGCGATGCCGCGGTCGTCGAGGCCGCCCTCGCGGCCGGGGGCTACACGCTCGATGCGATCCTCGTCACCCATCACCACGGCGATCACACCGGCGGTGTCGCCAAACTCGCCACCGCACACCGCTGCCCGGTCTACGGACCGGCGACCGAGTCGATCCCGGCGCGCACACACCCCGTAACGGGCGGGGATACGGTCCTCTTGCCCACGCTCGGGTTGACCTTCGACGTGCTCGACGTGCCCGGTCACACGGCGGGGCATATCGCCTACGTCGGTCACGACGCGCTCTTTTGCGGTGACACGCTGTTCTCGGCTGGGTGCGGGCGACTCTTCGAAGGCACGCCGGCGCAGATGCTCGCCTCGCTCGCCCAGTTCAAGGCATTGCCCGCCGACACCGCGGTGTACTGCGCTCACGAGTACACGGCGTCGAACGTGCGCTTTGCGCTCGCCGTCGAGCCCGGTAACCCGGAGCTCGTCGCCTACGCGGACGTGGTCGCGGACCTCCGGAGTGAGGGACTCGCGACTATCCCCTCCTCGATCGGTCGGGAGTTGGCGGTCAATCCGTTCTTACGCTCGGAGACGCCTGCCGTGCAGCAGGCGGTCTGGCGCGAGGCCGGTGTCGCGTCGGCCGATGCCGTTGAGACGTTCCGACTGCTGCGCGAGTGGAAGAACCGCTATCGTTAAGAGCGCCAGGCCGCATCGGAAGTCCGGCCGTACGGATAGGGGGAGAACTTAACTCCGACGCCCTAGCCCATCGGTACCCGCCCCGCGCCCTTCCGACGGCGGCCAGCGGGCTCGCCACGCGCTAGCGGCCCCTGTCGTTGAATAAGCCAAGTATCCTCTCAACAAGCCGGTATACCGTGGTCGCACCCATCGTCCGCGGCCAATCGGTGCAACGGGGGTGATCGCGCTTTTGCGCACGGCGTATCGCCTGCTTAATTTGGGCCAAGGCGATCTTTCGTGTATCAATGCCCTTGTCGTAATCGGGTATCCAGCGTTTGAGGCGATTCGTGCAATCCTTGGAGGAGGCGATCCCGGAGCCATCCTCGAAATGCAAGAGTAGCCAGTACTCGAACTTCGGATTGCTGAGAGCAAAGCCGTGGTTCGTGGCTTGTAACGACCACTGATGCAGCTTGGTGAGCTGATCGTCGGTCCAACGGTCCTGATCAACGACCAACCACGCCTCGTCCGAGGTTGAAGCCGCTCGCGGTCGAGATAGTCCTTCATACGCTTCAGCACTTGGTGTGGCGCACTGCGACTCTGTCCTTCCAAAGTCTTGACGTGCACCACGGACGCAGCGCCGGTGAGGGACGTAAAGTAGGTCGGCTCGGTTTTGCTGCCTTCCGTCGCGATCAGGAACAGCTTCTTGTAACGCCGCTCCCCGAGCGGTCGCTTAAATTGTCGCCGGCTCATACGCACTACCGCAATACGTGCCCCGTGACCGATACGTCAGACTCAACGACGGGACTTGGCAATAAAATACGAGGAACACCGCCCAGTCGCCCCTGCAGATAGCTCTTGCGTATATCCTTGTCATTGCGTACGTCCTTGTAGTCGGAAAACGACATGAGCGTCGACACACCGAAGGAATTGCGCTCGGCCACCCACATCTCATCCCGACGCAACAAGTGCTGATCCATCAGCAAAACGTCGTGCGTGGTCAGTAGAAGCTGCGTCCGCGTATCGTTAGAGCAACTGGCGAGATAGCCCTCCAACAGTCGTCGGGTCAGCACCGTATGCAGGCTCCGGTCAAGCTCATCGATAACAAACACTTTTTTCGAACCGGGGGCTGCCAACTCCAGAAAGGCCGGCAACAAATCGATGACTCGCTGCGACCCGTCTGACTCTTGGCGTATATCAAATTTAGCCTCACTACCGCCTAGCTTCGGATGGAAGGCAACCAATTTCTTGACGAACAGTTCGCCATTTTTTCGAGTGAAAATTAGGCGGTCATTCTTTCCGGACATCAGACGTATCGTCGTCCCCTCCTTAACATCTTCGCTCAGTCGGGCCTTCGTCGACTCGGGCAAGTCAACATCATCTAGGGAAACCGTCTCGCCACCCAAATACGCAATGCCCGTATCAAGTTGGGAAAGCATCAAATTCATCGTGGTATAGAGCGGATGATTTTCGTCGATGAACTTTTCAAACGACTTAAATCGTGAATCAGGCGCAACCAGAACGAGCGCGTTTTTGAACCAGTCGTATACATGACGAAAGTTGTCGATCTTTTGCGAGACGGAGTTCGTCAAGAACAATTGGTTGTCTCGCGTACCCTTGAAGGCAAATTGCAGAAATTGATCTCGCTGCAGTGACGCATCGAAATCGATCATGTCGCCCCGTCGCGCATACAACTCTCGCTCACTCGTGCTTTTGATGATGACCAGTTTCTCTTCCAGCACCACCCGTCGGTTCACTGAGAACGAAAACTCGTAGATTACCTCGTCGATCAGGAGTTCAAACACAAAGCGAGATGGCTTTTCGACACTGGTGCTGTCGAGGCGAAAGCCTTCGACCGCCAGATGACTGTCGGGCTGGGTGCCATTGACGATCATCCTCTGAGCAAAATTGAGAGCTTTAATGAAATTCGTCTTGCCGGACGCGTTACCGCCATAAATGGCTGCAACCGGCAGGATCCGCGTCCGGTACTTCGTGACCCGGGGGATTCTTTCGGTGTGTTGCTGCTCTCGGCTCGCCACCATCGAGAACTCGACGGGGTCACGGAACGACATCCAGTTTTCAACCGAGAAACGAACGAGCAAAAACCTTCTCCAGAGATAAAATCGAGTTAAATTGCTAAAAATTCTGCCGAAAGATGCCTAAAAAGTCAATTTCAAGAGATATTTTCTCTTCATTAGACGCAAGCCGCGGCCGGACCACGCTCGACACCTCCGGCCCGCCGATCCGTCCGACCGATCTGCTGTGACGATTCAGTGAGTCGTATCCTGCAGACGGGCGCGGTAGACAGAGCTTCCTTGACCGCTGCGGTGACCGGACGACTCATTGCGCTGGATACCCTGACCGGGGAGCACTGTGCGCGACGTACCGGTGGCCGCTCGGATCAACCGTCATGCACTGCCGGGCGCTATCGTTCCGGGACCCGCTCCGTGCGTGTATCCACTGCTTATTGCCGTAGGGAGAGTACGATTGGGAGTCTGACCCCCGCCCAGCGACTTCCCCAAATGACACCCGTGCGCCGCTTCGGCGCGACCGCTACCCGGTGTTGCTCGGTGCCCCGTCGCGCAACCGAGCTGAAACTCAAAGCCCTCATCGACCGAACCCGCCAGATGGAGATCACGGTGCGACCGAGCTACGCCATTTTCACTACTCCACCGCAAACCCACGGTGCGCACCTCCCATGAAGCGACTCGGCCTGTCCGCACTGTGCGTGATGACGTGCACCGCGGCAACGCCCGCGCACTGGCAGGACGTGGGTCGCTTTGTCATCCCGCGCAACGACGCCGGCGTGCGCGTCATCGTCACCAACTTCGTGGACACCGCGCACATCGTCCGGGACGGTCCCTACTGGCAGGCCTGGACGCAACAGCGCTACGACAGTCCCATGAGGACGTTCAACGGGGCCTCCTTTGTGCAGGCGACGGCGCTCCTGCGGGTGGACTGCGAGCGGCGACGTTCCGCGGTCGTGCGGGATCGGTTGGAGAACGCGGGAGGCCAAATCGTCTACCGATCGACGCCTCATGCACTCGAGTGGACGGACGCCGTCCCCGACTCCATCAGCGCCTTTCAGATCGACCTCGTCTGTAGTCAGGTCTCGGGCGTCAATCGACCCGCGCAACCGTCGTAACCACCGTTCGCGCCCCGCGGGGTGCATCTCAGCGAGCGACTCACCTACCGCAGCGGCGCGGCTAGCGCGTACCGATCGTCAAGATCCCTTCGTTGGCGAGCGCATCCGCGCGCTCGTTGCCCGGGTGTCCGGCGTGCCCTTTGACCCAGTGCCAGGTGATGTCGTGGCCGGCGACCGCGGCATCGAGGGCTTGCCAGAGGTCTTGGTTCTTCACGGGCTTTTTGTCGGCCGTCTTCCAGCCGCGCTTCTTCCAGTTCGGTAACCACTCGTTCAAGCCGTCCATGACGTACTTCGAGTCGGTGTAAAGCGCGACACGGCAGCGGCGATTCAGCGCACCGAGCGCTTGGATGACGGCCGTGAGTTCCATGCGGTTATTGGTGGTCGAGGCTTCGCCGCCGCAGAGTTCTTTTTTGGCGGTGCCGGCAACGAGTAAGGCCCCCCAACCGCCGGGGCCTGGGTTGCCCTTGCAGGCCCCGTCGGTGTAAATCGTGACGTCCATACGTAGCGTATCCCCTTCCCCGTCGACGCGCGGATCCTCTCACGGGATCCGGTTTTCCCCATTCTTTCTCGCGCGGTCCGACGGCCGATCCTTAAAACGACGCAGGCCGCCTGACGGCGGCCTGCGAGGGGATCGGTCCGTAGAACCCACCGATCAGTCGAACAGCGTCGACCCGATCGAGATCTTGGCCTTCGCGCGCATCGCTGCGACGTAGGTCTCGAGCTCTTCGGCCGAGTAATAGCTCGTCAACCGCCGGTAGGCCTCGAGGTTGTCCGGCTTGTACTCCCCCGGCTTCACCGCAGACACGGCGTACACGACCACATCGCCACCGAGCGTGGTCTTCTGACCGACGGTGACGTGACCCGCGGTCGGCGCCGCCAACACGAACGCGCCCGTCACGACTTCGTGCGGGGCTTCCTTGTCGGTGCGCGCGATCGACTTCGCGGCGGTGTACTTGATCGCATCGGCAGCCGGCGTGCCCTTCGGCGGCGTGGTCGAGCCACCGACGGCCTTCAAGGCCGCATCCCAGCTCTCGCCAGCGACGAGGCGACGGGCGATGTCGTTGGCGGCGTCTGCGGCGGCCTTCGCCGCGAGCTCGCGCTTGAGAGCGGCTTCGACACGGCCTTGCACGGCGGCGAGCGGCTCGAGCGTCGGCACCTTGTGATCGGCGGCGCGGACGACGACGACGCGACCGGTCGACATCTCGAGCGCCTTGCTGTTGGCGCCGCCGAGCACGTCGGACGACCAGACGGCGGTCACGACTTTGCTGTTCAAGGCGAGGTCGTTGCCTTCCATGCCCTTGTGGAAGTCCGGCACGTCGTGAATCTTAAGATGCAGGGCCTTGGCGATCGGCTCCAAGGAACCGGCGCTCTCGAAGGCCAGCTGCTCGAGCTTTTCCTGGCGCTCGCCGAAGCGGCGCTCGGCTTCGGTCCGACGGTACTCCGGCTCCACTTCGCCGCGCACCGACTCGAAGCTCTTCTGCTTGCCCGGGACCACGTCCACGAGCTGGATGATGTGATAGCCGAACGGCGACTTCACCGCACCGCTGATGGTGCCCGGCGCCATCGAGAACACCGTGTCGCCCACGCCCGCGGGCAGGAACGACTTCTCTTGCGTGCCGAGGTCACCGCCCTTCGAGGCGGACTCGGTGTCCTGCGAGTACTGCTTAGCGAGCGCCGCAAAGTCGGCACCCGGCGCGGCCGCGAGCTTCGCGATCTCTTCGGCCTTCTTCTTGGTCGCCGCTTCGTCCGTGCCGGTCGGCAGGAAGATGTGGCGCGCATGGCGCTTCTCGGGCTCCGAGAACCGCTCCTTGATCGTGTCGTAGTAGGCCTTCAAGCCGGCCTCGTCGACCGCGACTTCGGCCGCGACGTCCGGCACCGACAACTCGACGTACGAGAGGTGCACCGAGTCCGGGGTCATGTAGTCGTCGTGGTGGGCGTCGTAGTACGCCTTGATCGCCGCGGCATCCGGCTTCTGCGCTGCCATGAACTTCGCGGCCGGTATCGTGGCGTAGGCGACGTCGCGCGTCTCACCGATGAGACCCGTGAGCCACTGCGCTTCCTTCAACGTCGCAAAGGACGAGACGAAGAGACTGCCTTCGAGCGCCTTGGCCTTGATGAGCACGCGCTGCTCGGCCTCAAACTTTTCCGGCGAGTAGCCGCGGGCCTTCAGCAACGCGAAGTACGCGTCCTTGTTGAACTCACCGCCGACCTGAAAGCCCGGGTAGGCCTTGATCGAGGCGATGACTTCGGCGTCCGAGGCCGAGTAATGCTGTTCGGCGACCTTCTGGTCGATCAGCGAGGTCGCGACGAAATCGTCGACGACGCCCTGCTGCAGGGTCTTCTTGACCGCGTCCGGCATGCCTTCCGGGTATGCGCGGGCCGCTTCGGCGAGCCGCTGCTGATAGGTCTGGCGGACCTGTTCGAGATTGGCCTCCTGGCCGTTGACCTTGAGACCCCGGTCCATGTTCGCGGTGAAGTCGACGATCCCGTGGACGCCCCACACAGCAAACACGAGGGAGAGCGGCATGAGGAAGAACCAGCCGATCACCTTCATCCGGTCATTGATCCATTGCAGCATCGCGAACCCCAGTAACAAAAATGGCTGCGGACAGCGGCCGTACCGTCGGCCCCCGCCCGCGAGGTCGGTAGTCTACAGGATGCCATCGATCGCGGGGCACCCGGCCCGGCGAGCAAAACCCAACGGCCGCGAGGATTTAGGCCGATGCTCGGCGCTCACCCCCAGAGGTCCGCCCGCGCTCACGCGGTCCTGTCCGTCCGCCCGGACTGTACCGCGGCCGGGGCGTCGACCCAACGGCAGTGCCGCATTATGTGAACCGAGTCTCATCGGCCTCTCGACCCGCCCGACCGTAGCGCCCGATACCACAACCGGCGCTGGACCGAGGCGGCGTGCTCGACGTCGGTTTGCTCGGTGAGCGCGAGGCGCAGCGTCTCCAGGCGTCCCACGCAAAACTGCAGACGGTTCGCGGAGAGTCGATCGGCGCACATCGCCTGGACGAACCCCACCAGGCCTTCAAGGTCGTACACGCCGGACGGCATCGCGGTCTTAAACTCGGGGCGACCGGTGAACACGACCACCGGGATCACGTGCTCGGCGGGCAGAAAGTCGAGGGCCGCACGCACCGCCGCGACGTGGCCGTGATTTTGGTGCAAGGGGTTTTGGAAGCGAAACCGCCCGCGACGGAACACCTGCGTCCACGTGGACGCCGTCGGGTTCGCGAATATCCACCCGCGGTACTGCTTCGTCTCGATCACGAACACGCCCGAACGCGACACCACGAGGTGATCAATCTGCGTCGTCCCCCCGGGGATCGGCAGCGTCACGTGATTCATCAGATGGTAGTCGGGTGCAGCGAAGTGACAGGCCAGTGTCGCGCGCACCTCGGACTCGCTGGCGTTTTGCGGTTGATAACCGCCGGCACGGCTACCGATCGAACGGCCTAGGAAAAACCCGCACAAGGCGGCCAGCAAAAATTCCATACCCACCGACTCCGAAACGCGTGACCGCCTGTCGCTCGATGCGGTCCGTTCCCGTCCGGTCATCGCCGATGAGGGCTAGCCCCACGCCGTGCCGTTCACCCGGTACACGGCACGGGCGCCTTGTGTGGCGCCCGTGCCGCTGGCCGCCGGATGCACTATTCGGCAGTCGGGGTGTGACTCGACTTCACTGCCTTCGGCTCTGACCTCTTGATGAGCTTTGCCGTGACCTGACGCAGTTCGTCGAGTTCCTGACGCAACGCGGCGAGTTTACGCACCTCGTTGCGCAGTGCTTCTACCTCGGCGTTCTGCTGCTTCAGCGCATCGATTTCCCGCGCCTGCGCCGCGACCCGCTCTTGCTCCGCGGCCAACGCCGCGGCCTGCGCATCCAGACGCGCCGCTTGCGCCGCGATGGTCTGCCGTTCGTCGGCCAACTCCTGTTCCTGATGCCCCACGACCTCATGCTCTTTCTGCAGCTCGTTCAGCAACAGACCGCCCAAGAGGTGATAGGCCACCGTCTCCGGCTGGCCGTCGGCATTACGCACGACCAGCTCTGGGAACACGCGCTCCACTTCCTCGGCAATGAGCCCGTATTGGATCGGCTTGTTACCGCTCGCATCCGGCTTTTTGTAGTGGAACGAGACCGGCCGCAATTGATAGAGGCGGCTGCTGGCATCGCCCATCGGCGCGATGTCTTCCTTGTAACGTTGCGAGGACTGCAGCACACCCAACTGGCCGTTGGAGTCCACCACCACCGAAGCTAGGCTTGAACCACCTGGGGAGGTGGCCCAGACACCGGCGACATAGGTTGCAATGTGTGGTGCGAACGAACCGTCCGTCGCCACTTGACCGATACGGATGACATTACTCTCGTTGGTCACGCCGGATTTACCCGGGGTGCCGAGATAAATGTTGTTCGAGCCCGTGGTCACGTAGGTGCCGGCGCTGTAGCCCAGGCCGATGTTGTACGAGCCGCTAGCGCCCATGTGCATCAGTGCCTGACTGCCGAGCGCCACGTTGTAGTTGCCCGTCACCAGGTTGGACAGCGCGCTATAGCCGTTTGCGACGTTGTCGGTGCCCGTTGTGGTCGCGTACAGGCCTTCATAGCCCTCGGCGTTGTTGCGGGCACCCGTCGTGACCGCAAGTAGCGCACCGGTCCCTGCCTTGAGGTTGTAGGCCGAGTCCATGGCAAATCCGGCGGGACCTGTCGCACCGGTTCCACCGGTTGCACCGGTGCTCCCGGTTGGGCCCGTCGCGCCCGTTGCACCGGTATTACCGGTGTTGCCGGTGTTGCCTTGCGGACCGGTGGCGCCGGTCTGCCCGGTGGCCCCTGGGAGGCCGGTTGCACCGGTAGCGCCGGTGTTGCCCTGTACGCCGGTCGCGCCGGTCGAACCGATGTTACCGGTCGCCCCGACCGCACCGGTCGCTCCCGTGACGCCCGTCGCACCCACCGCCACGATCAGCTGCCACTTCGTCTGCAGCGTATCGGTGCTTGGGTTGACACCCAAACTGGCGGCGACGGCGATGTAGCCGGACCCGGCGTACGTCACCAGGCTGTTCGCCGGGTAGGTGACCGCGTTATTCCAAGTTCCCAACCAGGTCACACCGGTGGCACCGGTCGCACCGACGGCGCCGGTTGCACCCGTAACACCCTGTGCGCCCGTCGCGCCAACGCTACCGGTGACGCCTTGAGCGCCGGTCGCGCCGGTATTGCCCACAGAACCTTGGGGACCGACAGAACCCGTGGCGCCGGGTACACCGGTCGCACCGGTGGCACCCACCGGCCCCTGCGCGCCTGTCGCACCCACCGCACCCGTGACACCCATCGCACCGGTCGCGCCGACCGCCCCGGTGGCGCCTGCTGCGCCGGTATTACCGGTGGCACCGACGGCGCCGGTCGCACCGGCATTACCGGTGGCACCGGTCGGGCCCACGACGCCTGTCGCGCCCGTCGATCCGGTGGCGCCCGTGTTACCCGTCGCGCCTGTCGCACCCACGGCACCGGTCGAACCGGTCGGGCCCACCACGCCCGTCGCACCCGTCGATCCGGTAGCGCCCGTATTACCCGTCGCACCCGTGGCACCCACGGTCCCGGTAGCACCCGTCGGACCCACGACGCCTGTCGCGCCCGTCGATCCGGTAGCGCCGGTGTTACCCGTCGCGCCTGTCGCACCGGTATTACCGGTAGCACCCGTCGGACCCACGACGCCCGTCGCGCCCGTCGATCCGGTAGCGCCGGTGTTACCTGTCGCGCCCGTGGCACCCACGGCGCCGGTCGCGCCGGTGGGACCTGCCACACCCGTGGCACCAGTCGCGCCTTGCGCGCCGGTGCTACCGGTCGCACCGGTCGCGCCCACAGCACCCGTCGAGCCGACGGCCCCCGTCGCGCCCATCGCCACGAGCAGGTTCCACTTCGTGCCGAGGTCGGATCCCGGCGGCGTTGCGGAGTTGGTGGCGATCGCGATGTATTCCGCGCCGCCGTAGGTGACGACGTTGCCGGCCACGTAGTTGACCGCGCCGCTCCATGCCCCGAACCACACGAAGCTGGTACCGGTCGCACCGGTGGCGCCCGTGGATCCGGTCGCACCCGCAGCGCCTTGGGCCCCGGTCGCGCCGGTCGGGCCCATCACACCCGTCACGCCTTGCGGACCGATCGAACCGGTCGCACCGGTCGCGCCGGTGACACCCTGCGCACCGGTGGATCCCGTGGCACCCGTCGCTCCCGTGACGCCTTGTGCTCCGGTCGCGCCGGTGGCCCCGGTCACACCCTGCGCTCCGGTTACGCCCGTCGCACCCGTCACACCTTGTGCGCCTGTACCGCCCGTAGCACCGGTTACGCCTGTGGCGCCGACGGCACCCGTCGCGCCGATCGCACCCGTCACACCCGTTGCACCCGTCGATCCCTGAGCCCCCGTGCTTCCGGTGGCACCCGTGACCCCCTGCGCACCGGTGGGGCCGGTAGCCCCGGTGGCACCCTTGCCGACCAACACGTTCCAGTACGCGTTCAGATCCGTGCCAGGGATGACATTCTGATTCGTCGCGACCGCGATGTACTCGGTGCCGCCGTAGTTAACGACGTTGCCGGCGACATACGTCTGCGACCCGTTCCAGGTGCCGAGCCATACGAAACTCGTTCCGGTTGCGCCGGTAGCGCCCGTCGACCCGATCGCACCCGTCGTACCTTGCGGACCGGTCGCGCCGGTGGCGCCGACTGCACCGGTCACACCGATCGGACCTTGCGGACCCACAGCACCGGTCGAACCCGTCGCACCCGTCGGACCCACAACGCCGGTAGCACCCGTCTGGCCTTGCGCACCTGTGTTGCCGGTTGCGCCCGTCGCACCCGCGGCACCGGTCGCGCCGATGGCACCCGTCGTACCCGTTGCACCGGTCTGACCCTGCGCACCCGTGTTACCGGTTGCGCCTGTCGCACCGACGGCACCGGTCGCGCCGATGGCACCGGTCGTACCCGTTGCACCATTCTGACCTTGCGCACCCGTGCTGCCGGTCGCGCCCGTCGCACCGGCGGCACCGGTCGCGCCGACCGCACCGGTCGCACCCGCGGCGCCGGTGGCACCGCTCGCGCCCTGCACGCCGGTCGCACCGGTCGCACCCGTGGCGCCAACGGTGCCCGTCGCGCCCATCGCACCCGTGGCTCCGACCGCAACCAACAACTGCCAATACGTCTGCAGCGCGTCCGTCGCTGGGTCTTTGCCCGTGCTCGACGCCACCGCGATGTAGCCGGACCCGGCGCGCGTGACGACGCTGGTCGGTTGGTAGGTGACGGTGTTATTCCACGTGCCAGCCCAGTAGACGCCGGTCGCGCCCGTCGCGCCCGTCGCGCCGGTTACACCCGTCGCGCCTAAGGCACCGGTCGCACCCGTGCCGCCGACTGCACCGGTGGTACCGATCGGCCCTTGCGGACCGACCGCGCCCGTATTGCCGGTCGCTCCCTGCGCCCCGGTCGGACCGACGATGCCTTGCGGACCCGTCGGACCAACGGAACCGATCGCACCGGTCGCACCAACAGGACCCGTGGGGCCAACGATGCCTGTCGCGCCGGTCGGACCCACGTTACCGGTTTGACCGGTGGCGCCCGTGGCACCCACGCTGCCCGTCGCGCCGGTGGCACCCGTAGCACCCACCGACACCAATAAATTCCAATTTACGCCACCGTCAGCGCCGGGGATCACGTTGGTCGAACCGACGATCGCGATGTACGCCGACCCGCCGTAACTGACGACGTTGCCGGGGACATATGCGGTGGCTGGGTTCCACCAACTGGACCACACGAAACTCGTGCCGGTTGCACCGGTCGCACCGGTCACGCCAGTGGCACCCATGACGCCTTGCGCACCGGTCGCGCCAACCGTGCCTTGCGCACCGGTCGCACCGATCGGGCCCACAGGTCCCGTCGCGCCGATCGCGCCGGTGACACCTTGGGAGCCGGTCGCACCCACGGCACCGGTGTTGCCGGTCGGACCCACCGCGCCCGTGACACCCGTGGCACCCTGAACGCCCGTTGAACCGGTTGCACCGGTCGGGCCGGTGTAGCCGATGCCACCCGTCGCACCCGTTCCGCCGACCGCACCGGTCGGGCCCATCGCACCCGTTGCGCCGGTCGCACCGACCGAGACGAGCATCTGCCAGTAGGCGCCGTTGTCCGTACCCGGCACGACACCTGCGCTCGGCAAGATCGCGATGTACGCAGAGCCCGCGTAACTGACAACGTTGCCCGGCACGTAGTTCGTAGTGCCCAGCCACCAGTTCGACCACACGAAACTCGTCCCCGTCGCGCCCGTGGCGCCGGTGACGCCCGTCGCGCCTTGCGCGCCGGTACCGCCCGTTCCGCCGACCGCGCCGGTCACACCGATCGGACCTTGCGGACCCACCGCCCCCGTGTTGCCGGTGGCGCCTTGCGCACCGGTTGGGCCGACAAGGCCTTGGGCACCCGTCGACCCCGTCGCGCCGACGGCACCCGTCGCACCCACCACGCCGGTCGTGCCGAGCGCTCCGGTCGCACCGGTCGGACCGACACTGCCCATGGCGCCGGTCGGGCCGGTGCCACCGACACTCCCCGTGGATCCGGTGGCGCCGGTGGCGCCGGTCGCGCCCACCGAGACCAAGAGATTCCAGTACACGCCGGCGTCGGTGCCCGGTGTGTAACCGACGTTCGGCGTTGCCGCACCCGCAATCGCGATGTACGCGGAGCCGCCGTAATAGACGACGTTACCCGGCACATACGTCGTTCCCGAATTCCACCAGTTCGACCAGACAAAACTCGTGCCGGTCGCGCCCATGGCGCCGGTCACACCCGTCGCTCCGACGGCACCGGCAACGCCTTGCGGACCCACGGCACCGGTGTCACCCGTTGCGCCGGTCACACCCACGGGGCCCTGTACACCCTGTGAACCGGTGGCACCGGTGACACCGGCCGCACCCGTCGCGCCGGCATTGCCGGTCGCACCTGTCGCACCCGCGGCACCGGTCACGCCCGTCGCGCCGGCGCTACCCGTGGCACCGGCGGCACCGGTGCTGCCGGTGGCGCCCACGGCACCCGTCGCACCGATGGCCCCTGCCGAACCCGTCGCGCCCGTCGGCCCGGCGACGCCCGTCGCACCGGTCGCGCCGACCGAACCCGCCGGTAGGATGAGGTTCCAGTTTGCCCCGCCCGCGAGGACGTCGGCCGTCGGCGTGATGTTCTTGTTGGATGCAATCGCGAGGTATTCGGCGCCGGCGTAACCGACCACGTTGCCGACGGAATATTGAACCGCCGCATTCCACGCGCCGGCCCACACGAAATCCGTGCCGGTCGCGCCCTGGGCACCGGTGGCGCCGGGTGCACCGGTGGCACCTTGCGGGCCGGCGGGACCTTGAGCGCCAGTAGACCCGGCGGGACCGACCAGACCTTGAGGACCTTGCGGGCCCGCCGCCCCAGTAGCGCCGGTGGCGCCCGCGCTCCCCGCCGGGCCGGTTGCACCTGCAACACCAGTCGCGCCCGTCGCACCGACCGCGCCCGCCGAACCCGTCGTTCCGGTCGGTCCTGCGACACCGGTAGCACCGACCGGTCCCGTAGGGCCCACGGCGCCGGTGACACCGACACCCGTGGCACCCGTGGCACCCACACCGGTCGCGCCGGTCGAACCTATCGGCCCGGTGGCACCGGTGGCACCGGTCGCGCCCGTGGCCCCGGTCGCGCCCGCGCCCGTAGCGCCGGTCGCACCGTTTGAACCGGTCGCACCCGTCGTTCCGGTGGCGCCTGTAGCGCCAGTGGCGCCGGTCGCACCTGCACCGGTCGCGCCCGTGGCGCCCGTGGCGCCAGTCGCGCCTTTCGCGCCGGCCGCGCCCGTCGCACCCACCGTACCCGCGGCACCAGCCGCACCGGTGGCGCCCACCGCACCGGCAGGACCCGTGGCACCCGTCGCGCCGACCGCGCCCGTTGGGCCGGCCACACCGGTAGCGCCTGTCGAACCCGCTCCGGTGGGACCGGTCGCACCGGTGGCGCCGGCGGTACCCGTCGGGCCGGTCACGCCCGTCGCACCCGTCGCTCCCGCACCCGTCGCGCCCGTGGCGCCGGTCGAACCTTTGGCGCCCGCGGCACCGGCAGCGCCCGCAGCACCGGTTGCACCCGTCGCACCCGCACCCGTCGCGCCCGTGGCGCCGGTCGAACCTTTAGCACCAGCGGCACCGGCTGCACCTGCAGCACCGGTTGCACCCGTCGCTCCGGTCGATCCGGATCCGGTGGCGCCCGTCGCGCCGGTGGCGCCTTTCGCGCCTGCCGCACCCGCGGCACCGGCAGCACCCGTCGCACCCGTTGGCCCGGTGGCACCGGCGACGCTGACGGTATCGATCGCGACATTCGCGGTGGCGGTGGCGGTACCCGCCGTGAGTACCAACGTGTAGGTGCCGTTAGAGAGCACGCCGACGTTGGCGGTCACCGCGCTCGACGTCGCGCCGCTCACCGTCAGCGTCGTGCCACCCAACGTTAACGTCGGTGTTGTCGAACACGTGGTTCCCGAACTCACCACACACAGGGACGATCCGTTAACCGCAATCGACGTCGGCGTACCGGAGGCGTTGGTGTTGACCAACACGGAGGTAATGCTGGGCGTGCTGGTAGTGCCTGCTGCCGCGTACGGCGCCTGACCGGCAAGCACAGACGCAATCGCAACCGCCAAACGACGACTATTCATGGGCATCTCCGTTTCCCCTTGTCGCCCTCCGTGTTCCGTGTGAGGGCGTGCTTTGTTATCGAAATCAACAGATTCGACTTAATATCTTTTTACATATTTAGCATTTCTTTTTACATAGTGCACGTAATCGCTTGATTTTAAGTATTTTACATATTGCAATTTTACATAACGCAATTCTCTGTCCTAAAAATTGCCCCGACCAGCCACTCAGAAAATCGCGACAACAACATCGCAACTAACCGCTCCGCAATACGCTTTAATCGATTGATTATTCAGCCAGTTAATAAGCCGAACGAATGACCCGTTCACCGCCCGATCGAGCGGCGAAACCACGACTGCTCCTCAATGCTTGGCGACACTGTTGCGTAATTATTTCAAGACGCCGCCAGACTGGCCGCCGCGCATCCGCGCGCGCTCGCGCCGCGCCTGAGGCGCCAAAATCGCGGCAGCAGAAACGGTGATGCAAACCAGCGCAAAACGGTCGAATGGACCGCGAATTTTTCGGAGGCAATGCGCTCACTCGCAGCCCACGCACTAACGCAATGCGTATCACCAATCGCCTCTCACCGAGATTTTGGTTAGTCACAGCAGTGATGCGAACGCGATAGTCCGGCGTTCAGCGTGCTTGCATTCGA
>Ga0208105_1000295_pt1 | contig 18114 bp, 22 predicted proteins | sample CryBogCBE16Jul07_FD_184574 | JGI IMG/M metagenome (GOLD analysis project Ga0208105, IMG submission 184574) | Freshwater microbial communities from Crystal Bog, Wisconsin, USA - CBE16Jul07 (SPAdes) | ecosystem: Environmental > Aquatic > Freshwater > Lake | place: Crystal Bog, Wisconsin, USA... | reverse complement strand
ATCCTGTATCACCTGTTGGACCAGTGTCGCCCGTAGCACCTGTATCGCCAGTTGGACCTGTATCACCAGTCAATCCTGTATCACCTGTTGGACCAGTGTCGCCCGTAGGACCCGTAGAACCAGTAGGACCTGTAAAACCAGTATCGCCTGTTGGACCAGTGTCACCAGTCAAACCAGTATCACCTGTTAGACCGGTATCACCCGTTAAACCCGTAGGACCGCTCATTTATATCTACCAACAATTAATTCGCCATCTCCCTAAACCGAAACCTTCACCGCCCATGCAGGATAAATATCTATCGCCTGCGGTAAACCGTGGCCCGCCTGTATCCATTTATCAGGCATAACGATGAGTTTATCGTGCGCAGGATTGAAATAACCGCCCCACCAGGAAAAAGTACTGTTCGCACAAATACCACCGAGCGTACAACCCATCATCGCCGCCAATGTAGCATATTCATCGCCTGAAAACCATATCCAACGGTCCGCACGAACGAAAGGATACCGCGAAGGCAGGGTAGATTTACACCACGCCAAGTCGTCAGAGCATACAACGATACCGCAATCGCTATCAAAAAGCGAAAGCGCTTTTTCATAATAGTTTGCCAATTCAACGTAGTGATGGCGATTGAACGGATGTAGATAGTCCCCTCGCCGTATATGTAAAAAAACGGTGGGACGACCCCAATCACATCCAGTCACGCCATTCAGGCTGATCGCCGATTTAGGAAAATACAGCTGAGACTGAAAAGCACCGCAAAGTTTAACATTTCCGTCAATAAAAGGCAACGGCCGATAGGTCATAGCCGATACAAACTCCTCGCGCACCTCAGCAAACGAAACCGACTCAGCACTTATTGTTAGAATTTCAGGAAAGTATTCGCAGACTCGTTCGCCGCCAGGTTGCTTCGCATTCTTATGGACCCATTCTTTGACAAAAACCGGCTTATGACCGTGTCGCTCAGCATAACCGAGCATGGCCGCAATTTGGAACAGACGATTTCCTAAACCGTCACCAATTACACAGGTTACTAAACGACTTCCGTCCATTAATTCTTTTTTTCTTACTCTCCTTAGATGGACTTAGTCCGTACTCCAGAAATTTTAACTCTATGAATCACATAGCAGAATTGTAATAAAAAAATCTTAACACAGTTTAGAATGCTTCAAGAAGTATTTCACAGTGAAAAAGTACATGCGGCAACAGGAATGCCTACAGTTCACGACGTAGTTTCTATCAACAAGGGAAAGGGATATAAATTACGTGAGATACTTAACGACCGTGGCAAAGCGGTAAAGCGTACTAGAAAAGCACTTAATAGTAAAGAAATCCATCATATTATGAGCGGTAATTTTTTACCCGGTCTGTGGGACAACTGCTTACCCAACCGCGGAGTGGCGACACGCAAAAAGTCAAGACGTAATTCCAGGAGATGATATTTGAACTGCTCTTCCTGATTTTGCTCATTTTTGGGATTGCGGTCATCGCATATCGTGGAGCTATTCACGAATTTCAAATATTACAAAAAGATTACGTACCGGATGCCGGCTGGAAGGAGATGATGAACGAACAACTGCCTATAGTCATTCGTAGTTTGCCTAAGCATTGGTTGGGAAACTGGGCCTACAATAAAACCGCTACGAAGACGTGGGAAATTTTAGTTCAAGATCCAGAGGGTAAGAAATTTAAGACGAAATGGAATGTCTGGTTACAAACGCCGAATAATACATCACCAGTAAATCTCAAGGATTTAGCCGATTCAATAAAACTACGGAATAATTTTGAGCACTGGGCGGCGGAGGGTTTCTATAATTGGTATACGCTCCCATCCCAAACACCTACGCCGTATATTTATCAGCAAAATGATGTCATGGGGCTGCGCAAGGGAGTTGCCGAATTTACAGCCATCGTTTCAACAGATGGAACACCATTGGAGCTCTGGATAGCCCATGAGGGCGCAATTCCATATAAAGATGCCGACGATATTATCGGCAAGGATCCCTGGATTCAAACGACCAAAGAGATTCCTTGGATAGGTGATGTCAAATATATTGAAATCAAACTACGTCCTGGTAATACCATTCTCATCCCAAGACATTGGTGGTACGCCATTAGGGCGGCGAAAGAGGGCACCGAAGAACAGCCGTTGCCGACATATGCGTGGTTTTGGAAGGGGGAAATACACAGTCCGGTAAGTTGGCTGGCAAGTCGTATCCGCCGTGAGCCTTAAAGCGAAAAAAATGAATATATCTACGAGGAATCACTGTCCCTGGTAGATATGAGTGATACAGAGTCTGTAAGTAGTGATTTTAGTAATACAACTGGTACCACCAGTAAAACCGAAAAGTTAATGAATCTATTTGAACTGGAATGCGACCTGGAAGAGATGACAGGGAGTCTTGAATCACTGGTCAATAATTTAGACTCGGTGGATTCTCAAATAAAAATATGTGAAAAACCGATTGTAGACATCACGCTGAATAAGTTTAAGGACCCAAGTTTCCTCGCAGCATCGCCGTTTCGTAAGGAGACCTTCGCTTTGAAGCCACCCGGTTTGCCTAACATGGACCTCAATAAACGCTATCCGTACAGTCAAATAGTAAGTATATTAAGAAACTATCTATTCAATGAAAAATTAGTTGCGCAGGATGGAACTATCCGCGTCAACAAACCCCTTTCCCAATTGTTTGAAATCCAGGAAACTGAAACGACGTTTCTAAAGTTACTAGCACGTTTACGTAAGGTATTACTTTAATCCATCTTGACGTCTTCTTTGACTGGGCTGGAAGGTACAAGTCGGCAGACACCGTCTTCGCATACAACGTTGTGTACTACTTCACCGCCAAGAGCCACTTCAGGAATTGAACACTTGGTACAGTCATCGGTACAACCGGCACACTTTGCTGCTTCAGTTTCCCCTTCGTTTTCGGCCTCTTCACCATCGTGCACTTCTGGTTCTGGTTCTGGTTCTGGTTCTAGTTCATCGGTTTCATCTACGGCATTATTGAGAACAATACGATTTAGGAAGTTATTTTTGTATACGACATAACTGAGGAGAATGATTTGACCGCCGAAGAGAGTTAGGGAGAGAAGAATGATGGTGAGATTTTCATCAAGCATGGAACTGAGTACAAGAATGACGAAGTCTAGAATGAGATAGAGAATTTGAAAGAAGAGGTAAAGGGCGGCGGCACTTGCGATTGGAATGATGAAGAGAGCAGGAAGATAGTTGCGTGGGAAATTAGGATAGAGATAGAATAACGCAAAGGAACCAAAGAGTCCTGCGTATCCGCCAATGCCGAGAAGCCAAGTACTTAGTTGTGCGCTTAACATCTTTAACTAAGAGTAATGCCCCTCCCTTACTTACCAAAAAGGACGCTCAATTTTTTAAGCCGGCGAGGAAAAAAATGACGTAAGTCTACACAACTGGTTTAAAGGCAGTTCGTCTATTTCCCCGGCAAAATGAAATCGCAGAATAAAGTACCAAAGACGATGAGTAACAATTCCAGCCCTAATTCAAATAGTAATGTTCCTCGTCGTCGTTCTACCTCCGTAGACAGCGGATCAATCGGCCCCCGTATCAATCAACCAATGGAAGAGGCATTTCAAGTTGCCCCTCGCCGTAGATTTCCAAAGACTGAAGCGATTTTAGAACCAAATCCAAATCGCTTTGTTCTCTTTCCTATTGCGAACCAAAAAGTTTGGGAAATGTACAAGAAGGCTGAGGGTAGTTTCTGGACTGCCGAGGAACTGGACCTTTCCCGTGACCGTAAAGATTGGGAGTCGCTCAATAAGGATGAGCGACATTTCATCAGCCATGTATTGGCGTTCTTTGCCGCCTCTGATGGTATCGTCAACGAAAACTTGGCGATGAACTTTATGAAGCAGGTACAGATTCCAGAGGCACGTTGCTTCTACGGCTTCCAAATCGCCATGGAGAATATTCATTCAGAAGTCTATTCCCTCTTGATTGATACATACATCAAGGACCAAGAGGAAAAGACACATTTGCTCAAGGCGATTGAGACCATTCCATGCGTAAAAAAGAAGGCTGAATGGGCTATTCAGTGGATGGAAAGCGACGAAGCGGACTTCGCCTCACGACTCATGGCGTTCGCCGCGGTTGAAGGTATCTTCTTTAGCGGCGCCTTCTGCTCTATCTTCTGGCTCAAGGAACGTGGATTGATGCCAGGACTCACAACGTCCAACGAATTCATTTCACGCGATGAAGGCATGCATACCGAATTCGCCTGTCTCTTATACAGTATGCTCCAAACGAAGTTGAGCAAGACAAAGGCGCACAAGATGATTCGTGAAGCGGTGAAGTGCGAAAAGGAGTTTATTACCGAGGCACTCCCTTGTGGTCTCATTGGTATGAACGCCAAGATGATGAGCCAGTATTTGGAATTCGTCGCCGATCGCCTCCTCGTCCAACTAGGTTATCCTAAGATTTGGAATACTGCTAATCCATTCCCATTTATGGAACGCATCTCGCTTGAAGGTAAGGATAACTTCTTTGAAAAGCGTGTATCTAATTACTCAAAGGCAGGCGTAGGACGTACGACTGAGCAGATGACCTTCGCAACTGACGCCGACTTTTAACGAAGTTAAAAGGAGGCTGGCTTTCCGTAGGAAAGTTCACCGACTTTTAACCGTATAAAAAACAAATACCCAAGTATAGAATGGCGAACCCTTTTCACTCTCCTCGTTCCAGAAAGACTACACGTAAAAACAAGAATAAAAATACCCGTAAGAATACCCGTAAGCAGCGCGGCGGTAAGAAGCTCAATGGCTACATGAAATTTGCCCAGAAGACTCGCCCAGAGATTCTTCGTGAAAATCCATCCCTCCGCAGTGATGTAGTGGCGGTCGCCCGTAAGATTGGCGAGAAGTGGCGTGCCCTTTCCCCAAGCGAAAAAGCGAAGTATTAAGTTTGACCGCCAGCAGGAGGAATTTCGGTCACAAACAGATATGAATCCCATATTTTTGTTTTAACCCATTTCCACATTTCACTTTCAACGTATTCTTGAAGTGGATTACAATCCCTGGCAAAATGTCCCTGTTCACCGCATTTATAACACTTATCTGAAAACGAGCGAATGACTTGTAAAGCCTTCTCTTTTTCATATTGTGGCAAATTTACTTTACAATATGAACCACCACGAACATTATCAACTCCGTATTTATCCATGTAGATTAATGTATATTTCTCTTCATCAAAAGCATCACCTTTGATTTTTTTTACTACTCCAATTGGTTTATAAATTTTAGTCCACTCACTTCCTTTTTCTTGAAAATGATTGAAGATTCTATCACTTGGACAATTGGATCTTCCAACATATATTTTACCTTGCTCCAATTTCAATACATAAATGGTTGTCATAATTACTGAAGGTTTTCAAATTGAGGAACAATTTATCAATTTTTTAATTTATAAACACGGCGGATATATATTATACCCACATAGTAGGAATGTCCGGTTTTATGAACCGTATAGCTAGATTTTTTAACAGGGAAAATCCAACTGTTAGAAAAGCGAGAAATATAACACGCCGTAAAATACAGCCATTAAACACTAATTACACTCCATACCGCACTAGAAAAATGTCACCACCCGCTCGTATGCGTTTAACCGGCAGACCATACATTCCAAAAGGAGCCGTAAAGAATCGTATAATACTTTCAACTGCGGTGGCATCAAATCAAGCGAGACGCTTAGAAACCGTCCGTAAGCAGGCGGTCAAAAATACACCGAAGAAAAAGCGTTCACTTACACGTAGGGCAGTGTCCGGCTAAACTATAAACAGTTAGCAGACGTAAAATATTACCTTCCCAGGTTTTCCAAGATAACATACCGGTTCCTGAAATGCCGATGAGTTTTTCAAGATACCGTTTGAGCGATTCCATTTTGATAACTAGATTGAACGACCCGTACGTCTCGGTTAAGTTCTCTTTTGGAAACGACGGTTTACCTAACCGTTGATTCACCTCTTCGTGTAAGTTGTATATATAATCAACTACCCAATTATGTAAATTTACTATGGGTATTTTACGGAGACCAACTACAGGATGACTTTTGAGCCATACAGTTATATGTTTAGAACACTCGGGACAAGGAACTATTTTGGGTAGCCCTTCAAGCATAAAGATCCATAGTTGTCGTTCATCTTCATTTTGGCCCGATTGTTCGGCAAAGCCGTGTAAAATAGCCCATAGAGTTGGACCCCAATCGTCTATGGAGGGTGCGTCTATTGCCGGTTTAGCACAACGAGAACAGGGCATTCGTTAATAAACCTTGTTGGATTTTATTTTCCGTTTGAACGGATAAAAATTGATGACCTGTTTTCATCAACGGCCAGCAGTCATTCCCCTCATTATGTCATCGGCGCCACTAAAGACTTATGAATACAATGACGACAATCATCAAATGGGTAAAATTCGTATAATTCTACAAAAGAGTAGTAATCACGATGATATTCTTGATATTCGACCTACGGATGATGAAATGCACACATTCTCGGTTTGCCTAACACAAAATTCAATTTGTGTTCGAAACAGTCTTCATATCGCTGGCAGTGAAGTGATCTCATACATTGACCGCTTTCTTGAAGTTCTTGATTACGACAGGGATGGATGCGAATATGTACAGATTGATGTCCCAGGTTACTCTTCTGTAATACTCAAGTCCCACGAAGTAAACCATTATATGGATACTCTCCACTCTCAAATCAACTCTCTCTTCAACTACTGGCCCACAGAAGTTGTTGGAACAAAGCGCCTTGAACCAACATCCACATACTATCGTTACAACGTTCCTACACCATCAACGAACGTAGAAACAGAACCAGTAGAAAAACCAACTTCTTCCAAGAACGAAATGAACTTCAGTCCTCGCATCACTCGTTCAATGGCACAACGTGTAATGTAATAAAACCGAGATGAAAAAAATTGACCAACTCTTTTTTGATTAGGCCATTTATCAGCCCTCCTTCCTCATACTTTCTTCCTCAATCAACCAAGCAATCAATCAATTAATACTTTCTTTCCTACATACATATCAAGATGCCACGTTCTAAGAAAGGTCGCGTCTCAGGTACCGAGCGTCAAGCAATTAATAGCAAGCGGGCTGCCTCCGCAATAAACGGCACATCAGAGGGCGTTATATTCGCACGTGTCACCAAGATGTTGGGACAAGGTCACATCTCTGTTGCCATTCCATACAAACACGGCATCAAGGAGTTGAATGCGCGTATTCCAAATATTTTGGGCAGACGTGGTGCTACGCCCATCACCGTCAAGGATGTCGTTGCCATCTTTGTCGGCAAAGATTACAATCCCGATGAAGCAACAACAAACGGCGAACACTTTGATGTCGTTGCGGTTCTCACATCTAAGCAGGCCGGTAAACTAAGACAGGATGGTGAAATCCCTGCCTGGATGATTACCGATGTCGGCAATGAAGGGCTCAAAGCCGCAGAAGAGGCGGACGGCGGCTTTGAATTCGGCTACGATGACGACGAAGAGAAGAAGGAAGAGGTGAGCGACGAAGAGACCCGTGCTCGCCACGGCGCCAATCGTCTTGCCCAACGTGAAACCGCCGACGAAGAGCTCAATATTGATGACATTTAATCCCCCCAATCTAAAACCAACCACCAGTCTATTGTTAGAAATCCCAGAAAATCAAAAACAAAATAAAAATATTTTTGATTTTACGGGGGCTTATTCGCTTTATTCGGCGGTATACTTTTTAGGTGCGACGGCGCTTACGATTCTTACGAGTCTTCCGCGTATTATTCATTCCCATCGGTTTTTTAAACACAACAAATTTGTTAAAATCATATTGTAATGGTGCTGCTACTATTAATGGCATATCCTCTCTGCGAACTACCGACGATTCCCACGGATGTTTTTTCTTTAATATTCGTTTTAGAAACGTTTTGAAATTGTCTAATGCTTTCTCATCATTAATACCTTTTCTAAGTCTATAATCATTATCTAAAGGTATAACAATTGTGCCACCTGGTTTGAGAATCTTCCAACCATCATCAAAGAGATTAATGAAGACTGAATAGCCGATTGGGGGTTCGCGTGAGAATGGAGCATAAATCGGGCATCTTTGCGTCCAAATCATCGTTTTGGACTCAGGACCGTAATCACTCCATTTACGATTTGAGGTATAAGGATCTACAAAATCAAGTTCAAATCGTACAGGAGTATCAAAGCGCGGTGGATAAAATAGAAATAGTGGTCCATCTTCGGCTTCGTTGTGGCACGCCACTAAAATATCCATCCCTATTTTTAACAAGTAAAACAAAATTGAACCCAGCCGATTTCTTTAAGCCATAAGCACAATGCCGCTCTCTAAGAATTTGTACGAGGTCCAAGACCTCGCCGCCTTCCTCCTTCTCTCCCTTGAAAAGCCAAACATACAATTAGCCTCATCCATCGTAAATGAACTACTATTGAGTTTAGAAAGTGAAATCGTTCATAAAATTCTTGGCTTTGCCTGGCTGTTAGAACAACCGGACAAAGACCTTACTCCACTGCGGTTTACTGCGTGGCGCTCTTATCGCTACGATATTCTCCTAGATTCCTTTAATGTAGAACCACTTACAATCCAGCCTTTCATTCCTGTGGCCGATTATCCCCTTCCAGCGCCTTCCAGTAACTCTCCCCCTAGAGAATGGTACGCACGACCAGCAGACTGGACCGACGACCAATGCGGAACCTTCTATCTTTACATCAAGTCGGCACTTCAACATAAACAATGCTGGCGGGCGTATCTATTGGCCCGTCCTATCCTTAATCATCCATATGCCTTTCGTAGTTTTCTAACCATGATGGGCGTTTCGCAAGAGATTTTAAGCTTTGCTCACTACCCCCATCTTCATGCACAAATTCTTGAACATTCTATGTATATTCTAGCGCATCCACCGCAGCCGATGGAAATTATGATTCACCAGCCCCAACCGCAAGGACGGGTGCTCCATATTCATCCTGAGGCACGGAACCGCTGGAATGTACCACCGACACCACCGACCAAACTCATCGGCCAACCAAACTTCATCTTTGAAGATACCCCATACTGGAATGAACAACGAAACAACTTCGCCATTGACATAGACGCTAAAGGTCGTATTAAGTACGAATCGGACCGACTCTATGAAGAGTTCTTCAAGTATAACTTTCCTAGTGATATTCCAGACGAATGGACTGTGGCAGAACGGGATAAAAGTCATCCTAGCGTAATTCAATACCAGCCAGAAACGAATCCGTGGGCTGAAACGTTTCACCAACTCATCTTACCCACGCCCGTGACCGTTTCGCGCTAAAAAAAAATACTTTTCAAACTCAAGTATTGACTTATAAAAATTCGCCTCTGGGAAAAAAGCGACTTCACGCCGAGAACGAATATACGGAATAATTTCACCAGAGGAATGGCCTGATAGAGCGATGATAGTCATTGCCATGACCGCAGCAGAGCGTTGCATACCTGCGAAGCAGTGAATGAGTATAACCGAACCGCTTTTATACTCATTGATTACCTTATAAACAATTTCAGGGGACCAATCGGCCATATTTTTGATTTCGTGGGCTTTCAAATTATCGTCCACAGGTACACGATACTTTCGTGGAATGAGAGGTGAAAATGGCAAGTCTTTTGTACAGTTGAAGACGGTTGTTATGCCGGCAGTCTTTAAAAAATCTGGGTCAGTTGAGGACCGCTTATTACCTAACCATAACCGGGGCAAAATAAGGTCTGCGTGTGAGTACGATTTTAAGTCCATCCCTATAGTCATTATAGATTTGCGGTACCTGATACTTCCTCGTTATTTTCAATAATTAAGATATTTTGACTATAAATTGTATCCAGCTGACTAATTAATGTGTTACTCCTTTCAACCGTAGCGGGGCGAGGACGACGATTTGAATTTTGTAGACTGTAAATGTAATTGCGACTCTCTTTGTAGAATAAACGAAAGTCATCAATCATTTCATCGTAACTATCGTAGATTCCGTAAACGACGTGAATATTTGTATAAATCCAAACGGAAAGAACCAGATTGTCCCATTTTTCCTGTAGAGCAGGATTCAATTTACGTTCCACAATCATATCACGGATATATATAGACATGTGGAATCCAATTTCACCTGCTGTATCATCAATGGTCTCGCCGTAGATTTCCCTCGTATCGTAATCCTCTTTATTGCTAAATAGTTCTACAGCCGCACGAATCACCAATTCCTTTTCACAGAATTTGGTAAAACATGGAATATTGTAATTACAGTTGTAGTAATTTAGGAAGAGAGGTGGAGGTATGCGATGAACAGTAGCCATGTTACGAACAATCTGTTGAGTAATTGAGATGAGTTGTGGCTTCGTCCATTCAAGATTTGTGTAAGGATTTTTAGGATGTTTTGGATTGGGAATACCGTAGGCCGAATATCTTAGTGAACAAAGAATCATTTTTAGAATTGTATTTGTATGAAATACGTACTTGGCACGGGTTTTGAAGTCGTATACGGCTACGAGCATATTTGCTGGAATGGGTACAGTTGTATTAAGATCGTCTGTACCGACGACTCGCTCCTCCATCTTTTTAAGAAGTCGGCGCTGGACGTACTTCAATATATTCATATACAAGCAGGTATTTAGATGTATTAACTTTTCTATGTGCTTGGCGATTGTATGTTTATACAGAAAAGGGTTTCCATTATCCAATGTAGGCGGAACATCAGTGTGTGTAATTTCGGTTCCGCTCTTCATATCGTTGATAAGGGCCGTCCATTCTTTACGTTTACGATAAGTACTTTTAATCGTATTATATAACCACGACGAGTACATCTCTTTTTGGAGACAGACTATTGGAATACAATTCGCTGGTCGCATAACCCGTTTTCCGCTAATCAAATCCACCCATTGTTTCATAATGTAATCGGGAATTACAATAGAACTGCCATTAGATTTCTTCTTTTTGAGTTGCGGTTTCGGCTTTTTATGCGGCCTCCGCTTTTTAGTAGGACGTTTAAAGTTCGCCTCCATTCCGTTATTTCTTACACGTAAAAAATTAACCAAACGAAAACTCAATTTTTTTCAGTCTCGGTCTCGGTCTCAATGACCCAGCGTTGGTCGTAATTCATCAAGAGTCCTGGGACCACATTGCCATCCATATCGTATATCTGGGAGAATTGAGAGCCCTCGCATACCCAGAACACCTTTCCTTCAATACGCACCGGCACACGACGAACCAGCGTTGTTTTCAAGAGTGAACTATAAAGCATTAAACCGTCAGGGAGTCGCTCGTCACCTCGTCCATCATATGCCTTATGTTTGAAACAACAGGGTCCCTCAAAAGCGGCTCCACTACAACGGAGCCACATTCCACCGGGTCGCCTTACCGATAAACAGCAAGTGCTGCCAGACCACCATTGTTCGTTTCCCTCGGCCACTATTCGTGTTGAAACACCTCTCGTAGGAATCACCTTTCTCAAATCGTTGTAAGGAATTTTTGTTATTTGTGAAATATCACGTAGGAAAGCAGCGTCCATACGCCATAGAACCTCTTGTAGGTTCTCCCAAAGCCCTGTAGGAATTCGTTGAACTACCTCCATTGGTTGTTGAGAAAACCAATAATGCGGATGAACGTCTTCAAATTTTTCACTTGCGTAGTAAATGGCAAAGCCCGGTTCTAAAGATTCTTGGGGACCTAAATTATGGAGAGTATTACATAATCTCGCCTGGCTCAGCGATAGAACCGATTTACCCTTTTTATGGAAAAAGGTCCTAAAATCGCTGACCGAAGTGATGCCCTGCCCTATATGCCGAGCACACTTGGCGGAATACATTCAAAATCACGCGTTGTTTACAATTAAAAATTTACACTTAGTGAAGGGTCCAGAGGTTAAAGAGCGTATGATCTATAATATCTGGATGCTACATAATTCGGTCAATCAGCGTAACGGAAAGCCAGAGTTTCCGCTTGAACTGCTCAAGGCGCTTTATGTTGATAAAAACCGATCGGAGTTAATTAGTGAAACGGGCAGAACTCTGCGTGATATAAACGGTGAATGGGAACCGATAGTTTTACAACAAATAACGGGTGCCGCATTTCGTGAATGGCGCAACGATACAACCCTTATTATGGGACTAATATCTGGCGGTCCAAATTAGGCGGAACATACAACGGGTACATTATCTTCGCCGGGTGGCGCCATTGAATTAACGACTTGTAATATATCGGGCACCATGCCGACACGTGCTGCGCCTCCACACGCATTGAGAATATTCCAGAAACCGATTGACAATCCTGCGCCGATGAGAACACCGAGTGCTCCACCGACGTACGATTCACAACCACTGAATCCACGCATTAGCAAAAGTAAAAGGAAGACAACACCGATAACGATGGTTGTTAAGGTGAACGCTTGACGAATATCCGCCTTATCCTGGTTGGCACCCTTGGCGACTGGCATCATTGCCAACATCACCGAATTGTAGATTATGAAGGTGGAAAAGAAGACGGCGGAGGCGAGCCAGGCACTTGGTGCGATAATTGTCTTACCGCCAGTATTAGGATGGCCGGTAGATAGTATATTACACGCAGCATTTTCAGGAAGGAATATTTGAGTATTATCAGTTGAAAATACTATTCCAAAACCCTGTTGTATCGCACTCACAATTAGACCATTAAAGATTAAGCCGAGTGAGACCCAAACAAGGGGCAAGTAACCGGTAATAGAACCGAGAACAAAAGAACCGGTAAATAATACATTCGGGAGGTCATGATATAAACCAAGCAAAAATTGTCGCATACGAGCTACGCTCATCCTCCTTGTTCTCTATTTCTATTTTCCTGCTGCCTGAATCTCTTGTAATTGTTCCATTGTTATACCCAATATTGTTAGAGATTCGTTCTGTGCCTTACCGTCCAATAGTCCAGTATTGGGGTCGGCGTTATTGGCGTAAAATGTCGCAAAATCGTCCAGTTTATCGGGTGAAATTGGAATGCCTAACTTTTGACTACCACGTTCAAGTACACTTCTGTACGATTGTAGCGAATTTGCCTCTTTTTGATTCATCGGTTTGGCACAGACTGGGGTAGGCTTTTTAATCGCCTTTTCGCAAACGTAGATAGGCTTGCCGTCGGCGGCACGACTACGGATGAGTGGGAAGGCAAGAATGTTGGTGAGACGACGGTCGGATATGTAGGCGAGGAACAAGACACAGAAGAGACCGACGAGAGCACCCGCTACAAGTCCTACAATTAAACTGATTGCGTTTTCACAAGAGGACATGAGACGGTAGGCAGAACACATTAATACGAATAGAACGAGAATGACAATACCGTAGGTGGTTGATGCCTGACGACGAGGCGAATACGATATTTCCTTGCTGTAAATGATAGGTAAGGCACCGACGTAGGCGCTCAAGAAACCTAAAAACATAGAGTAATAACTCGGGACTCCGTTGTGGTCCAAATCGCTAAACGATTTAGTATTACTAAGTTGTAAAATACGTTCAAATGATACACCGGGAAAATGGCCCGAACAGCGTCTATCCGATTCGTTATTGACAATCGCTGCGTCACCAATAAAGCCTGATAAGAATTTTTGGAGCATGGGGCTGATGACATTGAGGGCCAGAATACTACCTGTTAGAGCTCCCAGGGGCGGCGATTGGAAAAGAATAGTAAAGAGGAAAGCAGCGGCCGATATTGTATCGGGAAACGTTTGAAGGTTGTATTTAAACCCATCGGCACCAAATTTAAATAAGGCTGATACAGCATCCAGTGTCTTTTTTTCAGGAACTGACATGGGAATCCCCTCCTTCTATAAGCACATAATACAAACTATTGCGGGCGTAACCACCCCCACCGCCCCCACCAAACCGGAATTTTTTGGGTTGGATCTCAACTGTGCGATTTACTACTGTGTAAAAAAGGTACAGCAAAAGACTCCTTATAACGCCGCAATAAAGTCAAAATGGGAAGCGGACCTCATCACCGAAGTGATTGCCTATATCAAGCAAATGACCCAAATCGTCAACCCCACACAAACTCTATATATTGCGGTGGATGGCGTTGCGCCGATGGCGAAGATTAAACAACAGCGTCTCCGTCGTTTTCGGTCCGCAGTTCAGGCGGAAGAGGAGGCGAAGATTCGCGCAGAGGCGAGAGGAGTCAAATACGAACCGAAGCCACGTTGGGATACAAATGCCATCACACCTGGCACACAATTTATGAAAAATCTATCATTCGCCCTAAGACAGTTTGCGAAAACGAACAGTACAATACAAACGGTAGTGACTCCAGCAGACGAGGCGGGCGAAGGAGAACAAAAGATTATGGAGTACATCCGCAAATACCAGCCAAAAACCGCTGTAATTTACGGTTTGGACGCAGATTTAATTGTACTATCGCTATGGGCAAACGCCACCCTTGGTACCAGCCTGAGCCTCTTTCGCGAAGAGATGGAATTCAACGGCTCGGTGAAACTGGACTCGGTAGGGGACGAGAAGTTCTTGTATCTTCTTACCGACCAACTCGCCAACGCACTATACGATAACTATCAAAAGTCGCCCAGCCAGCCGAAACCGGAATTCCTGAGGGACTTTGTAGGATTGATGAGTCTATTGGGTAACGATTTTGTACCACACGGAATGGTACTCAAAATCAAAGACGACGGAATTGAAGCTCTCCTAAGAATGTACAGAGATCATCTACAAACACCGTTCATCCGTCAAAATCCTACGACCAACAATTGGGAATACGACCCAAAAGTCTTGACGGACCTTTTCCAACGGGTCGCCCAAACGGAAGAGCAACAGATTCTCAAAGCAACGGCGAAGAAACTCAACAGTCGTCCTGGTATGACCGCCTCCAAGGAACCAGAGGACCAGGCATTGGCCCGTTATAACGACCAACCAATTGTATGGGCGGCTGAAAAGGTCTTCGCAACACAGATTCAGTTAGAGGACCGCGAGAAGCCCTCATGGATTCTAAAATCAGACTGGCGCCAAATCTATGATACACACGCCCTTATGGGTGCCGACCCCCAGATGGCAACTAAGCAGTATCTCAATTCACTCGCTTGGACTCTCGCCTACTATTCTGGCGCACCCTTTGACCTCCATTGGTACTATCCGTGGTATTTGCCACCACGAGCGGAAACGGTCGCCGCATACCTCAGCACTACTCCATCACTATTGTTAGAAACCCCAGCCACACAACGAACTCCATTGAAGCCAGAGGAACAGTTGGCGATGGTATTGCCACAGACCTCATTCCATTTACTACCAAAGGAGTTCAAAGCCATGCCAGAACTTTATCCTCACGCTTTTCCTATCCAATGGGAATTGTTCTCGTTGGGTAGAAAGATTTTATGGGAGTGCGAGCCGTTGATTCCACTCATTCAACCAACGCAGATTAAGACGTGGATTGAAGTTATGCTCGACGCCTAGTTTGTCGGCGACCTTTACGTTTTTTGAGTGTTTTGCGCTGTTTATAACGGCGGGAACCACCATATGCTACTGGTAACAACGCGTCATAATGGTTAACACCATTATAAAAAATATTCAAACATCCTTCTCTGTATTGACCTCCACCGTAAATAATCAATCTATTATTTAGTTCATCTAATATCCAAACATTAATACATCTACCAAGTACTCTTTCAAGTGCTACAATTTCATATTGTCCAGCCCATTCTCTATCATTTAACATTCGTTGAATATATTTGTCAAATGGCACATTTAGAGAAGGTTCAATAATATTTCTATTATCTATCATATCTTGAACAACTCTATTACGTAAATTTTCTTCACCTTCTCTTAATTCAGCAGCAGACAATGGGCTACCAGCAAAGGCTATGGCTGTAGCACCAAATAAACAATTTCCATTTCCTGGAGCATTTATGTAGTCAAATCCAGCATTTCCAGCAACAGTTTCTATTGTAAGTTCTGGATGCTGTGGCGAGCGTTTTGGAGGAGAAGCTTCTGGAAGAACACCTAAATTCACATTCGTAGTAATATTACGTCTTCTTATTACACCTGTAACAGGTCCTGAAACCCGCTTTACGGAAGGTACCTTTTCAACTGGAACAGGTTTTTCTAACCTATTTCCCGTAGGTGCCTCTATAAATCCAGAATAAAATCCTGGAATTTGTGTATCAAATTGAAAATTGTAGGTTTTTCGTTTGATTGATTTTCTATTTTTTTCCCATTTTGTATTATATTTTTCTTTCCAAGGAAAATTAGTTGATAAATATGCCAAAATTTGTTTGAAGGCGGTAGATTTTAAGCGTTCATTTCGTTTCGCAACCGCTTGACATTGTTTTATATGCTTTCCCATTTTTGCCAATTTAGCTCGAGCTTTCTTTTTATCTACATGTTCATTTAATAAATTACAAATTTGCTGTACTTTCTTTTTAAGATTTTCTGTTTGTATCTCTTTCCATAGTTTAAGATTTTCATTGTAAGACTTAGTAGTATTTATATTTTTAATTGCTTCAACAATTGTTTTAGATTTTCCATTTTTTGTTTTGCCATCTTTACGTTCAATTATTAGCAAATTATTCAAAAATTTTTCAATCTCTTTGATAATAGGAAAAGCAGGACCATCTATTGGTATACTGATAAATCTTGCCTGAAGTTTAATGTAATTACAGTTCCAGCACGATACATCTCCTAAATGACTCATAATTTCTACTTCTGCCTGAGAATAATTATTACCAGAACAAATAATACGAAAATATAGCGCTACAAGATTTACTGGTATAGTGTGATCATAGGACCATTTTAATACTTTTTCATCTGGTGGTTGTCTTAGTCTCAAAGGAAAGCCGCATAAACTACATATAGAATCACCATTGATTAAATTGGCATTTATTCCATGTATTTTTTTCGCTTGCGATGGCGCAGGATTATGTTCAATGCGTACTTTGGTTGTATCTCTTAAAGCGGCTCGTGCGCAAGTCGCTAAAGTATCTTGTGAAACAGCAAGTCCGGCAGAACCTGAATTAGTATTTTGAGATTCTATCGGTTGAGATAATCTTCCTCTACGAGGAGTACTCAAAACTTTAACAATTTTATTAAACACTTCCTCGGCATATCTCTTGGGTTGTCTAAGTTCTCTTACTGGTCTAATAGGTACTATTACCTTATTCTCGTCAAACGACGATTCATTTTGTCCCTCTAATTCTTCCTGTTGTGCTATTAGTTGTGTCGCTTCTCTTAGCAAATTAAGCACTCCTGTAGCACTAAAACGTGATAGAATATCACTAGAATCAGTTAGTTGAGAACCGGTAGATTCATTAGTTGAACCGTATTGAGATAATTGCGATGTTACACTTACATCTTCAGTAATTTCTTCAGTGAAACGGTCAATTAATTGTTGAACTACACTTTTTCCGTTACTAGATGATTCATCTCCTTCACTAATATCGTATAAATAACCTAAAACTCGGTCTTCATCTTCTAATCCTATTAATTGTGCTTCTGTACAAATGTTGTAATCATCTTTGGTATAAGGATCAAGTTCGTCCGCTAAAAAAGTTAGTTCGTCTTCATCCTCGTCATGATCATCATTATTTTTAAAACTAACACCAAACAATTCACCGATTTCGCCAATGGTCTCACCTCTATTTCTAGCATTTCTAAGTGCTATTGCCATGGCGGTTCTTTTCCTTTCTTCAAGTTCTGTCGCTTCACGACGTTTTTCACTACCAGGCTCTGTTCCTGAAGAGATATTTGATAAATTTTTAAGTATACCAGTATTTTCTTGTGCTGAATTTTCATTTTGATAACTATTTCTTAGTCGTCGTTTAGTAAATTCTTTTTTGATTGGCTGTATAGGAGTTAAATAACCGTGTGGAACCTCAGGGCGTTCAGGTCTCATGGCGTCGTTTTCCCTCAAAAGTTCAATAACAACTTCTCTATTAAAAACGCCGGCTCCACCCAAGGCCAAACCACGATTGGTTAATTCATCCATTAATTCGTCATCTTTCATAAAATTATACATGTCCCCCGCTGAAGACATACCCTACCAAATCCAACGAAAAAAATGAACACCCATAACATCCAAAACAATCCTTCAAAATGCCCGCATACGAACTAG
>Ga0208105_1000292_pt1 | contig 18220 bp, 20 predicted proteins | sample CryBogCBE16Jul07_FD_184574 | JGI IMG/M metagenome (GOLD analysis project Ga0208105, IMG submission 184574) | Freshwater microbial communities from Crystal Bog, Wisconsin, USA - CBE16Jul07 (SPAdes) | ecosystem: Environmental > Aquatic > Freshwater > Lake | place: Crystal Bog, Wisconsin, USA... | reverse complement strand
GACATCTTTCTACCAAAACTCAAGAAAAAAACGCACCGGGTCTAAACCCTCGCACACATAGAAAAAACCAACAAGCAATATGAGCGATAAACCTAAAGTCGTCAAGGAAAAGAAGCCTCGCGCATCCAAGAAGACTCCGCCGGTCGTTGCCATCGTCAGCCCTCAAGGTGTGATGGGCTCGTTCCTCCCTGAACAGCGCCCACTCATCGCCCACCTTCCAGTAAGCACCGCATCGCTCAACTTTGACGCAACCAACGAACTCAAATACGATCCAGTTGTACCAGATGTTCCACTCCCTTATGAACAGGGAACCAACGAAATGAGTTTCTTGGAAGGTATGGAAGGCTCAGGTGTAACGAGCGACCGTAAGCAGGAACAGAAACCGGTAGCACCAGTGACGACTCCAGGTGAAACGAAGTGTAAACTTCCTAGCAATTACGCCGAGAAGTTGATGGTTATGTTCCAGGATTCAAACCGCTACCAGAAACTTCCAGATAAGACCGATATCTCCTGCTTCTGGTGCTGCCACAACTTCCACACATCACCATTTGCTATCCCAAGCCATATCTTAGATGAAATTTGGTATATGTACGGAAACTTCTGTTCGGCCGAATGCGCAACCTCCTACCTTTTCAAGGAACGTATTGACAGCCACGTCCAATGGGAACGCTACGCTCTCCTTAACAACTTATACGCCGATGATGCGGAACTTCCTCCAGGTTCGCCTAGTGGCATTCGTCCTGCTCCACCTCGTGAAGTGCTAAGAATGTTCGGCGGCAGCATGGATATCTCAGAGTACCGTGCGGTTCTTCACGAAAAGAAACTGCGAGTAGATGTCCTCACACCACCCATGGTAAGCATTATTCAAACGATGGACACCAAGCCAATTGATTTCTACGACCAGAATCTTAAGAATGTCTTTATTCGCAACGATATTCAACATAAGTACAACGCCCCAGGTGCGCAGGGACTCCGCTTACGTCGTTCAAAGCCAGTCAAGTCCAAGGAGGCAACGGTAGAATGGGCTATGCAAATCCAGCAATTGAGTGTAACGCAGTCGTAATTAAAAAATTTGAATGTTGATTTAGAGCCGAAGCACGACCATTAATCAACACAAATGTCTCTCTTGGAAACCTATAAAGAGATGGTGAGCCAGGTATATAAGTTGACTCAACTTTCATACCAGCGTCAAGATACCTCAGTTGAATTTGACTCGTTCCTCAATCATCTTCAAGATGTTTTGGAACGTAAGCAAAACATTCACATTCCTCCACATGTTGAAATTATCAATGAACCGGTCGTAGTTGTGAAAGACGATACGGTAAAAAATATAACTTTGCGACACATTCCTCCTTCAACGCAAATTCAAGAGGATGAACGCTTGGATAAAGAAGAAAACGAACTGATTCACAACACCGATGATACATTGATTGCAAAGGAGGCCATTGACGCTAATTTAGATGAAGATATAGATATTGAAGAGGCAATTGCGGATGCGGAAGCGGCGGGTGAAGAGGCAATTAGCAATGAAATGGAGAACCTCAGTCTTAATTTGGACAAAAAAGACGACCAAGACGAAGGAGACGGAGACGAAGACCAAGACCAAGACCTTTACATCAAGACACATAAAAAGACAAAATACTTCGTCTCCATGGAATCCAAGCGAGTCTATAATTACATTAATGACAATAAACACGGAGAACAAGTAGGCAAACTTGAAAACGGAAAAATAGTCATAATGTAGGATGAGTGCTAATATTAAGAATGTATGGGCTGGAACCTGTCTTCCGGCCAAAGCTTTTCCTATTGTGATGGCGGGTGTAGTACTTTTTAATTTATGGCGCGGTGTTTGGGGAGAAGCGGTCAAGAACCTCATTGTAGGATTGATAGGTACCGGTGCGTTATGGCTCCTCTGTTCATCGGGTATGGAACTACTAGCCTATATGGTGCTGGCGGTACCAGTGATCTTCATTATTTTCTTGGTCGCCCTGATTGTATTTGACCAGACATTATTACAGGTATCTCATTCGCGTACCGTACAAACCGAAGATTGTGACCAGTGCGACAACTGCGATTCTGGTTGCCAAGGTTCCGGCTGTTAATTCCTGCCCCTAAAATAGAAATCATGGGATCAGGACCATCAAAGCCAAACAACTCAGTTCAGTCAAGAAACGTTCCAATTACTGCGCCAATGAACACCTCGGTAAATGTTGCCAAGGTAAATATTACCGCGTCTAATAACGTCGTCAAAACAAACGCTCCAACCAATGCCAATAAGAATGCGCCAGCAGTTGGAGGCAGACGTAAAAAGACCCGTCGCAACAGCAACCGTAAGAATAACAGCCGTAACAACCGTAAGTAGGTTTAAACACAACCCCCAAAATAAATAAATAAACAATGGCGGAATATCTCATGAATTACGCAGCACTTGCGAATCAGGTCTACGAATTCGCACAAAAACAAGTACAAAACGCGGTATCAGCGCTTCGTACTTGGCTCGGTCCGGCACCACAGAATTTTTTCATACTGGCAGACGGACGCATATTACCAACAACCTTCACATTACCGCCAGATGTATTTGACGACGCTTTCCTCTTCAACCCACTCACGAATCGTATCACCAAGGCATCAGCAACCTTAACGGAAGGACGCTTCAGGCCCGCTGTGCCTTACTTATCGGTCGTCATCAAGCAACCCATTTTAGGCGATATTGACATGTCGGAGTGGGTGGGAGAACTTAGGGCCAACCCAGTTACAAACATCCCACTCAAACAACTTATTACTCTTTGGTCTATGGCGAACAACAAATACATTCCACTATCGTACACCGTTGATACTATTAACGCAGGGGGCGATTACGAGTCACGAACATTCTAAAGACCACAAAACACCGAAAAAAGAAGCGCAAAAATCAAAAATTTTTTTTGGTTTTTGTGTTTTTAGGTTTAATATCCATATTGTTAGAAATCCCAGACGACCTTACATCTTCTGGTCAACATGAGGACGATAGAGAATATCGGCGCTCTTCATACCTTCACCGTAGCAATAGACTTCGGTAGGCTTATTATAGGTCTTAGAACTGAGATTCCATAGTTTGAGAATATGAAAGCCCTTCTTGGGACTGATGGTGACACCGATGATTGAATTTTTAGAATCGGTAGAAACCACCTCTTGAATGGCAGCGGCAGCATATCGTTGAAAGGTCTCAATGGCATTTGCCTCGGGAACCTTGATACAGTATGAACCGCCGTGGATGTTGGTACGATGTTCCCACAATGGCAAATAAGGGTCCTTCATCAAGAAGAACATGCCGGATAGGAATCGTTCGTCACCAATCTGTTTAAGGGTACCCCATAACTGGGAGTAATTGGAGAAAGTACCGATCTTTTTGTAAGATTCGGGGCTCCAGGTTGTATCTTCTGGATCGTGGAAATGGAGAGTCCACGAGCCAGAAGGGAAGGTAAGTGAATCAGCGGAGGCAGACATTGTTTGCCTTTATAAGAAAGTAAGAGGAATTAGTGAAAGAATTTGGACGAAGGAGGGGCGACATTTTTCCAACCGGCAACGGACCCGTCAATTTTTTCAATTAATGGGAAAGAGTGTTAGCGGAGGCTGAGGGATCGGATCGTGTGTATGGAGCCAATGCGAGCTTAATTTCACCGAGTCCAGCGACTGAGTACTCAATAATAATCGGGTAGTTATTCTTGAGATAAATGATGATATCGGTAGACATAGCGGTACACTTTGTAAAGAGAGCGAGCGGCTTGAGTAAGAAATAGCCTTGGACGATATCCTTCTGCGCCTTAGGCATAAGACAGATAGTCTCCTGTGAACCGAATTCACCGCCTTCAAGACGGAACGAGAGTTCATTTTCGGCCGATTTCACTTCAATCTTATCACCGAGTTGTATGAAATCCTTGATGATGTTCTGGAAGTCAAGAGAGGGCATGGTGATGACGGAGGAGAAAGGTACGGGAGGAATTTCAATGGGCTTAACATCAAGTTCCATAAGATTGAGGTACTTGGTAGTTACCATTTGCTTTTCACCATTCATAATACGAATACCAAGACGGGAGCGGTTTGACTTTTCCATAAAAAGCAGAAGAGAATCTTCGTTCTTAATCTGCTTTACCATCTTGTTGAAGTTGACAAAGTCAATGCCGAGGATACATTTCTCGGAGCAAAAGAATTCGTCAAATCGGTCAGCGTAGAGACGCATATGGACGAGAATAGTATGCGTGCCGTCCATGGCCATAATCTTGATGCCGGCGGCATCTACTTCAAGATTTACCTCTGTGAGAATGTCTTTTACGGCATCTACAAGGGTACGGACGGGAGAGGCTTTTACGGTTCGGCAAAGGAAAACATATTCATTCTTTGACTCGGCGTCCATCGTATGAATAAAACTCGTTTATCTGCGTTTAGATGGTTAATCAACCATTTGAACGCAGACCTGCGGTCGTTTATTTAGAGGTCTCGTTTATCCCGGTCCGGTCTTTAACGGCGGGAGTGGCGGCGGCTACGGCGGCTACGGCGTCCACCCTTGAACGCCTTTCTCAACTTGGCAGAGACAGTCTTGTTCTTTGGTACAAACTGGTTGTATACGAGGTACAAGGCGGCGGGTACGATGGCGGCCTGGGCGTTGGCTACAAATGAGCCCATAACGCTGGGCGCAAAACCTCCTCGGGTCCGGGCACCACCAGTCATCATTCCCTGGGTTGGTGCTGTAGCGAGCATAACAGGACGAATGTAACCATCGCTGGGCGCAGAGGAGATTGGAGGTAATAATGAGGCTGGTGGATAAACATCAGGGTCAAAATACTGTTGGTCGGTTAAATAACCGGCGCCACGATGGGCCTTTTTACGCATATTATTACGACGGGTCTTTGCCATCCTTCTAGTTAAAGAGATGATTTTTAAAAAAAACTTAATTGGTGTAGAAATGGCGACCTCTTATTCAAATATTCTATCGGCAGAGAGAGACCAAAAAAATAGTCGGCCGAATTTTTGTAACCGATAAGAAATACCGATTGATGGCGTGCCTAGACGACCGTGCCGAGCCGTGGGCATCCGAAGGCGCCTATACCATCTGGCATTTTGCCCTTGAAAATAACGATATTTATATGAATTACGGGGTTTATGCGAATGGTGGTCTGCTCGTAGAGACCTCATCGCTGCGATTTATGAAAAATCTATCCAATATGACTCTTGTTTGAAATTCAGGAAAAAAATGACGGGGCCTAAAGTCTTTAGACCGATAAGTATCTAAAGAGCAAGATGGCTGCCATGAACACGCTCAACTTTATTCAACCAACCCTAAACTTCTCACCGCTTCGTATTAGTACTATTACTACTACCGCACAACTAGGAACTATTATTCATTTGGATGCTCTTTTCAACCAAATCAATATTATTCCTTACTGGGATCTCACCGATGGTATTTTGAAAATGGAGTTCAAGGGAACTACCAAGGGTACTAGTTTTAAGGATATTATGCTCAAACAAAAGGAGACAAAGAAGTCGTTCTTTAATCAGGCGACGTTAGTGGTTCGTCGTGAAATTTCGCCACTCAACTGGAAGGAAATCAATGTTAAACTTTTCAGGAATGGCGGTGTACAGATGACGGGTGTGCGTAGTATTGAAATGAGCGGTGATACGCTTCGTTGGCTCATCAATCATATTACAACCAATTACACAGCGACACCTGTATTTGCCTCTGCGCCAACAATTACAAAAGAGGAAATTCAATTGATTAATACCGATTTTAGTATAGGCGCCAAGGTTCGCCGTGATGTTCTTCATCGTATCTTATCGGAGACCTATAATCTCAATTCCAGTTACGAATCGGCGATTTATCAGGGTGTCAAGACGAAATTCTTCTATAACGCCCAACGACCTGCGGGAACTCCTCCTGGAGTTTGTGGTTGTCCTACCCTTTGTAAGGGAACGGGGGACGGCTCAAAACTCGGTGAATGTAAGAAGATTACGATTAGTCCCTTTCAAACGGGCCAGGTGATTATTACAGGCGCACGGGCGATGGAACAGATTAACGAAGCGTACGATTTTATTAAGAATGTATTTACCGATAATGCCGATGAAATTTTGAGAAAGGTATATGTTCTACCTCCGGACACAACCACACCACAGCCAAAAGAGAAAACCCCCAAAACACAAACTGGCTGGATTCAACATCCTTGCCCTCGTAATATCGTGCGTAAAATTACAAAATAAAGGTTCCTGCTCCCGAACAGAAAACATATGTCCGCGCCCGGTGTCCAGTCTCAACCCGTAGAAACCCCTCTTCCACATGAAAAGACTTTGAAGCATGCGGCCCGTTTAGCCGTTGAACAGGATAGACCTATCATGCTTGATTACTACAATGATACTCATGAAGGTAAGGCCTTCCTTGGCGAAGATGCTGCAACAAAGGAAAAGATGTTGGTACGATCCGAGGAGGAATACACATCGGTCATCCAGAAGATTTTCAAGGTAAATGAAGATTTCATTGTCATTACCGAAAACTCTATCTATATTATTTCGGGCAAGACACAGAAGAAGACAATCTCTGCCCCAAGTTCATAAATCCCCTAACTTTTTTCACGCGGTTAAATAGAATATGAGCGGCGCGAACTTTTATGCTCCTCAATACAATCCTAAGTCATTATACACGGATGGATGTACCAGCGAGTCTTGTATGAACACCTTGGGCGCCAGTTCTTCTTTGACTCAGGGTCAGGAATTTGACCGTATTACGGCACCTCTCCACGGTGGCAAGCGCAGCCGTCGTGCTCGCAAGATGCGCGGAGGTGCTTTCATGGGCCAGGCCGAATACCCAAATCAGTTTAGCGAAATGTTGCCAACTGAATTACATAATTCTGCCCGTACTACTATTTTGGACCAGTCATTTGCTGAACTCCCTCAGTTCATCGGCAAGTATGGCAACCAGACAGGTGGTGCTCGTAGACGCGGTCGCAGCCAGCGCCGCAGACATCGTGGAGGTATGGCCCCTCTCTCTATGCCAAGCATGCTCTTGACACCTGAAGAGGAACCAGCAGCTATGCTCAACCCACAGTGGTACAACGAGAACTTGGTTGTACCAAGCTTCCAGGGACCAGCCAACTCATACGCTCAGCAGGCATATGAGAACCAGATTGCCTACCAGAACCACAACCCCGGTGCTATGCCAGTACCACCAACACCACCCCCAGCAACTGGTGGTGCTCGTCGCAACCATCGCAAGACCGGTCGCAAGGCTCGCAAAGCCCGCAAGAGCCGCAAGTCTCGTAAGAGTCGCAAGTCTCGCAAAGCGCGCAAGAGCCGCCGCACTCTCAGCAAGTGGTAAACACTATAATAATTATATATGATTCTTCAACTATTGAAGTATCATAAATATCATTCCAACAAATTAATTAAACACCGATTCGGCCGATTCAAGCACTAGCTCTTTTACATCATCGGTTACCATAACAACCGATGGGGCGCCGAGTACAGATGCCAATTTAGCAGCATCATCTGCAGACCATGCGACCGTAGGTGGAGGACGGACACAGATTTGTAAATGAAGCACACCAAATCCACCACCCTTCTTTGGCATTCCGCCGCCCTCCATCTTGAGGACTGAACCGTTGATGAGTGGGCCACCACGCCAAGAATATTTGGGTGATGTTCCAGATGGATGGTCTGCCAGCGTCAACTCAAACCCAAGAATAGATTCCGCAAACGAGACGTAATGTTTATAAGTCAAATCCGTTCCACTCCATTCGTATTTTGGTGGACCATCCATTGCCAATTTGAGGTCAAGAATAACATCACCAGGTGTATCGTATTCTAAAGTATCGGAGCATTCACCAGCAAACGTGAGCGACTCACCAATCGCCATTCCTGGCGTCACTTTGATATCCAGAATCTTCTCTTTTTGGATGAATTTCTTGCCCTGACAACCCTTACATACACGCATCACCCGCTTACCTGAGCCGCTACAGGCATCACAAGGCACTCGTGTTTGGACCATTATACCAGGACCAATTGATTGATGAGCCATACGAAAACCGCTGCCGTTACAACCGGCACCACATACCTCAGTCGCTTCGGCGCCGCTCGCTTTACACATTTCGCAACGACGTGCCTGATTAAATTTGAGTTTGATATCGGTTCCCTTGTAGAATTGTTCAAGTTTCAAACCGACATCTTGGTGCTTATCTGGGCTCTTACCCCCACGAGGCGCACCACGCCGAGGACCACCACCGCCGCCAAACATTCCACCGAGCAAGTCACTCATATCAAAATTCACGCCTGGCATACCAAAGGGTCCCATTGGGCTCATAAAGAATGGTACACCACCGGCGGCCATACCGGCCATTCCGCCGCCAGGTGGTCCACCCCCTCCACCCTCATTAACCGACCCAGTCATATCGTACATCTGCCGGCGTCGGTCATCGCTAAGGACTTCGTGCGCCTCCTGAATACCTTTGAACATTTCTGGATCGCCACCCTTGTCTGGATGGTGCTCACGTGCCAAAGCACGGTAAGCTTTTTTAACTTCATCCGCCGACGCACCACGCGACAAACCGAGTCGCTGGTACAAATCACTTGACATTGTTATTGTTAGGAATTCAGGTTCAGTTTAAATCAAAAAGAAGATACGAACAAAGAATGGACAGAGTCTCAAAAACAGTTTATATAAATTTAGAACGGCGAGAGGACCGCCGTAAAGAGATAGAGGAGGAATTGGATAAATTCGGCATCAAAGCGGAACGATTCGCTGCGATTCCTTACGAGCCAGGGATCGTAGGCTGTAATATGTCTCATACGCAAGTTCTTAGAGAAGCGGAAGCCGCAAACTTAGAAACGCTTTTGGTTTTAGAGGACGATTTTCAATTTCTAATAGACCCTGAAACATTCCGTAAACATTTAAACGATTTTTTCGCATTGAAAATCTCTTGGGATATAGTTCTGCTCTCGTATAATTTACAAGAGGAAGAACCGTATAATGACTTGATAGGACGAGTTCGTAGCGCACAGACCACCTCAGGATATTTAATTCATAATAAGTGTTTAAAACGATTGGCCGATTGTATTGACGCGGCAACGCCTAAACTAATTTCAACGGGACAACATTGGGAATACGCTCTAGACCAGGTATGGAAAGAGATACAAAAAACGGGCGATGTCTTTTATTTTAAAACACGGATAGGAAAACAGCGACCAAGTTTTAGCGATAATTCTAAACAGTTCATGGATTTTGGAATGTAATAAGTAAGGTCTAAAACGATATCTATATTATTTAAGCAACGAAATGGATTCTATCATCTGTCAGGACCATATTATAAACTTTCTTAAAAATCATATTGATAATCCGCCCCATTTAATGTTTTTAGGACCACCAGGGTGCGGTAAGACCTCTATTTCACGTGCGTTTATCCATGCATATTTGACAAAGAACGAAGTTCCAGAAGAGGAGCACAAGAATTATATTCTACTTCTCAATTCGGTAGACGACCGAGGAATTGGAACGATTCGTGGTCAACTCACGGAGTTTGTAAAGCGCACTCGTCGCTACCCGAAAGTGAAGGCGTGGGTATGGATGGACGATGCCGATTCGGTTCCAGTTGTGAGCCAGCAAGCTCTTCGTAGAATCCTTGAAAACTATGAACCGTATGCGAGATTTCTTTTTGTGGCCGCCGGCTGCGAACCGTTCATTGAACCGCTACAAAGTCGTTGCGTAATGTTACAATTTATGCCGGTGAATTTAATGTTGAATAAACAATTCTTTCGTAATCAAAGCAAGGTGAAGGTGAGCGAAGAGGCGGAATCGTGGATGATTAGTATGGCGCTAGGAAACGCACGACTCTATAAACTATTTAATCAAGTGTTAGAGAGTTCAGGGCTGACCGAGGTGACGGGACAGGACGTACAGGCAATTGTCAATGCGCCACCTGTGTCACAACTTCAAAATCTAGGATATGCCGCACTCAGTGGAAATCGCAAAAACACTTTGAAGATTCTCTTGAATCTTTGGTCCGCCGGTTATTGCTTTGAAGATATAATTTATTTAATGGAGATTATCTGCCGTATTTATAATTTTTATACACCTGAAGATACCCAGCGATTATTTCTAAAATGCGGCGAGGGACACGTTGCGATGATTCTCAATAAAACGAGGCTCTTAGATGCGTTGGCGGTATTTACGGCACCAACCGTCCTCGGGCCATTTTAATACACCGATTTAAACTACAATTTATCATAATGATTAACACTATGATAATTCGTAACTTGACAGAAGATGATTATACCGCATTCTATGATCTCATTCAAGAGTTTCGTCCAACACAGTTTAGCAAAGAGAGATTCCTTGAAGTTCTTAATGCTATTGAACGGTCATCAAAGATATGGGTGGTAGAAGAAAATGGTCTCCTGCTAGCTACTGCTACAATTATTTATGAACATAAATTCATTTTTAACACATGTATATACGCTCATATTGAAGATGTATGTGTTAGAGCCAGGCATCGTCGGCGGGGCATAGGAAAGATGCTTGTACAGCATCTCGTTAAACAGGCGAGTCATTGTTATAAAGTGACCCTTGATTGCGCAGATTCTAATGTAGCGTTTTATGAGGCATGTGGCTTTGAACGACGCGGTAACCAAATGTCTACGTTAATTCAACACTGAAAAAAGATGAATCCAACTAATATGTACATTCTTCCAGAAATAACCGCAAAAGGATCGGCATTTTTATCTAAAAAGAATACTGGTCTGGGAAATGTACTATTTCAAATAGCATCTTGTTATGGTTTGGGGAAGCGCACCGATAGAACAGTTGCTTATAACAATTTACTCATTTTAACAGATATCTTGAGAAAGCAATATGGATTTAATCACGAAAATACCATTTTTCGTAATTGTAGAACAATAATCAATTCACCGTTTGAAACTATTCGTGAAGACTCTTTCCACGAGTATAATACAACACTTATACCACGTATAAAAGATATATCCGGCGCCGTTGAGATTCACGGATACCTTGAGGTTCCTGAATATTTTAAGGGATACGAAGATGAAATTAAGCAACTTTTTTCCATTGATGACGCATCTCTAAGCGAAATAAAAGAGAAACATCCTATTCTTTTTGATAAGACTGTGACAACCATTAGCATTCATTTTCGTGGGCATGAATATTTAAATGTAGATAAATGGGATTACGAGTTTTACCGTAAAGCCGTAGCACATATCACTTCTATTGTTAGTAATCCAGTATTTCTTTTATTCTCTGATGATATTGAGACCCTACATTTCTCATTTTTAGATGACCATCCTTACAAAATCATAAAAAACAATGAGGATTATTTGGATTTATGGAGTATGAGCCTTTGTAAACACAATATCATATCACACTCTACATTTAGTTTCTGGGCCGCATTTTTGAATCCAAATCCTGATAAAATCGTTCTATACAATTCCAAACAAAAACGGATTTACGATGAAGCGTTTATCTCTATATCTTAAATTCGGTCACATAAGAAATGAATCCATTTCCTTTATTACGTCAATTTGGGAATCATAAGATTGTATCGTATGATACCCAGGCACATCCGTTCCGTCAATATATGGAGACTCTCTATAAAACGGCCGATTTAGAGCATTTACATACTCAGTCCGCCGAGTACAATAAGAGAGATTTGCGCGATATTGAAACCGATTTACACAAGCAGTTCTACAACGATATTCACTCAAATCCTCAGTTCAAGATGATATATTGTAAATTTATCAAAGCGATTTATGATGAATTTTATCCAGATGAAGAGTTTATGATATATCAAAGTTTTCCAAGCATTCGTTTTCAATTTATTAATAACACAACGGTACCGCCACACTGCGACTCGGACGAACTTGGGCGTCATCCGCTGGGTGAGCGTAATTTTATCATACCTATAACTGCAATGTACAATACCAATCGGCTATTTATTGAATCGGAGCCCGGTAAGAAAGATTATCAAGGCGTTGCGCTCAATCCTGGCGAATTATTCGTATTTGACGGCAATCGTTGCGTCCATTACAATGAGAATAACGTAGAACCGACGATAAGAATTTCGTTAGATTTTCGGGTCATACATCGGCAACAGTATTTAGAATACTTAGCAAATGGACAACCAACATCTACCAATCCACGCAATCCTGAAAATAAACGGGAGCCAACACGTATGGTGATTGGCGGATATTATCAATGCGCACACCGCAACACCCCCTTACCGACGATGATGGAGTGGCACCGACAGCCGACCCTACTTCTACAAAGTCAGCCGAATTTTGACATCGCGGAGGCGAATGCGTGTTTTGAATATATGAAAGACGGTACTAACTTTGTGACCGAGTTTAAGCAGACCGAGCGACTGGAGAAAACAATTGCCGACTTCATCGGCGTTAAACATGTAATGATGACCACAAGCGGGACAATGGCGATTCTTCTCGCCCTCTTAGGATGTAATATAGGCGCAGGCGACGACGTCATCGTTCCTGATTATACGATGATAGCAACAGTGAATGCCGTTAAACTTATTGGAGCGAACCCCATTTTAACCGACGTGGATCCAACCAGATTTGTGATGACAAAAGAGTATATAGAAAAAGCACTAACGCCGAAGACGAAGGCGGTTATCTACGTTTCGCTCAACAACCGACAAGTTGATTTGTTAGAAATTCAGGAATTCTGTCAATCAAAGGGGCTGATTTTGATTGAAGATGCCGCACAATCGTTAGGCTGTCGTACCAACGGACTACATTTTGGAACCATTGGTAAAGTGGGATGTTTTTCCTTAAGTACACCCAAAATTATTAGTACGGGTCAGGGCGGTTTTGTAGTCACGGATGACGATGATTTAGCGAAGAGAATGTCTATGGTAAAGAACTTTGGGCGTGTAAGTGGCGGAGTAGATGTGTTTGAAGTGTTTGGACTCAATATGAAATTTACAGATATTCAGGCAGTTATTGGATTGGAGCAGATGAAAAAATTACCAGAGCGTATCAAGCATATGCGACGACTTTACGACGAGTATAAAACACATTTGAGTGGCGCACCGGTACGTATGATTGACGCACCCGATGATGAGTATATTCCATGGTTTATTGATATTTATACTAATGAGCGTGTCGGTTTATCTGAATTTTTGAAACTTCATAATATACAAACGAGACCTACATATCCAGAAATACATAAAAGTCCTATGTATTTTACAACCGATACATTTCCAAACACCACATATGTATCTAAGAACGGTTTATTTTTACCATCGCATACATTGATGACACCGACCACCGTGCGGTTTATTTGTCAATTAATTCATTGTTATTTTGGAACGCAACCATCTTTATAAAATTCGTAATTAACAGTAAGAGATGCCAAAGGAAGCTCCATACACCCCCACATTCGTTGCGGTAAAACTTTTAGACATCGGTCTTGTCACTATTTATTTCTTCGTTCTCGGTTTGGCTGCAGCGAAGGCATTTGATGCGGTTATGGGGGATTTCAACGAAGATAATTTTAAGGATGTTCCTCTTTGGCGTCTGTTTCTTGAAATCGTAGCCCAATTATTTGCCCTCGGTATTATCGCATACATACTTCGTAATTTAGTACGACTCATTCCATTTCCATTAGACGGTGTTGCGGGATTCCATCACCTGCGTTTGAAAGAGTTGGATGGTGGAGAAGTGATGGCGTTGGTTCTCATTTTATTCCAGCGCAACTTGATTGATAAGGTACTCTATTTTGTAAAACGAGTTCTCGCAATCCATGTTCCGGCCAAGGCAGAATATGTACGCGGTTCTCATTAGATTAAACAAAGAATAACTAAATTAAAATGCCTATTCGCACAGTGTTTGTAACATTATGCGACCAGCCCTATTTTGAAAAGGCGTTACTCACCATAAGAGAGTTAAGAACCGCTGGAAAGTGGTATGGTGATACGGTACTCATAACAGTAGACTTTGATGCTCCCGAAACATTTTTAGAAGAGTTTAGCGTTCAACAATACCGAGTTCAGCATATTGACACCTCTTTACTTGTCAAATCGTACGAAAAATATCCACTTGCCAGCGACGATAATCGTCATTTAGGAAAACTTACACAATGGGATAAGTTTTACGTGCTGAGTGAGTATTTTCGTAAATGGGACCGAGTCTTATTTATGGATGCGGGTATGCGTATCTACAGCAGTATACACATTCTGTTTACACTTCCATGGCGGGGTAAGTTTGTCGCACCAAGTGGAGGTGACCCGTATAGTGAAGCGAACAGGCTGGCAACTCAAATTCGTGATAAAGAGAATCCTGAAGCGGCCGCCGTACTCTACGCCGACTACCCGCCAAATTTGTTCAGCGAAACCCAGGATTTTCTAAACGGTATTTTTATGTATGACACCGCTCTTCTGGACCAGGTCTCTATGGCAAATTTAGTGGTTGCTATGAATAAATATCCCCTATGTGGAAACAATGAAATGACCATTATGAATCTTTTTTTTAATATAAAACTCAAGGTGTGGGAACGAATGCCACAACAAATTAATGACCAATACATTTTTAATTGGAGCGATTACAATTTCAATCGTGGTGAAAACCTGAAGCCGAACGATTTTGTATGTCTAAAGTACCCATCGTACTAACAGCAAGCAAAAAATTGAAACATCACTCAGCAATCAAGAGAACGAGCAGTCGCAATGTCGTTCTTAACAGTTCCTTCAACGCAAATTCCTCCAGCCGAGTATCCTCCCGTGGATCCGGCCATCAACTATTCCTTCCCTCTTGATATTTGGCAACAACATGCCATAACCGCCATCCATAATAATCATAATGTACTTGTAACTGCCAAGACGGGCAGTGGTAAGACGCTTGTAGGTGAATACCAAATCGCCTACTCTCTAAAACGCAGCCAACGGGTTTTCTATACAACTCCCATCAAGTCGCTGAGCAATCAAAAGTTCCACGACCTCAAGAAACTCTTCCCTGACGCGAGTGTGGGCATTCTCACCGGTGATATCAAATTCAATCCTGAGGCTGATATCATCGTTATGACTACCGAAATTCTCCGCAATCTTCTCTTCAAGGCGAATACTGCCACGGCACAGTTGGGCACCGCGGGCACCATTACACTAGATAACTTAGGCGCCGTTATCTTTGACGAAGTTCATTATATTAATGACCCAGAGCGTGGACATGTATGGGAGGAGACCCTCATCCTCCTTCCACCCACGACCAGACTTATTCTCTTGTCAGCAACCATTGACAGTCCAGAAGTGTTCGCAAACTGGCTAGGAAATGCGAAGCAACATCCCATCATTCTCCTAAAAACTACACATCGTATTGTACCTCTTATCCATGGAGTCTACGATAATTCCACACCACTGGCCCAACCTCCCCTACAACCTCTTAAGACGGGCGATGAAGCACCTTTTCAGCCCCATGTTTACAACGCCTGGCTCAAACAACGTGAAGAGAATCTTAAGGCGAAGGATAAGTGGGCTGAACATGTCAAGGCGGCCCATAAGATTGGCGAATCTATTGCGGGCTCTCTAGATAAAATCAAAATTAAGTCGTTCACGCATACACTCAACGATTCCTTATCGCAGCTCCAAATGAGAAATCTTCTACCGGCACTATTCTTTGTATTCAGCCGTAAGGAGACGGAACGATACGCCGACCAACTCAAGGACACCCTCTTGGACACAACCGAACAGGCATCAGTCAAGCATATCATCAGTTTCCATCTCCACCATTATATGAAAACACTGGAACATCTACCTCAATATCATCAACTTCTTCCGCTGCTATACCGAGGTATCGCCTTTCATCACAGCGGTCTGCTCCCCCTTCTCAAAGAGATTGTAGAGATTCTATTTGCGCGAGGGTTCATCAAGGTACTCTTTTGTACGGAGACGTTTGCGGTTGGACTCAATATGCCGGCACGAACTGTGGTATTCTTGGACCTCAAGAAGCCAGGTAATACGGGTGACGGATTCCGTCCGCTGCGATCGGATGAATATATCCAAATGGCGGGACGAGCCGGTCGCCGAGGCAAGGATACACAGGGCACGGTCATCTATCTCCCCTCTCGTGACCCTATGCCGTTGGATGAACTCCGCACCGTCTTTTCGGGCAAACTTGTTCCGTTGGAAAGTCGGCTACAGTTTCATTACGACTTCCTGCTCAAGGCGATTCATGCGTCCCAAAACACGCAAGCCCCCATTTGGACCACACTCATAGACCAATCGTATTGGGCACAACAGCAAAAGACGGCGAGTGAAGAGATTAAAAAAGAAATCGCCGACCTCCAAGTAAAGCAACTGGAACTTGGGCTTACGAAGGAAATTCTGGACGAACTTGAAGTAATGGCGACCCTAGAGCAGACCGCAAAAACGGCCACCAACGCCGCAAAGCGTAAGGCACAACAGGCTCTAGATCACTGGAAGGACCGCCATATGGGACTCAAGTGGTCATCAAACATCAAACTCTTCGCCGTTCATCAAAAATACCAGGCACAAATCAACCAACTTGAAGAGACCAGAAGCAAACTGAACGCTGATGTCACTGAACTACGAATCAATCCGCTTCTCAATGCGCTACAACATCACGGTGCCATTCATCCATTGTTAGAAACTCAGGGTCAGCCAAAACTCACAGAGTTTGGAACGGCGGCCACCGAAGTGAATGAAGCGAATCCCATTCTTATGGCAAAACTTTACTTAAGCGGAAAACTCAACGGAGCGACCTTCACAGAGATTGTTGGAACGTTAGGGGCGTTCATCATGGATAGGGAAGCGGAAGAGAAGACGGTTCATCCACGCTCCCTTCCAAACAACATTAGCCAACAAGTGAAAGATGTGCTGATGGATATTGATAGTTGGGGTCAGGAAGGGGCAAAAGTGGACCACAAATCGGGTGTTGATTCACCAGACGGATACTGGAGTCTCACGACACTCTGGGTCCAGATTGGTACGGAGTGGGTAGAGGGTGTTGATGCCGCACACTTGTCCTCAAAGTATGAAATCTATGAGGGCAATTTGATGAAGGGTTTACTCAAACTTTATAGTATTGTCCAGGAGTGGACAACGATTGCCACACTACGCGCCGATGTAGATATGCTCAATACAATGAAAGATGCGCAGACCGTGATTCTACGAGATATTGCGCAACCCGAGAGTCTTTACCTCAAACTTTAATTCCATTCGCCAGGCGTAGGTGGTCTCCCTTTCTTTCCTCGTTTCTCTTTCTTCTTCTTAATTGTTCGTCTATGGGGCGAATCCAACTTCTCGTAAGGACGATGTTTTGCTTTGCTTTTCTTTGTAGGTGTGAGTTTCATAAAAAGCGGTTTGAAGTTGCCGAAAGGGACTTTTTTAACTTTAATTACACGAGTTAGATAATTACGGTGTTTAAATTTTATAGTTTTTACATCAATATTATGCTCAAATAGAACATTATGAGCAATGAGTACTTCATATTCCCCTTTAACAAGCGAGACTGAGTCAATACATAAAACAGGAACCGATTTAGCGATTTCTAATAGGTACAAACAGCATCGGTAATCACCATACGATTCGGTAAATTTAGATGATACATCCATGCTCAAACTTGATGAGGAGAAACTACGATTTACGTAGGAAAGTGTACCTGGTTCTAAAAAGTCCTCGTTTTTCACACCACGGTAGGTGTAAAGGGTTTCGCCGAATTTTGGTGCTTTTTGAATTATTTCTTGTAAATCATCGGTATACGATTTTAAAAGCCGACGTAAAACAAACTGGTTTGTTAATTTTTTATAGTGTATATCAAAGAATGTTTTCATAACCGTCATATCCAATTTATCGTCTTTCATCATAGATGCCTTGTCGGGCATCTCAATTCCGTGCTTTTTCAAAAAATCGTAGTGGTCGTATATTTGGTAAGCGATAGGAATATCTTCAGGACTAAACCGAATGCTGAACATAAGATCTTCTAGGCCGGACAAGACCCCGCGTAAATATGTATTTGCAAGTCGGTCTCCGTGATAGGTGTACGCTTTCACTATTTTGAGAATACGGTCACTGCTGCGAATGTAGTCCTCGTGTGATTTACGCCATTTTTCCATTTTTGGAGTACCGAAATAATCGTTTCGGGTAAGATCCGAATCGTATAAGCTGAAGGACGGTTTGTACGCATCCATAGGATCGGGTAGATGAATACGACCATATATACGCTT
>Ga0208105_1000289_pt1 | contig 18284 bp, 13 predicted proteins | sample CryBogCBE16Jul07_FD_184574 | JGI IMG/M metagenome (GOLD analysis project Ga0208105, IMG submission 184574) | Freshwater microbial communities from Crystal Bog, Wisconsin, USA - CBE16Jul07 (SPAdes) | ecosystem: Environmental > Aquatic > Freshwater > Lake | place: Crystal Bog, Wisconsin, USA... | reverse complement strand
CCAAGAAAGCTTCGAAGGCTTGGCTGTCTTCTTCCGACGAAAGTCCAAGGCATCCGCTAACAGTCGCGACGCCAGCTTCCCAAGAGAGATGCCCTCCTCTTGCTGCACTCGCTTCAGCTCCTCAAGAACAGGAGCTTCCAAATCAATGGTAGTCCTCATGATGTTGTGATGCTATGATCAAGAGCATCAGATGTCAAATTGGTGGTGTTTCCCTGAATCCTCATTGCTTACAGAGTAAACATATCGGCTCCTTTCGGAGCCGCAACTAGTGCTGGTGCTCTTTCACCCCTGCGATGAAGAGGCTCCAGACTCCCCAGATCAGCAGACTGACGGCCAAAACGGAAATGATCTCGTACCAACGCCGTGGCTCGGAGGGTTTGTCTGGCAGTGCCGGCTTGTCAAAGGCCTCGAGGTAGCGGCTCTGTTGGTTCGCCTGAATTCTTGAACTCTCCAGCGCGGACAGGGCGGAGAGGTAGTCCTTGGACGCAAAGTCGGTCTCCATCTGGCGTTTTGCAAATTCATTGAGCACCTCGGTCGCCGACTGACCGTGATCGACGGTAGTGGAACGGTTTTTCTCCACAACCAGTTGTTCCTGAAGGGCCGCCACTTGGGAGCGAAGTTGCTGTATTCCCGGCGCCTCTTCCGGAAGGTGTTTCCTGAGCATCTCCATCTGGGACTGGAGGGTGGCCAAATCCTGCTCCATCTTGCCTTGGATTCCACTGCGAGCCTTCGCAAATCCCTCGGGATCGACCTGCTTGGCCCGCTCCTGAAAAGATCGAAGGTCATCGAATGCCTTGATGGCCCGATCATGCGCCGAGGAAACTTCCTTCTGGGCATACATCACGGCGTCATTCTGGGCTCGTTCGGAAACTTTATTGACCAGCTTTTCACTTAACATGATCACATGCTCGGCAATTGTTTTGGAGTCCTCGGGAGTGAACGCCAGAACCTTCAGGGTCGAGGTCCCGGCAGCCTTACCGGACACCACCTCTACTTTTTTATTCCAGTACTTCAGCAAGTCCTCATCGGAGATGGCATTGGTCGTCGTCCGGCGTGACTTGCGCCCCGAAAGACGCCCGAAAATATCAGGGTGGCTGTTGAGACGGGAAATCCAGTCGATCTCAGGGGAGGCATACATGGAGCGAAGATCAAGGTCTGCCGAGAGATCCTTCAGGATCTGCTCACTACCCACGTAGGCCTCGACCATGGCTGTATCACCCAGGGCCATCGAATCACCTCCGTGACCTCCCAATCCAATCGATCCCATGATCCCCGCAAGACCGGGAGCTACATCTCCCCCACTCTGTGTCTTGATCACGAAGTCGGCTGTGGATTGGTACTGATCGCTGGCCATGAAGCCGATATAAGCAAAGGCAAAAAATGTCGGAAGCACCACGATGACCAGGAAGGACCATGGGATCCCCCGGCCAGGATGACTTCCACCGCCACCAGCACTTGGGCGAAGCTCCAAACGGGTGATCCCCTCAGTTACCACAGTATCCTCAGGACCTCCCAACCCGCGCAATAGCTTCTGAAAAGGTGCCGCCAAGGTGCGGATAATGTTGGGGCGTGGGGAATCCGCCTCCCCAGCGGGATTCCCAGAAGATACGGTGATACTTTCCTCCGCGGGAGTGGACGGCGTAGCGGGAGTAGCGGGAGCCGCGATTGGCGGGATTGGGATCAAAGGTTCACTCATGCGGGATTCAAATCCGGTCCTTCTGTCAGGTTCAGAGGGAAATGGCGGTGGCCGCGGCTGTTGCCGCAGCACCTCCGGCTTGGGAAACCGGGGTGAAGAGAGAACCCAGCAGCCTCATGAACTTGTTCACGCCCACGCTACCCGCCGAGGTCGTGTAGAGAATGTCATGATCACGCATGATGAAATTGCGGGCCAGAAAGAACCCATCGGCTTTGGTAAGATCCAGCCGATAGATGACTGGTGAGACATCCCCGCTACCGCATGGTTTGCCACCCATCTGCTCGATTCTCTCACGAGGCTCCATGCGATAGAGGAGGACGGCTGAAGGGTCGGCCGCATCGTCGTTCAACCCGCCGATCTTGGCCAATGCCTTGGCCATGGTCAGATGATCGTCGTCGAAAGGAACCTCGGCTACCCGACCATTGGCTCCGAAACTCAGGAAATTCTGACCGCGCACCCTGATGATGATGCTGTCGCCGAACTGCAGGAAGATGTTCTTGGACGGGGTATCGAAGATCTCGGAGAGCAGCGCTGTCCGGGTGGTGCCGCCACGATTCACACTCACGATCGTCTCATACTCCTTGCCCGTGCTTCCCCCAGCCTGGGCAATGGCATCCAGAAGTCGGGTGCCGGCAAGTGAGATCTCCACCCGGGAAGGGGACTTCACATCACCCAGGATCGTCACGCAATCACCACCTTTTCGCTCATCGATACTGACCACAACCTGAGGATCAACGGTCTTACCCTTAAGCTTGGTTTGGATATCTTCCTGAACCTGTCCGACGCTTTTTCCCCGGGCCATGATCCGCCCGGCGTAGGGAACCATGATTTCCCCGGAATTGTCGACAATCTGGGGAGGTAACTCATGGGGGATGGCTCCTGTCTGACTCATGCCGTTGGGCATGATCGGTGTCGCAAAGAGGCTTCCGCCGGAGTCAAAGATCGTGACCTTGACCACATCGCCTTGAACGATCAAATCGCTGGGCTTGCCTCCCAGAAGTTCGGGCGTTCCCTGCCTGAAAAGACGACGCATCGCGATGCTCTGCGAATTCAGTCGTGAGTCTCGCGACACATCGTCCTGACGTCCGTCTCCGGAGAGGATATCCAGAACCCTCGGAGTCAGCTGAATCAGGGCATATTCCCCGGAGAAATGATCCGTGTTGGCATGCTTCTTGACTCGATGAAAGGAGGGACCGCTACTCGGCAGAAAAGTACAGGAGGACAAGGCCAGAGAAGTGACCCCGGAAAAAAACAGCAGATGGAAGCCCGAGGAAAATCTCATGAAGGAAAGAGGATACTGATAGGAATCGTTTTTAGGGCGCTTGGAAAGGAATCTTCGTCCCTTTCTGGGAAAGATCTTTTCAAGCCAATCCCTTGCGAATGCTGGATTTTACCATCGACTTCAGGTGGGCACGCTACCGCACTTGGCCATCACCCTTCGGCAGGGCGTGACCCAGCATCATATGAAATGTCTCCGCTCACTGGATACGACGAGCGGGTATCATTCCCCCCGGACGCCTTTCGGTCAATTTCCATCCCCCTTCGAGTTCTGAAATCTTCCTGGCGGTTCTTCATGATGAGTAGAAGACAGCGTCTCCTGGTTGCAAGATAGTACCGAGATGGTGGCCGCCTGGTCCCAACATCAGGATTTCATGGTCTATGTGGCGGGTTTCATGATTTCCGACGAACGATACATAAAAAAGGTGCGCCCATGGCGATCTTTGAGATATAAGACACCATTCCGCTTTCACCAAATAAAAGATACGTTTTAGATTTTTTAACTAACCGAGCATGTTGGATTCCACGCTTAATTCTCTCTTTTCTAGTTCCATCAGCATCCTCTTTCTTGTGGGAGGATTATTCCTTCTCATTGCAGAGCTCGGATACCAGATGGGATCGAAAAAAGATCCATCGCTCAACAAGGAAACCGCCGTATCTGAGATTGTGTCGTATCACTCGGTGGTCATGGGACTGCTTGCATTGTTATTGGGTTTCACGTTTTCCATGGCTTTAAATCACTTTGACGCGCGGCGCGCTCTTGTGTTGCAAGAGGAAAATTCCATCGGAACCACTTGGCTCAGAACTTCCTTCCTGCCTGAAGGAGCTCGGAATAGTTCTCGAAAACTTCTCAAAAAATATTTGGATCTCCGTATTGGTGAAGATCGACAGGGGATTGATTTAAACACTAGTCTCCTGCACCTTTCTTCCGTCGAAAATGATCTCTGGAGGCAGGCTGAAGCGGCATCTCTGGTCGCGCCCAATCCCATGACAGCGACTTATGTCACCTCCCTCAATGAAACGTTCGACTTGGGGGCCACACGGGTCGCCATGTCCAAAGTCCATATTCCAGGAGCGCTTTGGCTCATTATCCTTGTTGTTTCATCCTTCGGTCTATGGGCATCAGGCTATAACTCAGGCCTTAGCGGAAGGAGGATCTTTTATCTTACCATTGGTTTGCCCCTGCTGATCACATTGGTGCTTTACCTGATTACAGATCTCAATAATCCGAAGAGGGGATTGATTCGGACCGATTACAACGGAATGATCCTCCTCCGGAATTCGATGAATTAGGAGGGATCCGAATCATGATCCGGCGCTTCCTAGGAGCATTGTAATCCCAGAAGTTGCATTAGGAATCATCCAGCCTGGATGCCGAGGAGTTGGAAGCGTTAGAAAGGTTAATGCGTTAGAACGTGCAGAGGGAGGTCCATCGGGAGATCGGATGGAGATGGCCACAAAATGCACAAGCGACACAAAAGGGGGCATCCCAATCCACGCTGATTGGATTTAGCCTCTTATAACGTTTTTAACGCTGTAACAGTTTTAACTCTTTGGGACTCACCATCCGGGTTGCAACCTTCAATGTTCTAATCTTTTTCTAGCCTTTAAATGGCTCCACAATTTTTACCCGTTCCAGGATTACTTCTCCGTCGGTTCTCCAGCCGCTTTCCATCCAGCAATACCCGGCTTAAAGTGCTGTACGTTTGTGTAGCCGAGTTTGGAGGCTGCCTCCGCGCCGCGTGCGTAGGCACCGCAATGCTCGTTTCCGCAGTAGGCCACGATCAGGGAGCTTTTGTCAGCAGGCAAAACCTTCGCGAGATCAGCGGTGTGGGCCGTGTAGTCGATGGCGCCGGGGATGTGACCGTTGGCATAGGAAACTGGTCCGTTCACGTCAAGCAGGGTGACTTTCTTAGCCGCGATCGCCGCTTTCAAATCCGGCAAGTTGATGTCGGGGAAGGAACCGGCAAAGGCAGCAACGGCGAAGAAGGGTAGGAGCAGGAGGGGTAAGTATTTTTTCATTCCCTTCTCATAGCACGGAATCCAAAGAAGCGCCACTGGATGGTCAATTATTTCGTGGTTGAAGATCCCCTTGGCAGGGGATCCGATGAAGTGCATAGTATCCCCTCTGTAGCGCACGCCGGCGTGGCGGAATTGGCAGACGCGCCGGACTCAAAATCCGGTATCCTCTAAAGATGTGTCGGTTCGAACCCGACCGCCGGTACGTTCTGTGGCCCTTATTTATGGGCTTCCAGAAGGTTTCTTCTTGTTTGAACTCAACCCGTCCTATCGATCCGACGGACCATCGGATGGATCCCCATCTGCACGTTCTAACGCTTTAACCTTTTTAACGATTTTAACTCCTCGACATCCCAGCTGGATGGTTTCTCATGCAAATTTTGGGCTGAAGTCAGTTGTCGATTTTTGACTCGCCCTCTCCCGACGACCTCCTCCTTCGGACTGGTTCGCAGGCCACATCGGATCTCCCGGCACTCGATGTTGTGGCGCTGCTCGCTCGGGCGAGACCGCTGTCACCCTTGTTCACACGAAGCGATCGCGCTCATTTGATGCTGTCCGTGACCGTCCAATCCAAGAAATTATAGGTTCGGAGGGCCTTGCCGTTACTCACGAGCATCGAGCTTTCAGGGGTTTTCTGTGATGTCCACGGACTTTCGGAAACAGGCCATGCCTTGTAGTCGATGATTGTTCCGTTGACTGTGTCGGTCCCGTCAAAAACGCACTCAAGAGAATCTCCGAATCGGTTTTCGTACCGGGCCGCAGCAGGTTGTTCGGAGTTCAGGTTAAGGACACTCTTGGAGAGGATGGTTTCTCTAAATTCGGACAACTGCTCGGCTGGAGTGCTCCCCTTGAATTCAGAGGGCTGCGCCGTTTCGATGGCCACGGCAAACGATGGACGCTTGATACGGAATTCCGAGTCCCCCGCGCGGGGTTGTGACGCTGGGGCAAGGATTCTCCCGGCGGGATTCCAGTCAAAGGGTTGGGTCGTGCTGACTGCGATCAGGACGCTTCCGTAATGGAGGAAGATGTGTCCTGACGTTTTGCTGTCGTTCGTGAAGGCAAGATACCCTCCGGGAATGTAGCCCAACCCGTAGGGAAAGTCGCTGCCGGGAGGAATCTGAAAAACAAACAACAATGCATCTCTGCCGAGGATTTCCTGCTCATAGGATCGGACGCCGTGCGTGTGATTTCCCATCTGCCCTGGCAGATCCTCTGATGGGGCGGTTATCCAGAGATGGCTTCCTTTTTCAGGATCTTGCTCCCACATCACGCCGCAGGGATAGCTCTGACCCTGCCAAGGTCTGCCTCCTACCTTCGCGGACCGGGAAAAGAGAGCGTAGGTCTTGTTCACATAATGGTTCAGCGCGAATCCGTTGATGAGCGCCTTGTAAAAGTAGGGCTCCTTCCGGTCGGTCGCGGCATTCACGATGATTTCAGGGGCCCTATAGATGCTCACGGCAGGTTCAGCGGCCGCCTTGGCATTTTCCAGACGCGGAGTGACGCCTCCGAAATACATCCAGGGCAAAACAGCCATTCCCCAAGGACGCTGACATTCGGTGTCGGGATAGGACCGGGGTGCAAACGTCGCCAAATGCCCTCGAAGCCACGCCGGAGCCAACTGCAAGAGACACATTTCGTAGGCCATGCGCGCTTTTCTGGCCATGACCTGATCCTTGGCACAGTCCGCCAAGGTCAGGAGGGGAAGGATGTTCTGGGCTCCATAAGGACGCGAGGCAAACTCACCAGGGCCGCCCTTCACGGTGGCGTCGATGATCTGATTGAGGTATTTTTCACCCGTCGGATCACCCGGTGGCGCGAAGCTCGTTCCCCAAACCTGTCCTGGATTGTTAATCTTCGAGGTCCTCAACTGGATATAGGGATCCTTTTGCATGAAAAAAGGATCCGCATGGAAGGAGTCAGGCCCCCAAACCTGCGTTGCAAGGTAGCGGGTCACGGCCGCCATGAGCTTGTGATTACTGGTTGAGAGCCTCGCGTAAAATACCCCTCCCGTATAAATCTTGCGGTACCGTTCCTTGGTCGCGGGATCCAGGAACTTCTCGAAGCGGAGAAAACAGTCGATCCCAGGCCACGAGATGAATCCCGTGTTTCCCCCGTGCATCCAGCGATTCTGATTGTTGCCCGGGACAAGGGTGTCGAGTCCCTTGTTGACTTCAATCAGTGCATCCTGCGTTTTCCCCACTGAGAAAAGGCACTCGGCGTTCTGGAAGTGATCTCTCCCGCCCTTTGAAAAAGCATTTAGGATCGCTTCACGGCGCCGCTCAAAGGGATCAAGCCTTTCCTCTCCCAAGGGTGCAGTGGTGGATGATCTCTGGCTCAAAACGGAGGCCTCGTGTGGCATCCTGTTCGTTCCATCTGCAATGTCGGCCTTCAGGAAGGTTGTGGAGAACCAGGCTGCCAGTATCAACGTTAGGAGGGAAAAGGGTCTGAATCCCATCAGCATGATTCGGGCCTCTTGTGCCGGTTGTGAATCTGGTGGCCATCGATATCCGATGGCCTGCTGGATCCCCTTCTCCTCGTTGTCACGCTTTAACCTTTCTAACGATTCTAACTCCATGGCATCCCGGCTGGATGGGTCCACCTTGTCACATTTTAGCTTTTCACACTTCCGCCCCGTTTTTCACGTTTTAACGTTCCATTCTTCCCAGCGCCTCCACCACCGCCCGCTTGTCCTCAGGATAAGTGAGCCCATACCAGGCATCGGGTGTGCCGAGCAGGGTCACCGTTGCTTCGCCGGAGGCGATCAACGAACTGACCGCCGCAGGGAGATAAAATTCGGCTTTTGGGTCAGCACCCTTTTCTTCCAGAAATTCCTCGAAGAGGCGCTCCAATCGGCCGAAGAGATCAGGCGTAAAGCCCCAGAAATTCATGGAAACCGGCTCCTCTCCCGTGAATGTGGCTGGGGGATTTCCCGAGGCGATGATCTGTCCGGCCTGATCCCGCCCGATGGCTGTTCTTTCGGTGATGTCGAGAAGGGTTCCTCCCTCTCCCACACGGCAGATTCCCCTGGAAACCGTTCCGTTCTCCGAGAGGGTGCGATCGAGCCGGTAGCCGACCATCGCGTAATGACCGGATCCCTGACCGTCGAGAAATGAGGCGAGCGAGGCAAAACCGGACGGCCCGTAATAATCGTCCGCATTGATCACCGCAAAGGGTTCCCGGATCACGGAGGCCGCAGCCAGAACGGCATGGCCCGTTCCCCAGGGCTTGGTACGACCGGGAGGAGAGACCCTGCCTCCGGGTAGCGGCTCCAGTTCCTGAAAGGCGTAGGACACCTCGAGTGTTCCCTCGTAGCGGGATCCCACGCTCTCGCGAAAGAGTTCCGCCATGTCGCGCCGGATCACAAAGACCACCTTGCCGAATCCCGCCGCCAAGGCATCGCGAACGGAGTAATCCAGAATGATCTCGCCGCGAGGGCCCACGGGATCAAGCTGCTTGAGGCCGCCGTAACGGCTTCCCATGCCGGCGGCAAGGACGACGAGTGCAGGTGCCACGGACGGCGGTGTCACTGCTTTTTACCCGTAATGGCCGGAGCCGTGTCCCTGTAGAACAGGATGCCGTGCTGCCGGAGGTTGGCGATGAAGGCCTTCAGGTCACCCGCGGCCCCCTTCACCGATCCCATCGCCTGATTGCCATTTTTGAGGAAGAGGTCGGCCTGGGTGGCGACGCCCTTGAAGTCCGCTGAAGCAGTCGCAAAATTCGAGAGCGTCATCTGGAGATTGCGGACTCCCTGCTCGTTGAACACTCCGTTGCGGAGCGAGACCGAGACGGCATCGATGTTCCCGAGGGCCGAATCGAGCTTGGGCAGGATCTCGTCATGGATCTGACGCTGGAGCTCGGCGATGCTCGACTCACTCAATCCATTTGTAATGACGGATCCGGGAGGGATCGGGACGGGATGCGCCTCGGTTTCCTTCATCGTCACGGTCACGAAACGGTCGCCTAGAAGCCCGGAACTTCCGATCGAGAAGACGCTCCCCTGAGGGATCTGGACATCCTGGTTGATCTTGAGCAGGACGGCGACTCCGCGCATATCCGGCAGGACCTTCGGTGGTGCGGCCACCTCGCCGATCTTGGCTCCCGAGAGCGTCACGTCGGCTCCCTTGAGCAGACCGCTGGCATTCCGGTATTCAACGGTGAGGGTGTAGAATTTCTTGATGTTCTCGCCAAATCGCCCGAAGTAGATGACAAGCGATCCGATGCAAAGGAGGCCCAGGATCATGAAGAATCCGGCGCGCAACTGGGTGGAGGTGTTGGTGGTGTCCATGTGGAGGCTGGAGTGGCTCAGTCGATTTCGTGGGAGCGCCCCTCGATGAAGTCCCTGACAAGAGGATCCTGCGATCCGTGAAGCTCCGCGAGGGTTCCCTCAAAGTGGATCTTTCCGGAGCGAAGCAGGGCGACTCGATCGGCGATGTGGTTGGTGCTGATCATGTCGTGAGTGACGACGATCGAAGTGACGTGAAGGTGGGATTGCAAGCGCCGAATCAGACGGTTGATGGTGTCCGAGACAATCGGATCAAGGCCGGCAGTCGGCTCGTCATAGAGGATGCAGGAGGGCTCCGAGATGATCACGCGGGCAAGCGCGGCCCTTTTGCGCATCCCTCCGCTGAGATTTGACGGCATCTTGGCCTCCTGTCCCGAAAGGGCGACCAGTTCCAGGGCCTCGGCAACCTTGCGACGGATCACCTTCTCGTCGCGGAGACCGCGCTCCCGGAGGGGGAAGGAGACGTTTTCGAAGACCGTCATGGAGTCGAAGAGGGCGCCGTCCTGGAAGAGCATCCCGATTTTCCGGCGGACCGGCTCGAGTTCCCGTTCGTCAAGACCGGCAATTTCCTCACCTTCCACGCGGATGGAACCTGCGATCGGCTTGAGCAGACCGATCAGATGGCGCAGGAAGACGCTCTTCCCCCCGCCGCTCTGTCCGAGAAGGACCAGCGTCTTTCCCCTCGGGATATCAAGGTCGACGCCGCGCAGGATTTCCTGGCCGCCGAATGTCTGTCGGAGGCCGCGGACCTCGATCAGGTTGCCGTCGGGCGGGTTCATCAGTAGCGGGCTTGTCCGGCGGGGAAGACGATGTTCAGCGCCATGGTCAGGAAAAAGTTCACCATCAGGATCGTGAGGGAGCTGATCACCACGGCATCCGTGGTGGAGCGTCCGACGCCGACCGCCCCATTGCGGGTGGTAAGTCCCTGCAGACATCCCACGATGGCCACGATGATTGCGAAGACGAATCCCTTGGTCAGCGCCATGACCATGTCCTTGCTGTGTGTGTAGCTTTCCATGTGATGGAGGAAAAAGACGCTGTTCACGTTCAGGATCCGGGTCGCCACGAAGTAGCTGGCGGAAAGGGCAAAGAAAATGCACTCCCCCACGAGCAGCGGCATCGAGATCATCATCGCAACGGCCCTCGGAACGACCAGATAATCGATGGGGTTGACCGCGAGGGCGCGGAGAGCGTCGATCTGCTCGGTCACTTTCATGGTGCCGATTTCCGCACTCATGGCGGCCCCCACGCGACCGGCGACCATCAGTCCCGTGAGGACGGGCCCGAGCTCACGGAAGAGCGCGACGGAAACAACGGGGCCGACGGCCGTGCTCATGTTGAGAGTGTTGAACTGGAAGAAAATCTGCGCCGTGAAGACCGCTCCCGTGAAAATTCCGGTCACGATCACGACCGCCTGGGAGCCGAATCCGATCTCGACGATCTGCCTCAGGATAAGTCTCCATCGGATGCGGCCTGCAAGGATCGAGGTGAACGTCTCCCATGCCAGCAGCGACGCCTGCCCCATGTAGAGGCTGAAGGCGCGGGTCAACGGGAAGGAATAGGGAAATTTCATGCGGGCTGCAGGGGCTCGGCCTCCAGATCATACCCGCGCGTGCCGGTGATCCTCACCCGGTGGAATTCCCCGGCTTTCACGGGCCGGGTGAAATGAACGCGGCAGTCGACATCCGGAGCGTCCCCCTCGGTGCGGCCCAGGGAAACGGTATCGGCAAGCACAGTGAGTTCCTCCCCCACCTGCGAGGCCGCATGCTCCGAGGCGATCACCTGCTGCGCCAGCATCGCCTCGCGCTGGCGGCGCTTCTTCGTTCCGCCGTGGATCTGTCCGGTCATCTTGGCAGCTCGCGATTCCTCCTCACGGGAATAGGCGAAGACCCCTAGGCGCTCAAAGCGTGTCCTGGTGATGAAGTCGAGCAGTGCGGAGAAGTGCTCCTCCGTCTCCCCGGGAAAGCCGACGATGAACGTGGTCCGGATGGTCAGCCCCGGGATTCCCGCACGCATGCGGGCGATGAGCCGCTCGATGTGACCGCTGTCAGTCTCGCGCCTCATCGAGTCCAGCATCGTGTCATGGATGTGCTGGAGCGGCATGTCCACGTAGCGGACCACCTTCGGATTCCGGGCAATGGCGGCGATCATGTCATCGCTCCAGTGGGCGGGATGGGTGTAGAGCAGGCGGATCCAGAACTCCCCGGGAATGGCGGAAAGGGCGTCGAGCAGGGCGGGAAGCCCCGGTCCCCTCGCGGCATCGACAGGCTGGCGCGGCCCGGCTTTCTCCTCCCAGAGATCCATTCCGTAATAAGTGGTATCCTGGCTGATGAGGTTGATCTCCTTCACGCCGGAGGCGACAAGCCCCTCGACCTCCTTCACCACCGACTCGATCGTCCGGCTCCGGTGACGTCCCCTCATCCTCGGGATCACGCAAAAGGAACAGGGATGGTTGCACCCCTCGGCGATCTTCACATAGGCCGTGTGGGAGGCCGTGAGGCGGACACGCGGCGTGTCGTAATCCGGGATGTAGGCGGCACGGCGCGAAACCTCGACAAGCGGTTCCTCCCGCGAATCATCGAGCAGACGGTCGAAGAAGGCTCCCGCCCCCTTGATCTCGTCGAGTCCCATGAAGGCGTCAACCTCGGGAAGCTGGACAGCGAGATCGGCGGCGTAACGCTGGGAAAGACACCCTCCGACGACGAGCTTCTGTCCGGCCTTGGCCCCGTGGAGTCGTCGACGGTGCGCTTCGAGAATTGCACCGATGCTCTCCTCCTTGGCCGGATCGATGAATCCGCAGGTATTGACCAGCACCACGTCGGCCTCGTCGGTCTCGGTGGTGAGTTCGTAGCCGTGGCGTTTTGCATCACCGAGAACAATCTCGGCGTCAACAAGGTTCTTGGCGCAGCCGAGGCTGATCAGGCCGATCTTACGGTGGTTGGTTTTAGTTGTCATCGGTCGCCGAAAGAGGCGGGGCAGGTGCTGGACGTGATCCACGGGATGGAGCGGACCCTGGAAAGCTGGCGCATCATTCCCCAAGTGGTGAAAAAAGTCGCCAGCAAAAGCAAGATCACCACCGCCTTGCCCAACGGGGCGAGGATTCCTACCACCCGGTCGAGGCGGAAAGGGTTCCCAGACTCGCGGGGGCGGGCCATGTTGGAAAGATACGTTTTCCCGGGTGGCACCAGATCGGGAGCAGGGGGAAGGGAATTCCTGATTTCCTCCGCGGCAATCCCCAGACTTCGGGCATAGGAGAGGGCATGGAGGCGGGCCGTCCCGGGATCGTGCATGCGGTCCTCCTCCAGGGCAAGAGCCTGTGCTTCGGAAATCCCGGCCGCCCGCGCGGCCTGAGCCGGCGAAAGTCGCCGTGATTTTCTGGCACGGGACAGGGTCGGCCCGAGCGGATCGGGAAGGAGCGTCTGTTGGAAAAACCTCATGAAGGAACCCCGCTCATTTTCAGTCTTCCAGACCGTCGAGATCGACCAGAATCTCACGGTCCTTGGCCCCGTCTTTGGGACCCAGAATGCCGCGCTGCTCGAGAATATCGACGATGCGGGCGGCGCGTGTGTAGCCGAGCCGAAGGCGGCGCTGGAGCATGGAAGTGGAGGCCTTTTTCTCCTGGCGGATGATCTCGAGGCACTTGTCGACCAGATCCTCCTCCTCGTCGGTGACCTCATCCTCAGGCATGATGTTTCCGGAGAGTTTCGCGGAGATGCTCGGCTCAAAGGCCGGCTTGCCCTGGGCCGCCAAGGCCTCCACCACACGGTGGATCTCCTCATCGGTGACGAGCACGCCCTGCGCGCGCGTGAGCTTCGCACTTCCCGGCGGGAGATAGAGCATGTCCCCCTTGCCGATAAGACGCTCGGCACCATTCGCATCGAGGATGACGCGACTGTCGAGGCCCGAGGCCACCTGGAAGGCGATCCGCGAGGGAATGTTGGCCTTGATGACACCCGTGACCACGCTGGAGCGGGGCGTCTGGGTTGCCACGATCATGTGGATACCGGCGGCACGGGCCTTCTGGGTGATGCGGGCGATCGCCCCCTCGACATCGGCCGGGGCCGTCTGCATCAGATCGGCCAACTCGTCGACGATCACGACGATGAAGGGCATGCGGTCGGGAATGATCAGGTCGTCCGGGGGCTGTTGGGGCAGTTCGGGCTGGGCCTGATCGTCGTCGGATTCCGCGATTTCCACCGCATCCGCCTCGTCGGATGATTCCGGCACCTGCTCCTTCCCGGAGTCCCCTTCGGCGTGTTCCGCGACGGCAGGGGCCGATTTTTCGGGTTTCGGACGGGCATTGAAGCCTGAGATATTCTTCACGCCGACCTTGGCGAAGATCGCATAGCGCTTCTCCATCTCGTCCACCACCCAGCGCAGGGCCAGAAGGACCTTCTTCGAATCGGTGACGACAGGCGTCACCAGATGGGGAAGATCGTTGTAAACCTGCATCTCGACCACCTTGGGATCGATCATGATGAATCGGAGCGTCTCGGGCGTGTGCTTGAAGAGCAGACTCGTGATGATCGAGTTGATGCAGACGCTCTTGCCACTCCCGGTCGCCCCCGCCACGAGGAGGTGGGGCATCGCGGCAAGATCGGCGATGATCGCGTGCCCGTAGACATCCTTGCCCAGCGCCAGCGGCAGGGAGGCCTTGGAGGACTCCCAGGCCTCGCTCTGGAAGAGTTCGCGGATACTGACCTTCACCTTGCTGGAATTGGCGATCTCGATGCCGACGGTATCCTTGCCGGGGATCGGGGCGAGGATATTGATCCGTTCGGCACGCGTGGCACGGGCAAGGTTCTTCTCGAGCGCCGAGATGCGCTCCACACGGACGCCGATGGCGGGATAGACCTCATAGCGGGTGATGGTCGGCCCCTTGGTGATATCCCCGGGAGAGGCCTCGATGTCGAACTGCGCCAGGGTCTCGAGAATGATCTTCTGGACCCCTTGGAGAACGGCAGGATCCGCCGGTTGGTGCGACTCCTCGTCATAGCTCTCGAGCAGATCGAGAGGAGGCAGGGAGTATTCCCCATCGACATCCGACAGGTTGGTGACCGAGCTTTCCGTGGCGGGTTTCTGCTTGGCTTTCATCACCTCCGAGAGAGTCGGCTTGCGCGCCGGGGCGGGCACACTGGCATCGATGATCTTCGGAGCAGGCAGGTTGGCGGGTGCCTCCGTAGTCGGAACTTCCGTTCCATCTTCCTCCATGATCCCGACCGGCTGGGGGCGCCGACGGTTACGGTTGCGACTTGAGGAGACAAAGGGAGGTGCGTCGGTCTGCTCCACCTCGTTGTTGCCACTTCCCTTACTGCCGATCCGCTTACCGAGGAAGCGAAGCACCCCGACCAAAAGAACCCAAAAGGCGGCCGCGAGGCGTTTCAGGGCGGAGATGGGATGAAACCCCGTGGCAAGGATCAGGCTCACCAGCATCAGTGCGATGAAGATCAGGAGCGATCCCAGACCACCGAGCACATTCCGGCCGAGCACGAGGTTGAGATGATGTCCAAACCAGCCGCCGGGTCCCTCGATTCCGAACTTCGCCTTCCAGTCGGTCAAGATCACATGCTGGAGATCCAGCAACGTGGACCAACTCAAGACAAAGACAAAAGCCCAGCCGGAGCGGATCCCCAGGTTAGGCTGATGGAGACACTGGGAAATCCCGAGGCCGACCAAGGCAACGGCGGCAAAATAGGAGGAGGCACCGAACAAGAAATAGCAGACATTCGCAATCACCGCCCCGACTCGGCCCACGAAGTTCAACGGCGGATTGTTGATCGGAAAATGGGTGCCTAAAGCCCAGGAGGGAACATCCCTCGGATCAAAGGATCCGAGCGCCAGCAACAGTAGAACCCCTCCGAAAAAGAGAAGAACGCCCGTCACCTCGTCCATGGCGCGTCGTCGGGATGGAAGCATCGGGACATCTTGCAGGAACCGCACCGCTCTTGGCAATCGTGGCGCTTTCTGGATACTGAAGCCCAATGTCCGCCAAGCCGCCGGTTGCCGCACCGATCCGCTTCACCCCACTTGCCATGGAGCGTGTCTGGGGAGGGAGGCACTTTGAGACCCTCCTCGGAAAGGAACTGCCCGAGGAGGGGGTCATCGGCGAACTCTGGGAACTCGTGGACCGTCCCGAAGCCCAGAGCGTCGTCACCACGGAGCCTCTCCGCGGAAAAACCCTCCATGACCTCTGGGCCGGATTCCGTGAGCAGGTCTTCGGTGCCCGTCACCTCGGCAACCCCTCTCCTCGTTTCCCCCTGCTGGTAAAGCTCTTGGACGCCCGCGAGCGCCTCTCCGTGCAAGTCCATCCCCCGGCTCACCGGGCCGAGGAACTCCGAGGCGAACCGAAGACGGAATGCTGGTATTTCCTCGATGCCGGAGAAAAGGCCTCCGTATTCGTGGGGTTGAAAAAAGGGGTCACGGAACGGGATTTCCTGGAGGCACTCGAAAACGGAACCGTCGAGAAAACCCTCCATCGGGTGCCCGTCAAGGCGGGGGAAAGCATCTTCATCCCGAGCGGGCGACTTCATGCCATCGGCGAGGAACTCGTGATCGTGGAGATCCAGCAAAACAGCGACACGACCTACCGGGTCTTTGACTGGAACCGCATGGGCCTCGATGGCAAACCAAGGGACCTCCACAGGGAAGAATCAATGGCCTCCATTGATTTCGGCGACTTCGAGCCGGCCATCACCCCCGCCTCGGAGACGGTTGTGGCCGACTGCCCATCCTTCCACGTCGAGAAGAAATCGCTCCACCATCCCCTCGATCTGTCGGCACCGGGCGATTTCAGCATCCTCACCGGCCTTACCGGGGAGGCTGAGTGTGCGGGAGTCCGTCTCCTGCCCGGCGGGTTCCTGTTGATCCCCTCCTGTCTGGAAAAGGCGCTCCTCATCCCCCTCCGGGAAAACACCTCGGTGTTGGTGACGAGACTGCCGACTTGATCCAAGGATCAGGAGGGTATGGGTGCTCGGAGATGGGGAATGGGGGGGAGAAAAACCTGAAATCTGAAACGCTGAAAATCTAAAAAGGCGAACCATGCCGCTGGGCTGCGGCGCGAAAGGCGAAAGGCGAAAGGGCGTAGGTGTGCAGGGATGGAAGTTAGATGGGGGGTAAAAAGTTACACCGAGACAGCATGGATCCAGAAATCCCAGGGTTGGATTGCTGATACCCCATTCCCGATTCCCGATTTCCGATTCTCCAATTTCCTGACTCCACGTTTGACCACCTCACGGGAGGCGGGTTGAATGGACGACCGTTACGGTCACCGGCCGACCCTTCCGATCCAACGCTTTTCCACGAACCCGACATGCCCAAAGATACCTCGATCAAGAAAATCCTCCTCATCGGCGCCGGCCCCATCGTGATCGGCCAGGGATGCGAGTTCGACTACTCCGGCGTGCAGGCCTGCAAGGCCCTGGCCGAGGAGGGCTACGACGTGGTGCTGGTGAATTCCAACCCGGCCACCATCATGACCGACCCCGAGTTCGCGGGTCGGACCTACATCGAGCCCATCACCCCCGCGATCATCGAGAAGATCATTGAGCGGGAGAAACCCGACGCCCTGCTACCCACGCTCGGCGGCCAGACGGCGCTCAACGCCGCCATGGAACTCGTCCATTCCGGCGTCCTTGAGAAGCACAAGGTCCGCCTCATCGGGGCGAACGCCGAGGCGATCAATCGAGGCGAAGACCGCACCCTCTTCAAGGAAATCATGCTCGAGATCGGGCTGGAGGTCGCCGAATCCGGCACCGCCCACACGATCGACGAGGTCTTCGAGATCGCGAAGAAGATCGGCCGTTATCCGCTGATCATCCGTCCCGCCTTCACTCTGGGCGGCGCGGGCGGCGGCATCGCCTACAATCGAGAGGAACTCGAGACCATTGCCCGGCGCGGTCTCGACATGTCCCCCACGACCGAGGTCCTCATCGAGGAATCCCTCCTTGGCTGGAAAGAGTTCGAGATGGAGGTCATCCGCGACAAGGCCGATAACTGCATCGTCGTCTGCTCCATCGAGAATCTCGACCCGATGGGTGTCCACACGGGCGACTCCATCACCGTCGCCCCGATCCAGACGCTGACTGACCGCGAATACCAGAAGATGCGCGACGCCTCCTTTGCCGTCATCCGTGCGATCGGCGTGGAGACCGGAGGGTCCAACATCCAGTTTGCCGTCTGCCCGAAGACGGGCCGCCAGATCGTCATCGAGATGAATCCCCGCGTCTCCCGCTCCTCGGCCCTGGCTTCCAAGGCCACCGGCTATCCGATCGCCAAGATCGCGGCAAAACTCGCCGTGGGCTACCGCCTCGACGAACTCAAGAACGACATCACCCGCACCACGACCGCCTGCTTCGAGCCAACCATCGATTACTGCGTCGTGAAGGTGCCCCGTTTCACCTTTGAGAAGTTCCCCAAGGCCGACCCGACCCTGACCAGCCAGATGAAGAGTGTCGGCGAGGCGATGTCGATCGGCCGCACCTTCAAGCAGGCGCTTCAGAAGGCGCTCCGTTCCCTTGAGACCGGCCGCGCGGGACTAGGCTGCGACCCCAAGGATCTCGAACCGCGCAAGGCCGACGGCTCCTGGGACACCGACCGCATCGAGCAACTCCTCCGCATCCCCAATGCCGAGCGGATCTTCACCCTCCGCCATGCCTTCCTCGCCGGCTTCACCGCAAAGAAGATCCACGAGATCAGCGCGGTAGACCCGTGGTTCCTCGACAACATCCAGGAACTCGTCGAGGAAGAGCAGGCCTTCCGCAAGGATCCGGCCGGGATCGATCTCCGAAGGGCCAAGAAGCTCGGCTTCTCCGACCGCCAGCTCGCCCACATCGCCGGCACCACTGAGGACGCCATCCGGGACAAGCGCAAGACCGATGGCGTCGAGCCCACCTACCGGCTGGTCGACACCTGCGCCGCCGAGTTCGAGGCGGCGACCCCCTATTTCTACTCCACCTACGGCGACGAGGACGAGACGCGCAAGGGAACCAAGAAGAAAGTGATGATCCTCGG
>Ga0208105_1000285_pt1 | contig 18558 bp, 15 predicted proteins | sample CryBogCBE16Jul07_FD_184574 | JGI IMG/M metagenome (GOLD analysis project Ga0208105, IMG submission 184574) | Freshwater microbial communities from Crystal Bog, Wisconsin, USA - CBE16Jul07 (SPAdes) | ecosystem: Environmental > Aquatic > Freshwater > Lake | place: Crystal Bog, Wisconsin, USA... | reverse complement strand
GCGCTGTAAATCAATCAGCAAGTTGATAATTTGCGCGCGGATCGACACATCCAGCGCGGAGACAGACTCATCAGCGATAAGAACCCTCGGATTAACAGAGAGCGCTCGCGCAATACAAATACGTTGCCTCTGTCCACCTGAAAATTCATGGGGATAACGGTTAACAGTCGAAGGATCCAAGCCCACTCGCTCCATGAGCGAAGCTACACGTCGTTCAAGAGCCAAACCAAACTCGAGTCCCTGAATAAGCATTGGCTCCTTGATACACTCACCGACTTTCATCCGTGGGTTGAGTGAAGCAAAAGGATCCTGAAAAACAAACTGGACCTGCTGCCTGAGATGTCTGAGCGACTGGGCATCCTCGTAGATAACACGCTGCCCGTCAAGCTCAACCTGTCCCTGCAGATGCTTAGTTAAACCGATAAGAGAGCGGCCCGTAGTCGTTTTGCCGCAACCAGACTCACCCACCAGAGCTAGTGTCTCGCCTTGATGCAGATCAAAACTGACTTGCTCTACCGCATGCACGCGGGCTTTAACTCGTGAAAAAATTCCACTCCTGAGATCAAACCGAGTGACAAGCTTGTTAACGCTCAAGATGACTGGTCCGGCCTTATGAGGCTCGATAGCTTGAGAAAGTTTCTGTGCAGAGGACGAAACATCACCCTGCGCATCCAGCTCAAATCTCCGGGGCTCGTCCAGGCCACGCATATCACCTAATCTAGGCACCGCAGCAAGCAGTGCTTTCGTATAGGCATGGTGAGGATTTGCAAAAACATTCAAGACATCGCTGGATTCAACCACCTCTCCATGACGCATCACTATCACCCGGTCGGCGACCTCGGCCACAACGCCCATGTCATGAGTAATAAAAATTATCCCCATCTCCATTTCTTTTTGTAGCTCTTTGAGCAACAGCAATATCTGGGCTTGAATCGTGACGTCCAGCGCTGTAGTGGGCTCATCAGCGATCAATAAAGAGGGTTTGCAGGACAAGGCCATAGCGATCATGATTCGCTGACGCATACCACCAGACAGTTCATGCGGATAGCGACCCATCATTGCGCTGGCGTCAGGAATCCTGACCTGATCCAGAATACGAAGTGTCGCAGCATTTGCCTGGCGATGATCCAGGTCCTGATGCAACAGAATGGCCTCAAGGATTTGAGACCCGACAGTGAAAACCGGATTTAAAGAAGTCATCGGCTCCTGAAAAATCATCCCGATTTCAGCACCTCGCAACCGCCGCATCTCGTCTTCTGATTGCGTTCGCAGGTCAAGTGTTTGTGTCCGGGTGCCTTTGAAAAGCATCCTGCCGGTATCAATCCTGCCTGAGCCGAATTCAACGAGTCGCATAATCGCCAGAGAGGTGACGGATTTACCCGAACCCGATTCACCTACGATCGCCAGCGTCTCTCCGCGATCCACATGCAAGCTTAACGATTTAACGGCCTGAAAAGAGGATGCACCCCGACCAAAGGAAACCGATAAATTACTGATATCGAGGATGCGTTGCGCTGGCAGAACTAAGTGAGTGGACATCCTTCTTAGATCCTCTTCGCTATCCGGGGATCAATAGCATCGCGTAAGCCATCGCCAAGCATATTGATCGAGAGAATTGTGATTGAAAGAAAGAGCGCCGGGAACGCAATCAGATAAGGTTTAATTTGCCAGAGTGTTCGTCCTTCGGCCATGATGTTGCCCCACGAAGGGACTGAGGGAGGGACACCAGCTCCAATAAAGGAAAGACTCGCCTCGGCGAGAATCGCCAAACCGCAGATATAAGTGATCTGGACCGTCAGCGCAGCAATGGTGTTTGGAAAGATATGTTTGTAAATGACACGCAGAGAACTCGCGCCCGAGGCGATCGAGGACTCAACATAAGACTGTTCGCGCAAGGAAAGCGACAACCCTCTTATCAATCTGACCACACGCGGAATCTCGGCGATCGTGATCGCAAGGATCACGATTTGCATCGAAGCTTTTGTCAGCGAAATCAGGGCAATCGCCAGCAAAATCGTCGGGATCGACATCATTCCGTCAATCACGCGCATCACGACCGCGTCAACCAGCTTGTTAAAACCAGCGGCAAGGCCAATCACCGTGCCAATCAAAGCCGAAAGAAAGGCAACCGAAAAACCAACCGTCAAAGATACCCGTGCACCATAGAGCACGCGAGAGTAGACATCGCGACCCAGCATGTCGGTTCCAAACCAGAATTGAGCGCTTGGTGCACGTGTACGCCGCACAGGCGATAACGCTGTTGGGTCAATCGTGCCTAACCAGGGGGCAAAAATTGCGATAAAAACCAGCAGACTGAGCATAAATGCCCCGATTGCAATCGCAGGATGTTTTTTGACGAAGCACCAGAGTTTGCGCATCAGTATTTAATCCTTGGATCGAACGCCCGATAGAGCAAATCAACTAACAGGTTGATCATGACGTACATCAAACTGAACATCAGGATCACACCTTGAATAATGGGGTAATCCCGACGCAGGATCGCGTCCACGGTCAGTCTTCCTATCCCGGGAATGGAAAAGACAGTTTCTGTGACGACTGCCCCACTAATCAGCAAGGCCACACCACTGCCAATGATGGTAATGACGGGAACTGCAACGTTTTTTAACGCGTGGCGAAACAGTATGCCTTTGTTACCAACGCCCTTGGCGCGCGCTGTACGAATGTAGTCTTGCGTGAGCGTTTCAAGCAAGGTTGCGCGTGTAATTCTAGTGATCAGGGCTACATAAACACTACAGAGAGCGAAGGTTGGCAAAATGAGCGTACGCATAGAGGCCCAGATACCTTGCGAAAAAGGGACATAGCCCTGCACGGGTAACCATTTAATTTCAAGACCAAATATCCAGGCGAGCAAATAGCCGACGACAAAGGATGGAACAGAAAAACTCAGCACGGCGAGCATCAGCATCAATCTGTCGAATGCGCTGTGATGGCGCCAGGCAGACAGGGCGCCCAGCGGTATCGCGATCAGGATCGAACAAACCAGCGTCATCAGCATCAGTGTGAGCGTAGGCGCTAGACGCTGACTGATCATATGTGTCACAGGCAGGCCAGTGAATAGTGATTGCCCGAGATCGCCGTGCGCTACTCTCCAGAGCCATTCAGCAAAGCGAATCAAGAAAGGCTGATCCAGACCAAGCGCACTGCGTATACGCTCTATATCCTGCTGGGTTGCGTCCTCGCCGGCGATCAACACGGCTGGATCGCCAGGCGTCAGACTTAACAAGCCAAAGACAAACAAAGCCACAAACAGCATGACCGGCAAAGTCATCAGAATACGGCGCACAGAATAAGCGAACATAAGCGGTCCTGAAACCAGAGAAATTATTTCAAGGGCCAGCGAGGCAATTTGATTTTTTGATAAGTAAAGGTATCCCAGTCTGGTGTGGCTGCTCCTCTGCCACCCATGTATAGCACTGCTTTTGCGATTTTTGAAAAGGAGGCGTAAAAATGTTGGGCGGATTTGACTACCACTATTTTTTTACTCAGCAAATCGCAACCGAGCTGTGTAAATAAATCAATATTCATGGCCTGGTTACGATTAGAGGTCAGTACGATTTCGATGCCCTGCGCGCGAACCAGCGCACAGTTTCCAAGCTGAGTCTGACCACCCGACAGGCCAGTCATGGTCATGTTTTCTTTCAAGGACACCACAGTGCAAAACAAATCAACTGGGTCACCTGAATAGGGGCTTGTTTTACCACCGATTCTCAGCATGAGCTGTGCGCCTGCGCCTGCATCAAAAGCGATACGCACAGCCATTGGATCCCACATCGGTCCAAGCGCTACATTCTCGACACCGCGCTCAAGCACCCTGCTCAGGACAAAGGTCGCGTCACCCGCTGCACCGCTACCAGGATTGTCAGGGCGATCCGCCAGAACAACAGGCCTTCCCTCCGATGCCAAAGCCTCATCAAGCGCCTGATCAATCGTACGGAATGGAATACTGAGTTGCTCACGCATCGCGATTAACTCGTCAGCCAGCCTGCGCGCGAGCTTTTGAGCTTTAGATAAATCGCCATCGCTATAAACCAGCACTTTAGTGCCCATCTCTGGTACATCGCCCGTCGCAAAGCCATGCGCCAACGAGATCGACAGAATACCGTCCTGTCCTTCAAGGCTCTGGATTTTCTTGACAATGCTTAGACCTGGCTCACGTGTCGTATGGATCGGCACAATCATTTCACAATCAATCAGCGCAGCCACCGGGGCCGAATGCCCCTGATGTTTGTCAATACAAAGCTTTACAAGCTCCCGCGCCCGGGGAAGAGTGTCCGTGTGGGGATACTCTTTGTATAAAACCAACACGTCCGCCTTTTCAACCATGAGAGGACTCAAATGTGCATGCAAATCAAGTTCAGCCCCCACCGTAACCTGAGGACCAACGATTTCCCTGACCCGGGCAAGCATATCGCCCTCACAATCGTCGTAACCCTCAGCGACCATCGCCCCATGCATACCAAGGATCACCATATCAACAGGCAAAGCCTGGCGTAAATCATTTAACAGTTCATCGCGCAAGCTCTCATAGGCTAGCCGCGTGGTGATGCCGCTTGGCTGGGCCGAGGCGATCATGCCCTCGATGAGTTGCCAGCCTTGCGCGCTACACGTCTCACGCAGGATATGGAGAGGTGCACTGAGAAAGGTCGGTTTGTCCGGATGAGAGCCGGCGGGAAAATAATCTCGCTCGTGAAAACTAGCCAGCCCGGTGGGTAGCGGAGCAAATGTATTCGTTTCCGTTCCTAACGCCCCAAAAAAAATTCGCATGGCAATATTTATATTGAAGTCTACGATTGAATGTTTATACTTGATTGAATCAAAAACTACTAGGAATTGAGCAATATTGTTCATGGCTTAAGCTGTTTCTGGTGCAAGCCACGCCATTTAGTTATGAAGTCATTTCGTCTGGTTATCCAGGCACCATCAATCTGCATTGAGGTTTTATGGATCGTCGAACATTTCTCCTGAGTTCAACTGCAGCGGCAGCCCTTGAGTTAGCACCGTCGATTTCCTCGGCTCAGGGTGCGCTCCCGACACTTCGATGGGTTCCCGCCAATGATTTGACTATTCTGGATCCGATGTTCACGACCGCCACGATTACGGCATGTCACGCAATGCAGGTGTTTGATTCCCTCTACGGTCTTGATGCGAACTTTACGCCCAAACCCCAAATGGTTGGCGAGGAAACAATTGAACAAGAGGGCCTGGTCTGGAAAATAAAACTGCGTGACGGATTAAAATTTCATGATGGCAATCCAGTTAAAGCACAAGACGTCATAGCGAGCATCAGGCGTTTTGGCAAGCGTAATCCGCTTGGCCAGACCTTGGCTGAATTAATCAAAGCGATCGAACCTCTGGACGACCAGACTATCCAGATCAGTCTTTTAAAACCTTTCCCTTTGCTGAGTTATGCGCTGTCCGGCCCCTCCTCCTCGATCATGCCCGAACGACTTGCCAATACGCCAGACAATACCGCTATCAAAGAAATGATCGGTAGTGGCCCATTCAGATTTATCGCTGATAAATGGGTCTCCGGCTCACAAGTTGTTTATGAAAGATTTAAAGATTATGTCCCGCGCGCAGAGGGAGTCGCCGAAAATACCTCGGGACCCAAGGTTGCCCATATCGAAACCTTGAGATGGCAAGTGATCGGCGATCGCGCAACTGCTGTCGCCGCACTGCAAAATAACGAAGTTGATGGAATCGAATCCGTTGATAATGATTTCATCCCGATCTTGAGCAAAGATCCCTCGATTCAGTTGATTAAAGGAAGCGTGCCCTCCATACCACTGATGCGTTTTAACCATTTACACGCGCCGTTCAATAATGTGCTGATGCGTCGTGCCATTTTGGCTGTGGTCAATCAGACGGAATATATGACAGCTGCAAACGGCGCGGATTTTCCGGAATACTGGAGTGATAAAGTTGGCGTCTTCGCTCCCGGCACTCCCATGGCCAGCACAGCCGGACTAGAAAAACTCACTGGTAAACGTGATTTTGATTTAGCTAAAAAATTAATCAAAGAATCAGGTTATAGCGGTGAGACTATCGTCCTTCTCGATCCAGTCGACTCACCAACGCATCACGCCTCAGCACTTATTACAGCGGATCTATTTAAAAAGCTTGGTCTAAAAATTGATCTGCGTTCGATGGACTGGGGCAGCTACATGCAAAAACGCAATAATCAGGATGCACCAGCTCAAGGAGGCTGGCACGTGGCCTTTACGGCGATGGTTGGCACAAGCAATCTTGATCCAACCAGCAATCTGGGAATAAGAGGCACCGGCAAACAAGCCTGGTTCGGCTGGCCTACCAATCAGGAGATAGAAAAACTCAGAACTGAGTGGTTTTATGCAAAAGATCTTGCACAACGACAAGAACTCTGTCGCCAAATTCAACTACAAGTGTTTGACCAGGTTCCTTACATCCCACTGGGTGCTATCTATAACCTGATGGCTTTACGCAAAGAATGGAAAAACTTCCAGGCTGAAGGCCCGGTTTTTTATACCGTTAAGAAAAGTTAATCAGAGCAACACACCCTCATGGCTTAATAGCTCGATTTTACGCTCGAGCCCGCCGGCGTATCCTGTCAAGCTGCCACTGGAACCGATTACGCGATGACAAGGTGTGATGATGCTCCAGGGGTTGCGTGCGACAGCCCCTCCCACTGCGCGCACTGCGCTGGGGTTGTTTAATTTTCGGGCGATCTCGGCGTAGGTTGACGTTTGGCCATACGGAATGGTCATCAAGGTCTCCCATACAGCTCGCTGAAACGCAGTGCCCCAGGCGGCTGTGCGCGGTGTATCAAAATGTTGAAGGGTGCCTTTGAAATAAGCCTCAAGCTCCTCCTGCGCCTGGTCCAGAACATCATGTTTACGGACTTTGGACCACGCCTCGACGTCCGGCAGATGCTGCTGGCCTTCAAACCATATACCAGCCAGGCCCTGCTCGCTTGCAGCAAGAATCATCGTGCCCAAACGGGTTTTTATGTGTTTACGTTGGAGAGTCATCATCAGAAACTTATTCAACCATGCTTGAAATCCATTGTTACATAAGTCGCTTCACAGTACGATGCCTTTTCAAGGATTCATTTGAAGTCCTTCCCACAAAGAGACAAAAATTGAGCACGCTACACCCTGCAATCGAGAGAATGAAAAGTGGTCCGATTCTTTCAACTCTGCTGCGCCTGGCTATTCCAAACGTCCTGGCCATGGTCATGCAAGTCTTGGTTGGCATTACAGAGACTTTCTATATCGGCAGATTGGGGACAACGCCTCTTGCAGCCATCGCACTGGTCTTTCCCTTTGCGATGCTGACTCAGATGATGTCTTCGGGCGCAATGGGTGGGGCGGTGTCGTCTGCGATCAGTCGAGCTTTAGGAGCAAACAATACAGATCGTGCGAATACTCTGGCTGTGCATGCCATCACAATCGGAAGCATTGCGGGGATTATTTATACCGCTATTTTTCTACTGTTCGGTGCATATTTTTATCAGCTACTGGGAGGCCGTGAGGCGGTACTTTCAGAGGCGGTGCAGTACTCAAACGTTTTATTCTGGGGTGCATTCCTGCTTTGGTTAAGTAATACCCTGGCCTCTATTTTGCGAGGCACAGGAAATATGGTGATCCCTTCGATAGCAATCTTTGCCACCGCAATTCTCCAAATCATTCTTGGTGGTTTACTAGGACTTGGCGCTGGTCCAATCCCTTCGTTTGGAATGATAGGCGTCGCTTATGGTTTCATCATTGCTACGGGAGCAGGCGTCCTGTTTTTTTTCTGGTATCTGACAACTGGACGTGGACGGATCCGCTTGCGTTTCAAGGGGGTCGAGCTGCAGCGGGAAATGTTCTCCGACATTCTCAAAGTTGGTGCACTTGCCTGCCTGTCTCCCGTTCAATCGGTCTTTGCTATTTTAATTTTCACCGGACTCATTGCCAGGCTCGGAGTACTGCCCCTGGCAGGCTATGGTATTGGTCAGCGACTTGAGTTCCTGCTGATACCGATTGCGTTTGGTATTGGCGTTGCGGCTGTTCCAATGGTTGGCATGGCGATCGGCGCAGGAAATATTGCTCGCGCCAGAAAAGTAGCCTGGACTGCAGGTTTGGTTTCAGCGTTTAATCTGGTACTCGTGGGTGGTCTGGTCACAATCGCGCCAGATGTTTGGGCGACCATCTTCACGACCGATGAAGCTGTATTGTCTTACGCCAGGCAGTACTTGAGAACGGTCGGTCCCGCCTTTCCTTTTTTTGGATTAGGTCTGACACTTTATTTCGCCTCACAAGGTTCTGGCAAAGTACTGGGGCCGGTGCTAGCAGGCACGCTCAGGCTCGCGCTGGTTGCGGGAGCTGGCAGCTGGCTGGCAACTCAGCAGGCCGAGGCAAACAACTATTTCTTACTGATGGCAATCGTGATGTTTATTTATGGCGCGACAACCGTTGGCTCCATCAGACTGACGAAATGGGGAAAACAAACATGAAAACACTTTGGTCTGGAGTATTACTCGCTTTTTTAAGTACCACGTTGAATTTCGTCGTCACGCAAAGCGCGATTGCCGCCGAGCCAACTTATCCTTCGAGGCCCGTCAAACTTGTCATGCCTTTCCCTCCAGGCGGTGCAGGCGACATTCTGGCCCGCATCATCGCAGAGGGCTTAGCCAAAGAATGGCAACAAGCAGTCATTGTCGAAAACAAAGCGGGCGCCTCAGGCATGATTGGTAATGAAGCTGTATCCAAAGCCGCGGCGGATGGCTATACGCTTTTAATGACCATTACTCAGACGGTACAAGCGCCGGCACTCCTAAAACAACTCCCCTACGATATACAAAAAGACTTTACCCCGCTGCGTCGTATTGCAGATGCGCTTTTTTTATTTGTTACTACGGATCCTGAAATCACCTCCTTAAAAAAATATGTTGAGCTCGCAAAACAAGCTCCCGGCAAATACAGCTACGGCACGTATGGTGCAGGAACCAGCGCACATATCTATGCGGAAATGTTCAACAACATGAATGGAATCAAAGCCCAGCATATTCCATACAAAGGAGCAGCACCGTTGCTACAGGATATGCTTGGTGGACACGTGACGCTATCTTTTATTGATATGTCAACCGCCTTGCCTCATGTGCGCTCTGGAAAAATTCAAGCCTACGCAGCGATTGCAGATAAGCGTCTGGACGTACTCCCAGAAGTTCCAACCTTTAAAGAGTTGGGGTATACAGGCATGGATCTCGTGGGCTGGTACGGAATGTTTGCACCAGCCGGATTGCCGCAAGACATTGCCAAAAAAATCAGAACATCAATCGATCAAGTCTTAGCCACAGCACAGGTACAGAAAAAAATCACTGATATCGGGTTGTTTCCCGCTACAGGAACGCCTGAGGACTTTGCCAACAGGATTGCTCAGGATTTAGCTAAATGGAAGCGGGTTATCAATGATGCTGGGGTCGTCATCGATTAAGTTGAAGGCTCGCGACTAACTTTGCCAGACCTTGGCTTGACGCAATACCTCCCGATAATCCGTCGTGACTGCCAAATCAACCTGACGGTCTAACGCGGCAGTACTCAAACCAGGCCACTTGCCCATGACCTGTCCGCCTGGTATGCGAGTCCCCATCACCATGGCCAGACTCCCGTGTCCATGATCCGTACCTTTGCTTCGATTACTCCTTAACCGCCGACCAAATTCAGTCATCACAACCAGCGTGTAGGGCTGCTGCCGAGCCTCCATGTCCTGGGAAAATGCATGCAGTGCCTGACCCAGATTCTGGGTTAAGTTATTAAATCTTGCTGGCTGATTTTCATGCGTATCCCAGCCGAGCTGATCAATCCAGGCGTATTGGATAGGGACCTTAAGGGCAAGCAATCTAGCCAGACTGCGCAAGCCGACCGAAGGATCGTTATTCGCATAGTCAGTTTGACCTGCCGAAACATAAGGCATCACTTTATTGTTTGTATCTTTTGGCATCAGCCTGTTCAGGTTCGACATCGCTTCAAAATGCTCTTTGATTGTTTTGGATGCTGGATGTGACAGATCAGCCTGAGCCATCGCCAGCACACCTCTTAAACCCGCCTCACCATTGGGCAGACTAATCCCAGCCTGTAAATCCCTGATCGAAATATTATCGAGCTCTCCCAAAAAAGCGCGAGGAAAATGATTGCTACCACCATAGAGACTCGTCGAGAATGGAGCACGGTGACTGACCGGATTTTTTAAATTCTCACGCGCCATCCAGCCCAGTCTATCTGGCAGTTGCGTCAGATCATTAACACCCCGCTCGATCATTTCCTGTGCCTCAAAATGCGAGCGGGTTTGGTTCATTATTCCTACAGCTTGCCAGACTAGTAATTTTTTTGCTTCAAACAACTTCGCCAGCTCGACAGCCTGCGGATGCCAATAAAAATTCGTTTCTGCCGAAACGATTTTTCCGCTACTTTCGCTGTGTGAAAAACGCATATCCGGCGGTCGCGCTGCATTGAAATCTTTATCATCAAGCGCAGAGAGCATGGCTAGCCCATCAGCAGCACCACGTTGAAAGACAACAATCAGTGGCCCCCTGTCTACAGCGCTTTTGACAGCCGCGGGCGATTGCGCAAAGGCGAGTCTGGAGACACCGCTCACGGGCCCCACAAGTGCGTCCAGACCAGCAAGTGAAAGACCTGAAAGTGTATTTTTGAAAAAAGTTCGCCGATCCATACGCGTCACCTCGTCACCTGTTCGTTCAGTTTGGCTGCAGCGCGCAAATCAGGCTCGAGCGCTTCGGTTTGAAAGCTGGGAGCGCAGGCTAGCAAACCCACTAAACGTCGCGCCTCTCTGATATTTGTAACCACCGACTCTGCCTGCAATCCTTGTGACTGAAGTAGCGCCGCGCACAAATCACTGCGCGTGACGCCATACAAAGGCCTGTCCCAGCGCGCCAGTAATTGGGAATAGGTTCTTTTTGCAGGCAAACCCTCGAAAGGATCCCACTGACCGGTACCCCACCAGTTTTCAGCCAGGCCCTGAATTAAGGTCATTCTCTGGCGCAAATATCCCGCCGATAACAACCACTCCAAGCCATCGGGCGGGCCTTCCGGAGATACCCAACCGTAGGCCGCTGGGCCAGCAGACTCGAGCGTAGATAAAATTGCTCCTTCACCCAAACTGAAATGCAGATTGACTGCCTGACTGAATTTTGCAACCAGTCGTTCCGGTGACCGGACTTTTTGTCTTTTGTCTGGAGCAACGGACGCGATTGCCTTGGCCAGGTATGCACTGACACGCCCTAATTGATCCGAGGCATTCTGATTTTCTACGAATACTCTGACACAGCCAGCAATCAGGGACTCAGGTGGATTGTCTTGCACCATCCTTTTAACGAGTTTAGTCATCAAGTGGTGCGCCGTCGCAGGATGATAGGCGCAGAGATCCAGCACTTTCTTACCATCCTGCATTGCGCCACTATAGGGATCAAACTCCCGTCCCAAAACACGTTTCTGATAATTGTCGTGCCAGGACTCCAGGTAAATAAATTTTCCTGTTTTAGGCAGACTTTGCCCTGCCCCGATATTCGTACCATCCTCTACGGTCCAACCAGTGAAACAGCGCGCGGCTTCGTAGACGTCCTGATCGATATACGCTTTTGGATTACCCGTCAGTGCGCCGGGAACCTGACGCCATTGTGCGTATAAATGGTTTAGATAAACCTCGCGACCCAAGGTATGAAGTTCAAATAATTCTCTTGCGTAATTTTCGTTCGCGCTCCCGGCCCGAGAGCTGCGATTGTTAAGGTAATAAAGCATACAGGGGTGTGAAGCTGTCGCCTCAAGAAAAGCCCTGAAATTACCAAAAGCATGTCGTAGGATGACCTCGCGCTCCCAATGCGGTAAAAACGCACCCACATTATTGTCATAGCCATAGACCGAGAAATGGTCACGCCAAAAACTGACCCAAGCATCATTCCATACGCTATCGCTTGCGACTGTGCGAAGCAATATTGCAGCCTGTGTTTCCTGTCGCGAGCGAGCGCGCTCTGGTGCAGGCAAAAGCTCATCTTTCGCGGTATAGGCATACAAAACAGGCAAATCCGCATTCAACAAACTCATCGGCCTGAGCTCATCAACCGCCTCCCAGGTACGACCGTCCCGGTATTTGCCTGCCCGGTAACGCAAACGTAAAAGCTGCTGGCTAAAGTCTATACCCATGAATCGATCTCATAGAAATTCGATACGCTCAATTTACTGCTGAATCTTATCGAGTCATTAAAGGGAAACCGTCTGAAACAATTGGATTTTGACAATTCAATACCTTCGGCACACTAGCCACTACCAACAAACATATGCTGGCTATAGAGGTTTTGACAAAAGAGTCTCTAAAAGTTCCCAACATCAGCTAAACTCTCTTGAGGTTTCCCATAGACAAAAGCGGTATGCACACATGAGCTCTATCCACTTTCCCTCGACTGCGACAACCTATATCCAATTAAGAGGCTCAGATACTGTCATGGCGCTGCTTCAGCCGATTGCCTACCAGTACATGACAGAGTTTCCAAAGGTCGGCATTCCCATGACGGGTGGGGGTACGAGCATAGGCTACAAGTGTGTCGTAGACGGTACGACTGATATTGGAATGGCCTCAGGCGGTATTAATTACGATCTGAAAAAATGGGCCGACAAAAAAAATATCAAATTTAAAAATATTGAAATCGCCTTTGATGCGCTCGCTGTTTTTGTACATCCTACCAATCCGATTCAAACTCTCTCGCTCGAAGACCTGAGGCAGGTCGTGACGGGCGACGCGACAGACTGGAAAGAACTCGGACTGCCTGCTGGCAAGATTCAGGTATACAGTCAAAATCCAAATCGTGGCAGCTACGAGGCCTGGCGTAACATCGTTCTGGAGGAGAAAAAAAACGTAACCCTGAAAGCTCGCGTGATGAATGGACGCGAGATCATCCCAGCGATTGCGAACGATCCAAACGGAATCGGTTTTTCCAGTCCGGTCAACCTGATTGACAAACCCGTCAAGATAATCGGCATCAACGGCCACATGCCCTCTGCTGAAAATATTCACTCAGGCGCCTATCCGATCCGCCGCTCCCTGTCTCTTGTAACAAGACTCAAAGTTAAACCTGAAGTGCATGCTTTTATTGAATATTGTCTGGCACACGAAAAAGGCCAGAAAATCATTAGAAACCTTGGGCTTGTCCCGACTCTGGCGGAAAAACCATGAATCGCAGAGGCGTACTGAAAATATTCGGCATAACTGGTGTCGGGCTCGCGGCAGCGGCTATTGGTGCAAAAAGATACTGGGACAACTTTCAAGCACAACGACGCACAAACTTGCTCATCGCTGGAGCGTCGCCCATGATCAGCTACATACAAAGAGTAGCGGTGGCCTTCACCAAAGCGCATAAAAATATCGACATCGTGAGTGAAAAAGGACATTCCTCGGGAGCCCTGATCGCTCTGGACCGGGGTGGCATTGACATTGCCGTGATTGATCGCAACCTGACACAAGACGAATTCAATCTGACTGAACGCTCCATTCTCGCTGGGATCGATGGCCTGGGCCTCATTGTTCACCGCGAGTCCCCGATTAAAGACCTCTCCATCGTTCAGGCACGTGAAATTTTTGAAGGGCTCATCACTAACTGGAAAGAAGTCGGTGGCCCTGATGCAACGATTAATCTGTATGGGCGCGAGGAAAATTCAACTACACGCTCCAGTATTGAGGATATTTTGATGGCAGGCGGTATGCTTTCACGCCGGGTCAAGGAATTCAAAAGTGCCGACGAGCTTACACAAGCTGTCACACAGGATATACATGGTATTGGCTACATTTCGGTCCGTACGATGCAGGACACCACGCGGTCACTCACTATCAATGGTGCGGCCTTAAACGAGAAAAATCTTTTAATTAATTTATACCCACTCATCAGACCGATGTTTCTTGTGATCAGCGGTGACGGCACACCAGATATCGATAAATTTGTTGACTTCACCCTGTCTGCTCAAGGTCAGAAGGTGCTCGTTTCAACCGGCATGCTCCGTGTAAGCTAAATCCAGATTAAACGCTCAGGTCAGGGCTAAAAGAGACTCGCTATGATTGATCCAGAAAAGTATTTTGAGGAAAAACTTGAATTACTTCGTACCAGCCGAAAAATTCAAAAGCGCATCGTTCTGATTGTGGTTGTTTTGCTTCTTGGTCTAGCAGCATACTTTACCTACGAACTCATCCCGCGCCACTTCAATCTGAGTATGACCGGTGGTGGTCTACTGACAAATCGGCATCATTTAGCAAAAATCCTGAGCGAAGAGGCCAACAAAAAAAACGTTTCAATTCGAGTCAAACCGACCAGTGGCTCTCTTCAAGCAATGGATCTCGTGAACGACGGCAAACTGGATCTCGCCCTGATTCAAGGCGGTCTGGACTCGAACTATGAAAACATCAGGCACGTCGCCACCATCTCTCCTGAATTGATACACGTACTGGTCAAACCTGGCATTGACACCGTTGCCGATATCCGTGGCAAAACCGTGAATATGGGGAGTCTGGTCGGAGGCACTCGAATAGTCGCGAAACATATCCTCGATATTTCCGGACTTAAAAATGGCGTCGATTACATCGAAAAAAATATCAGCGAGCGTGACCTGATCGAAATGCGATCCGAGCGGCTTCCAGAGGTCATTTTCCTGACATCGTATGCTCCATCGGATGTGGTGGATATCATGGTCAAAAAACATGGCTATGGCTTGATGGAGATGCCCTTCCCGCCCTCATTGGCTATCCGGCTCGGCTGGGTTGCGGATGCAAAAATCCTCGGCTATATGTATAGCATTGTGCCGGCAATACCACCCAAAGACATTCAGGTGGTTGGTGTCAACTTGCATCTTGTGGCCAATAAAAATGTCGATCCAAGAGCTGTTGCGACAGTGATTGACACACTTTATGGACCACACGTTGCGAATCGCTTCGGTCAAAGCATACCTGAAGAAAACTTATTACTTCCCTCAGGCTTTCCGCTCTCTTCTGGGACACAGCTTTATCTGTCCCGTAAAGAACCTCTGTTAACCCAGACGATGATCGACAAACTCAAGGCTTTGTTCGGACTGATCATGACACTAGGTTCTACCTTGCTGGTTATTTTCAAATGGTTCACCATGGATGGTATAAAGGACTCTGAAAATAGCCCAGAAAACTCTGGTAACGATGCCGCAGATAACAAGGAAGCCTTGTCTGACAAAGAAGTTGAAAAGCCAAAGGAAACCACGGGCCCCAAGGAAGCTACAACTAGCAAAGAATCTAAAAAACCAGATATTCTTGGCAAACTAGGTGAAGCAACCGAACACATTAAAAAACTCAGTTCTTAAATGTCAAAAGTTTATTTTCTCTTTAAAAAGAGCGTCTGGTTTTACACTTTCAATCTTTTTCTTTATTTGTATACGAGCCCTGCTCAAGCCGAAGTTGTTCAGGTTGCCGTTGCATCGAATTTCATACAGCCTGCTCAAGAACTTGCGCAACGTTATGAAAGTGCGTCAGGAAATCAGATAAAAATTTCATCAGGTTCCTCAGGAAAATTCTTTGCTCAAATTCGGAATGGAGCCCCGTTTCAAGTTTTTCTTTCAGCAGATACACAAACACCCGCGACATTAATTAAAGAAGGTTTTGCTGTAGAACATACCCAAAAAACCTATGCCATTGGTAAGCTTGTATTGTGGTCGAGTAATCCAGCACTAATTACCGATGGTCCTGCCATACTCGATAGCAAACGTGTTAACAAGATCGCCATCGCTAATCCTGAACTTGCACCCTATGGTCGCGCAGCCATTGAAAGCCTTGAACGCTCAGGTCTGTTTATTCAAATCAAATCAAAAATCGTCTGGGGAGAAAACATTGCGCAGACTCACCAGTTTGTTTTGTCAGGCAATGCAGAACTGGGGTTCGTCTCAGCCTCACAAATCATGCGCGAAGGCAAAATAGCTCAAGGCTCGGCCTGGATTATTCCAGAAACTCTCTATGCTCCAATTTTGCAGGATGCCGTTTTATTGAGTAGGGGGAAAAACTCTTTGGCGGCACGGAATTTTTTAGATTATTTATCCACGAAGCAAGCGCGCGAAATTATTGAAAAATATGGTTATTCAAGCGTTGCAAAAGATTCATAAACAAGCTGTTGATATAAAACTGTTGATATAAAAATAACGCGCTGATCTCTTGCACCAGTCCCAAACTCACAACGCAGCGTTCAGTAATTTGACATACTCCGTTTCGGTCAAGGCATAAGGATTCGTCTTATGGGCGTTATCTGCCAGGGCTGCTTTTGCGATCTCAGGGAATATGAACGGCTCGATTCCCAAACTACTCAAATCCTCAGGCAGTCCTAAACGCTCGTTTAATCTGGCAAATACTGTTGGAACATCAGCATCGGCCGGCATGCGTAAAACCGTTGCCATCGTCGTCATCTTGTCAGAGATGTAAGGCGCATTCAGACGCAAGACATGTGGCAACAGGATCGCATTCAAGGTTCCGTGATGATGCCCCAGGGCGCCGAGCGCATGCGAGACCGAATGCACAGCTCCCAGACCCTTTTGAAAGCAGATACCGCCCTCCAGCGCCCCCATCATCATGCTCCAGCGAGCATGCAGGTCTGTGCCGTCAGCGCAGGCGCGTTCGATATTCATAAATAATCTTTTCAGACCATCCAGCGCAATCGCATCGCAAGGTGGATTGATGGCAGGCGAACAGAAAGTCTCTACACAATGTGCGAGTGCGTCCATACCGGAAGCTGCTGTCATGAAGGCAGGCAAATTGATTGTCAGATCCGGATCGCAAATCGCTGCTTTAACAATGCTCGGACAACCGATGCCCGCCTTGATGCCGTTTCTGAAAATAATCACAGCAGATCTGCCGACCTCGCTCCCCGTCCCTGAGGTCGTTGGCATCAGAATCACTGGAGGTGGATTCGTGATCGGTCTTGGTTGAGGGTGGCGATTGCAGTATTCCCATAATGGTGCGGCCTGACCACACAAGACCGCCACCGCTTTGGCGAGGTCCAGAGAAGCACCGCCTCCAACGCCTACGATCCCATCGCATTGACTGGCATGATAAGTAGCGCAACAGGCCTCCACGGCCTCCTCTGTCGGATTAGGTGGGGTTTGATCAAATACGACCGCACCAGGTATCGCACCGAGAGATTCGATCGCCTGGGCAAAGACTCCAGCAGTCTTGACCCCTGTATCAGTCACGAACAAAGGCCGTTTGATCTGATTAAGCCGGAGTTCATTGACTAACTGCGCGCGCTCCCCGTGTCCGAAATGCACCTTGGTATTGAAAGAAAGTATGGCCATGCCGTTTAACTCACTGTGATTTTTGCGGTGCGAATAAGCTTTTGCAACAACTCGCGCTGCTGATCAAGCCACTTTGTGAAATCTTGCGTACTGTTGGCCACTGGAACCTGTCCCGCCTGCTCCATGCTTGCAATAAGAGCCGGACTCTTGGCTGCGCGAACAATCGCCTCTTGCATGCGTGGCAGGACTGCCGCTGGAGTGCCCGTAGCAGCAAATAATCCAAACCAGTCATCCATGTCGTAGCCTGGCAAACCGCTCTCAGCGAGCGTCGGCACATCTGGATATACGGTGCTTCGTTCTGCGCTGGTCACAGCCAACAAACGTGCTTTACCAGCACGATAGGGTCCGCGCGCTGAGGAGGCAGTAATCAGGATCGAATCAATCTGACCACCCATGATATCGCGCGCCGCATCCGCGCCCCCCCGATAGGGAGTATGGATCAGCTGAATATTGGCTCGCTCCTGAAGCAGGGCTAAAGCCAGATGCGCCATACCGCCAGAAGGTGGTGTCCCGCAGGAGACTTTGCCAGGATGCGCTTTGACGTATTCGAAAAATTCACCAATATTTTTTGCCGGAAAATTCTCTCGGACAGCGATGACTTGAGGTGCGCGCACCGGCAAGGTAATCGGCATAAAAGAGGTTTGATAGTTAAAGGCCAGATCCTTGACCAGCACTGGGTTAGTCAGGCAATTTGCAGCATCCCAGATAAAGGTATAGCCATCACGCGGTGCCTGCAGTACTGCACCAGCAGCCACGACGGCATTGCCACCTGTGCGATTGTCCACGACCACGTTCTGACCCAGGATTTCGGTGAGTTGCGCGGCAAAGGCTCGTGCGGAGGTGTCCGCAGCCCCCCCGGCGGAAAAAGGAACCACCAGGTGAATTGCGCGATTAGGCCAGTCAGTCTGTGCCATGCTAAGTCGACTCGAAGCGAGCGACGCAAGTCCTGAAAGAACAACAGTCCTGCGCTTGTGACTCAGCGGTTGCTGCGATGTCTCCAATTGCAGTGTGCGATCTTTTTCCATGTTTGCCTGGCTCCCCAATAGTTTTCTTAGTATCGCCCAATTCCCTTGTCAGCCCTTAGGGGCAAGTTGGGCTTATGATTAGCAAAATTAATTATAGAGATGTTATGAACGCCTCCCTCCCCACCGGGGAGTGAGGGAGTCAGAAAAGCAGAGAGCCCTCGCTTTACCTAACGGCATCTAAGTGCCAAAGTGGA
>Ga0208105_1000282_pt1 | contig 18599 bp, 17 predicted proteins | sample CryBogCBE16Jul07_FD_184574 | JGI IMG/M metagenome (GOLD analysis project Ga0208105, IMG submission 184574) | Freshwater microbial communities from Crystal Bog, Wisconsin, USA - CBE16Jul07 (SPAdes) | ecosystem: Environmental > Aquatic > Freshwater > Lake | place: Crystal Bog, Wisconsin, USA... | reverse complement strand
GTTGGACACCAGGCCGCGTAAGGCTGTTTGCCAGGTGTGCATGTGAGCATTCACAAAACCCGGAACCAGAATCATGCCTTGTGCGTCAATCACCTCTGCATCGTCGATCTCGAGCTGAGGGGCTATCGCAACAATCTGATCGTCCACGACAAGCAGATCACCAATGAAATCCCCCAGCAAGGGATCCATCGTGATCAAGTGCGCCTGGCGGATCAATGTACTGGGCATGATTTGTCAAAACCCAATCAATGGGTTTGACAATCCCTTATTGCGACTTAGCCCAAAGGCCATCTCTTGTCTCCTGGTGCGGCAAATAATTAGCTAAAAAGCTCTTTTGCTCTGTTGATATCAATTTATACCTCTATTTATTGGAAATAAATACCATAAATGAAATTCTTTATTCCTATAATTGGAATAATGCAAGGAGATAGCTATGGACCGCTGGAGTGAAATGGATTTTTTTGTTCACGCCGCAGAGCTTGGCAGCCTGTCAAAAGCTGCCGAATCTCTGGGTATGTCAAATGCTGCAGCAAGCAGGCATCTTTCTGCGCTTGAGCACCGACTGGCAGCACGACTGATTGATCGCAATACTCGCAGAATGTCACTGACCACTGCGGGCAATGAGTTTTATAGTCGCTGCAAAAGTCTGATGTCAGAACTTAAAGAGGCGGAAGCCTCGGTCAGTGCCTCTTTACTAGAACCAGCTGGCACCTTGACCATTACTGCCTCGATATCCTTTTGTATGAAACATATCGCACCCCTCCTGCCAGAATTCGCCAGACGTTATCCGAAAATCAATATTCAGATCGAGGGGGCAAACCGCTATTACGATCTGGTCGATAGCGGGATTGATATAGCGATAAGAACCAGAGAGTTTGAGCCAGACTCACAGATCTCGATTCGAAAACTGACTGAAACAAGACGCGTACTGGCTGCCTCGCCTAAATATCTTGATCAGCACGGCATCCCCATGAGTGTGCAGGATCTGACTCAACACAAAATGCTGATTTATTCCCATGCCAACACACCCAACGAACTTAACTTTACGCGGGGAGAAGAAAAACAAAGTATCAAAGTAAAAAGCACGCTGATCGCCAATGATGGCCAGATCATTCGCGCCGCGGCTCTCGAAGGCTTGGGCATTCTGGTGCAGCCCAACTACATCATTTACGATGACATCGTTGCCGGTCGCCTTGTGCCGATATTAAATGACTGGCATTTACCTACACTTCAAATCAATATCGCGTTCCAGAACAGACGCTACATGCCGGCGCGCACCAGATTATTCATTGAATTTTTAGTCGAGCATTTCAGGGCGCAGGACTATGAGCGAAAGTGGGCACGTTAAGGCTGAGTAGGCACCCCCGCAGCAGCTTGTATGGACTGGATGATGGCTGAGTAATCAAGTGATTCCGCTCCCATCGCAACCGTGGCGTGTAGCATCTGATTAACTTGTGAGGTCAGACTGAGAGGCACGTGCAACTGTGCGGCAGCATCAAGTATCAGACCTACGTCCTTGAGCATCTGATTCACTGTAAATGTTGGTGTGTAATCATGGTGTCTCAATTGCTCAGACTTGGCTTTCAGTATCGGAGAGCCTACCGCACTAGTCGCAAGCACAGACCACATATCTTTCCAATCAAGCCCACCTTTTTGCCCCAGAGCCAGTGCCTCTCCAAGCATGCCGACATTCACAGCAATCATCAAATTAACCACTAACTTCATTAATCGTGCCTGCTCAGCAGCGCCCAGATAGAACTGGGTAGGTCCCAGACACTTCAAAAGTGGCAGTACCGCCTCGAAGCAAGCACGCTCGCCTGAAGCCATCGCAGTGAGTTGAGCGGCTTCTGCCATTTTGTTGTTACCTGAAACCGTCACACGCAGATAACGGAGAGCAGCTTTTTGCATAATGTGCGCGACCCGTGCCGACGCTGCGATCGAGACCGTACTGGTATCGACATAGATCGTACCTGGTTGGGCGAATTCAGCAATCTGCAATGCCACAGACTCAAAAATCTCATCATTTGCAAGCGAGGAAAAAATAACCTCCCTGCCCTGCACTGCAGTCTGGACTGAATGAAAGGGAGTCATGGCGGCAGTTTGCGCTTGCGCTAACTGCGAGGCACTGACGTCAAAGACCCCAACGTCATAACCAGCGGCCTTGAGATGTCCCGCCATGGGCAGTCCCATTTTTCCAATGCCCAGAAATGCAATATTCATTTTTGTCCCGAATGTCTATGTTGAGGAGGCACACTTAAGCGATAAGAGTTTAGCTAAAAACGCATGAATCACCTTCGAACTCTTAAATCCCATGAGACTGGCTCTTTCACAAGCGGAATTGACTGATTTCGCTTGATAGGAAACAATAGAACGATAACTAAATAATAACTGTGGATATCTAAGCCACTGAAATTTCAAATAAAAACTCCAGAGACAATCACAATGAAAAAAGCTTCTCAGACATTTCTTGGTTTTATCGCAGTCGCACTGATAGCGCTCACCCCTCTCGTTACGCAAGCCCAGACAATACCCGCCGGCATACCTGGCAGAATCGAAATACACGGCCTTGCGAGTAAGACCCTGACGACTGACGAATTTTTACTTGGCAATGCACAGGGCAAACCGGTTATGCTGGCCGCCGAACTCAGACTACCTGTTGGCACCACTGCAAAATTCCCTGCCGTCATTCTTGTACACGGCAGTGGTGGTATTGGGGCTGCGATGGATATGTGGATCCATCATCTCAACCAGGCAGGGATCGCCACCCTTGTCGTCGATAGTTTCAGCGGGAGAGGTATTGTCAGTACAGTTCAAGACCAGACACAGCTCGGTAGTCTGGCAATGATGGTCGACGCATACAAAGCACTAGAGCTAATCTCTACTCACCCACGAATCGACGCAAAACATATTTATGTCATGGGCTTTTCAAAAGGCGCTGTTGCTTCGATTTTTTCTGCCTCCACCCGATTTAAAAAGCTCTATGCAGGACAAGCACAATTCGCCGGGCATATCGGTCTGTACACCCCCTGCAATACTCGCTACCTGGGTGACACGGACGTCACAGGCGCGCCCATGCGTTTATTCCACGGCATCACAGATGATTATGTCAACATCATCCCCTGCCGGGGCTTTGTCGAAGAACTCAAGAAAAAAGGCGTTGATATCACCTTGACCGAGTTTCCGGATAGCGATCACTCGTATGATGGTCCACTTACACCCAACCGGCTTGCAATCCCTAAGGCTCAGAGTACCCGCCAGTGCAAGTTCGTCGAAGATAAACCAGGCAACATTATCAATGCCGAATCGAAAATCGAATTTAGTTATACCGATCCTTGTATCGCGATAGGCGCGCATGTCGGCTACAACGCTGAATCCACTAAACAAACCATTGCGGCTGTGATCAGTTTTATTAAATAACAAAATTTAATGGGGTGATATGAGCCAACAGCACAGACTTGTTCACCTGAAACGCGGGAGACGAAATGTATTCTAGGATTATTGTGAAACCCATGGCGGGAGCTCTGGGGGCTGAAGTATTCAACATCAATCTATCGCAAGAGCTAGACGAGGCAACCCTGGCCGAGGTTAAAAAGGCTTACAGTGAATACGGTGTAATTTTTTTTCGGGATCAGAACGTTTCTGATAATGATCTCGCACGTTTTGCTCGCTACTTTGGTGATCTGGCCGTGCTACCCCCACATCGGCAGCATCCAGGTTCACTTCCTGAGCTCCTGGTCATTGATAAAAAACCTGACACGAAACTGGTCTTTGGCTGGGAATGGCACTCAGACACCTCTCACCTGGAGATCCCGCCCTTGGGCTCAGTGCTCGCTGCAAAAATTCTTCCACCAGTCGGTGGTGACACACTATTTGCAAGCCAGTACATGGCCTACGACACACTTTCGGCCGGCATGAAGGCAATGCTTGATGGTCTCAAAGCGGTTCACTCCAATGGTCGCATCCTTGCCTCTCTGGAAGTCGATGATGTACTGGCCCCAGGTCAGGGCGTGGGTGGTGCGCTCACGACAATGTCTGCAGTACATCCTGTCGTTCGCACGCATCCAGTAACCGGGAAAAAAGCTCTGTACGTCAATCTGATGCATACGGAGAGATTCGAAAACATGACGATTGCCGAAAGCGCACCTCTTTTGCAGTTTCTCTTTGAACACTCCACTCGGCCAGAGTTCACCTGCCGCTTTCGGTGGGAGCCTGGCTCAGTCGCTTTTTGGGACAATCGTTGCCTGCAACACCTTGCCCTGGCTGACTATCCAGGACATCGGCGCTTGATGCATCGCGTGCAGGTGCGCGGCACCAAACCCGTCTAAGAGCGATTGAGGTAGGTAAGCCGTCATGCAAAACTTTGATAAAAATCGCCGCCTACTTTTACGCGCGGGGCTCGTACCCCTTACAGGTGCAGCACTGTCAGGTCTAAATGCGCAGGCACAAACTGACTACCCTACTCGCGGAATCAAAATAGTGATCGGTTTTCCACCCGGCACGAGTACCGATACCTGGTCAAGACTCACCGCACTTCGATTGAGCGCGGCGCTCAAACAACCCGTTCATGTTGATAATAAGCCTGGCGCGCACGGCCAGCTCGGTTGTGTCACCGTAAAAAATGCTGAAAAGGACGGTTACACGCTTTTATATGCCTCCCTTGGCACTGCGGCAATCAATCCTTCGCTCTACGGTAGTCGGTTGCAATACGATACGATGAAAGACTTCGAGCCTATCGTGGGTGTTGAAAAAAGTACTATTTATCTTGGCGTTGCGAAGAATGTTCCAGTCACCAACGTGCAGGAGATGATCGCCTACGTCAAAGCGAACCCTGGGCGCGTGAACTATGGTTCTGCTGGCGCGGGCACCACCTCACACTTAGCGATGGAGATGCTCAAAAAAGCGACTGGCATGCAGATGACACATGTCCCCTATCGCGGGATGGCCAATGTTATTCAAGATATGCTGGGAGGTAATCTGCAGTTTGCCTTTGATGCAGCCGCAGCCATGGTCCCGCAGTGGACCGCTGGCAACCTTCGCCTGATTGGCGTTGCGTCTCGCAAGAGAATGTCGATCGCTCCGGATATTCCAACGATTGAGGAGCAAGGTGTGCCCAATTTCGAAGTCCGTCTCTGGTCCGGACTCTTTGCTCCAGCAGGGACTCCTGCAGCAGTCATTGCAAAGTTAAACAAAGCGGTCAATGATGAACTTCAAGCGGGTACTTTTGGCGAAACGATGCGCAGTGTCGGTGCCGAACCTTTCGGCGGTTCGAGCGATGATTTTAAAAAATTCGTTGGCTCCGAAATCGCGTTCTGGGCGCCTGTTATAAAAAACTCCGGCGCTGTTGCTGATTAGTGTTAACCATGGTGCATCTATGAAACTTGGCTTATTTCTTCTGGCAGCAGGTCATCACGCAGGTGGTTGGCGCCATCCCGATGCACAATCCGGTACAGAAAATATTGAGCATGTCATCCGCATGGCACAGGCTGCAGAACACGCGAAATTTGATCTGGTATTTTTTGGTGATCGCTTGGTGACGACACCAGACTCACACCCGTCGATGATTACGCGCCCAGAACCTATGGCGATGTTAGCTGCGTTGTCAATGGTTACATCGCATATAGGTTTAGCAGCAACCGCCTCGACCACGTATAACGAACCCTTTAATCTGGCACGGTCACTTGCGACAGTCGATAAACTTTCAAAAGGCAGAGCCGCCTGGAATATCGTCACGACGTTTGCAGACGGCTCAATCAATTTCAGCCGTGATCGCCATCCTGATCATGCAATGCGCTATGAAATTGCACAAGAACATGTCGAGGTTGTTAAGGCGCTGTGGCGTTCATGGGACGCTAACCCCTATGTGCAAGATAAAGTGGCGGGTATTTATGTCGATGTTAAAAAAATGCATGCCATTAACCATAAGGGTCGTTTTTTTAATGTAGTGGGCCCCTTAAATGTCACACCGAGTCCTCAAGGACATCCTGTTTTAATTCAGGCGGGCTCGTCAGGACCAGGCCAAGCGCTAGCAGCCAAGCACGCGGAGGTGGTTTTCACCGCCCAGCAGGGTTTGACAGACGCGCAGAATTTTTATCGAGGACTCAAAGCCCAGGTGATCAGTGAAGGCAGGCAAGCAAACCAGTGTCTGGTTATGCCTGGCTTGATGCCCATCATCGGAAAAACCGAGAGAGAAGCTAAAGACAAACTCGCTCATTTGCAATCGTATACCGATCAGTCAAACGCGTTGGCTCTGCTCAGCGAAGAGCTGGGTTTTGACATAACAGCTTATCCAATTGACGGGCCAGTTCCAGAATTACCTCCAGATCCCGGTGCCTATAGTCGACGACATCTGTTGGTACGCATGGCCAAAGAGAATAATCTGACCCTGCGCGAGCTCTACCATCAAGTAGCCAGTGCAAGAGGTCATCAAATTGTAGTTGGTACGGCGCCTCAGGTTGCTGATCACATGATCAAATGGGTCGACGAGGGCGCTGCAGACGGATTCAACATCATGCCTGCATATTTCCCAGCCGGACTCACGGATTTCACTGAACAGGTCGTACCTATTTTGCAAGAGCGTGGCTACATGCGGCGGGATTATGAAGGTACAACCCTGCGTGAGCATCTGGGGTTGAGTTTGCCTTGTTCGACTAATTAATTTCATATTTAAAATTTAAAAATACCGAAAGTTGAAATTTTCAAACTGAACGTTGAAATTTTCAAATAAAGCAATTAAATTAACGCTTGATGAATTAAATTAATCGTTTGGTTTAAAAATTTAACTTAAATTTTTATCCTTCCTCGGTCTTGTTGATGCGTTTAGACCAAACCTAAAAATTTTTTTTGTTGACGATGCTCATATCCCGTCAACCTTCGTACAAGTAAGTGAAAGTCTCTCAGGTACAAGCATCAGATTGTGAATGTGCTGTGGACTCGTGAAAATATTTTGAATTATTCGAAAAGGTCAATGCTATGTCGGTATCTTACAGCTACGGTGGTTATATGTTTGGAACGCTCTCGGGTGGTGTTTTCCATGTTCCTAGCCCTAATGACAACTCCCCTAATTCTTCAGGTGTAATTACTGAAAACACATCAACTTTCCAAGTCAACCAACCCGTAACAGATACTGGTGGTAATGTGATCCCAGCGACGTACATGGGTTATGTCACGGTATCTGGTACTCAATACATGATACTGAGCGACGGACCAGTAGGTTACCTTATGTACCAATCATCGACTGCGCCCTCCTCTTTAAACAGTGTACTGAATGGAACCTCAAGTCCTACAGTCACCGCTTCGAACAATGCATTTTGCTTTCTCGCGGGGACACGAATCGCTACTAGCTTCGGATCTGTTGCCGTAGAAAATATAAAAATCGGCGATTACGTTTTAGGTCAAGATGGTATACAACAAAAAGTATATTGGATTGGCACGAAGACGATGACCTCGTTTTTCACACCTAAAGAACAATTGCCAATCGAAATCGCTGCTAACGCATTGGCAAAGGGTTTGCCGCAGCGCAACTGTAGAGTGATGCCCTCACATGCAATTTTGATTGAAGATGTTCTTGTTGTTGCTGGAAAGCTCGTTAATGGAACCACTATAAGGCAACTTACGCCGGCTGATCTGGGTGTTACCTACACTTACTATGCGATAGAAACGGAAGGACACTCCATTATTTTTGCTGAAGGAATGCCAGTTGAATCCAAGGGTAATATCAAGGGAGATCATTTTGCATTTGACAACTGGAATGAATACGTAGCTTTGTATGGTGAGAATGGGCGTAACTATTCTGCGCTTCCATACCGGCGTGTTCGCTTGATAGACGACTTACCCATTGAGCTTAGTGACATGCTGCCAAGCATTGATAACATGCATAAAGTCGCTTAAATAAGCGGCATTTCTGTTTCAGCTGTGACTTCCAATTGGCGTCAATTCCTCCAAGCTAGTGACCGGCAAAAATCCGTTTGCTTGACCGTGGTGCGGAAATCATGTGCCGTAGAGCATTTGGTTCCAGGAATTTTGAAAACTACCGGCTGAGGGTCTTGGCCCACTGCGGTTGGAACGGCGTATTTAGCCGTGTTTGATGAGTACTGCTTTTTAATGAATACTGCTCATCCCCCGATAATGGGGTAGAGCCCAAACCCGCATCTGTACTTGGTGGCGCATCCCTGACTCGAACAGGGGACCTTCGGATTATGATTCCGCTGCTCTAACCGACTGAGCTAATGCGCCTTCATGATCGGTAGTAGACCAAAACTCCAAAAAAGAGCTGTAAAACAACCGAAGTCCAAAATTCTAGCATTTTTTTGCTGAGTCCGCACCCAAACCTGGCTCGCCACATGCCAAAATACCTGAAACTCCTGCGGGATATGAACAACAACCAAGAGACAGTACGATGACAGAGCCTATTTTGACCTATCTGCCTACCCCCTCAGAGGCAAAATTCAAATTACCAAGTGGCGCGACTGATTCGCATGTCCACATCTTTGGCCCACAGGCAAAATTCCCTTACGCCGAATCGCGCGGTTTTACCCCTGTCGATGCCCCGAAAGAAACCCTGTTTGCCTGGCATAAAAAAATGGGGATTGATCGCTGCGTCATCGTCAACACCCTCTTGCATGGCTACGACAATAGTGTTGTAGAGGATGCGATCATCGCCTCAAAGGGACGATATCTCGGTATCGCACTGGTTCAAATTGATGTCTCGGATACTGAGCTAAAACGTCTGGCGCTGGCAGGATTCAGAGGGGTCCGATTCCATTTCATGCCAGGATATAAAGTCCACGAAACTCCAGAACAAATTATCGCGCTGACCAAAAGACTTGAGCCCTTGGGGATGCATTTGCAATTGCAACTCCATGCGCAATACGCCAAAGATCTCATGCCCTTACTCAAACAGTCAGCTGTGACAGTTGTAATGGATCATATGGGGCGTGTTGATGCAAACCTGGGGATTGATCACCAGCATTTTCAGGATTTTTGCCGTCTGCTTGAACTACCGGGCTTCATGGTCAAGGTCAGTGGCATTGACCGCATCGACGCTCAACCGCCTTACAAGCAAGGCATACCCTTTGCACGTTATCTAGTGCGCAACTATCCCGAAAAATGCATCTGGGGCAGTGACTGGCCCCACCCTAATCATACCCACGTTCCAGATGATGGCATGCTGGTCGACTCGCTGGCCTTGATTGCGCCCAAACCAGATTTACTGCATCAGGTGTTGGTCGATAATCCACAAAAACTCTATCGCTTTACTGCTTGAAGGAACACAACATGAAAGGTCGTATTGAAGATAAAGTCGCTCTCATCATTGGAGCGGGCTCAGTAGGTCCAGGCTGGGGCAATGGCCGGGCCATGGCGACGCGCTTCGCAGAGGAAGGCGCAAAAATATTTGGTGTCGATCGCGACCTTGAGCGCATGACGGAAACCATCGAACGCGTCAAAGCAGTTGGCGGTGAAATCGAAACCGGGTTTTGCGATGTAACATCGAACCAGAGTATTCAGGACGCGGTAGCTGCCTGTATGGCTCGGTTTGGCCGTATCGATATTCTTGTTAATAATGTCGGAGGATCGGCTGCCGGTGGCCCCGTCGAGATGTCTGAAGAGGTCTGGGACTCACAAGTCGACACTAACCTCAAAAGCGTTTTCCTGACATGCAAACACGTGCTGCCTATCATGGAAAAACAAGGCAGCGGTGCCATCATTAACATGGCCTCCACCTCCGGGACACGCTGGACAGGCTCGGCCCAGATTGCGTATGCCGCAACGAAAGCCGGCGTGATCCAAATGTCTAAAGTGATTGCGATTCAATACGCCAAAAAAGGTATTCGCGTCAATACAATCATCCCTGGCCAATTACACACACCGATGGTTGAAGTACGCCTGGCGGGACAGCGGGCTGGTGGTGATGTTGCAAAACTGCTGGAGCAACGCCAGGCGCGCATTCCACTGCCATTTATGGGCGACGGTCGCGATACAGCAAACGCAGCGCTCTACCTTGCATCGGATGAGGCCCGCTTTGTAACCGGTACAGAAATTGTCGTGGATGGTGGCATGTCTGTGCGTTGCGGTTAAACCTAAATCCCAGGCGCAAACCACTCCAGCACAAACCACTGAGACACAGGCCAGAGATGAATCAACTATTCAATAAAAAAATCAAAAGCATTAAGAGCTATTTGCCTATCGCTGCAGCGGCGCTAATTTATTGTCTAAGTCTGAACGTCTCGGCGCAAACAAAAGCGATTCGCATGATCGTGGCCTTTCCGCCTGGCGGTCCGGTCGATTTTGTTGCGCGAAGCATTAGCGATACTCTAGGCAAAGAGCTTGGCCAGACTGTCATTGTTGAAAACAAGCCTGGTGCCAACGGCATCATTGCAGCCGAATACACCATCAAAGCGCCACCTGATGGCTCAGTGCTCTGGTTCACAAGTGCGGGGGCAGTGGCCATCAACCCAGGACTTTATCCAAAATTACCCTACAACCCTCTGACCGATCTTGCGCCGTTATCACTAGTCTCACGTAATGACGAGTTACTGGTCGTCAATCCAAACAATCCAGCTACAGGCCCCAGAGATTTTGTCGACAATGCGATGAATCAAAGAACCACCATGGCCTCGTCAGGAATGGGTAGCGTGCCTCACCTTGCTGCGGCATTATTAGGCGATGCAACAAAAGCTCAGCTGGTCGATGTGCCTTATAAAGGCGCAGCACCTGCCATTACAGATGTGATGGCAGGTCACGTCGATGCGTTTTTTGGTGATGTACCTGGCCTGATCAATAATATTCGCGCGGGTAAACTCAAACCCATCGCAATGGCAGCAGACAACCGTCATCCTCTTTTGCCAGAGATCAAAACTTTTAAAGAAGTCGGAATCGAGGGTGTTGATTCTGATAACTGGTATGCCTTGTTTACAGCGAAAGACACACCTGCCGCAGAAATCGAACGTCTAAATCAAGCCATCGTGCGCACCCTCAATACTGAGGCAGTCAAAAAACGACTATTGGACTCAGGCACCCTGCCTGCGAGCTCCACGCCAGAGCAGTTACATCAATTGCTGAAAAAAGACTCTGACAAATGGGCTCGCGTGATTCGGGAAAAAAATATCAAACCCGATTAATGACGACACTAAACAGCAAACTCAGGCAGTCATCATGTCCAGACAGGTCCGGGCTACGACCTTAGTGGCCCGGCGCAAGTCCTCGAGTTCGAGCCTTTCATCAGGTTGTTTTGCGCGACTTTCCTCAACCGTCCTTGGTCCTGCTCCATAAAGAACAACTGGAATTCCTGCTTCGCAATACAAGCGCGCATCGGCATACAGAGGTGTGCCGCATGCGGGGACTTTTTCACCGAATATTTTTACGGCGTGCTGCTGTAAAGCAGCCACCAGCGCATCACTGCCCGCCAAAGGCTTGAGCGCTCGTGCGAGCAAAATCCGCCGCGTTTGCACTGTGATGCCAGGTATAGCTTTCCAGACCTGCTCAATCGTATTAAGAATATCCTGTTCTACTGTTGCGGGATCCTCTTCGGGAATCATGCGACGATCAAGTTTCAAAACGACCTTGCCTGGAATCACGTTGGTGTTGGTGCCTCCCTGGATCAGACCGATATTCAAATAAGGATGATTAATCCCGGGAACAGCACTTGAAATCGTTTTGTAAGTCTCATTAAGCCCATACAAAGCATTCATGATTTTGACTGCAGCCTGCAAAGCATCTACGCCGGAGGTTGGAACAGCAGCATGTCCCATTTTGCCGTTGACGGTCACTTCAAACTGGAGGCAGCCGTTATGCGCCGTAATAATCTGATAGCTAAAACCGGCAGCAATAGCCAGATCAGGTTTGGTCAGATTATTTTTGAGTAACCAGCCGGGCCCTAGTTCACCACCGAACTCTTCATCATAGGTAAATTGCATTTCAATGCAACCCGCCAGCGGCACACCCAGCGCTTCAAGTGCACGCACCGCAAACACATAGGTTGAGAAATCGCACTTGCTGACTGCTGCCGCACGACCATAAATACGACCGTCGTGGATTTCGCCAGCATAGGGAGGATATGTCCAACCCTCGCCCGGTGGCACAACGTCGCCATGCGCATTGAGTGCCAGAGTCTTACCACCGGGACCATATTGACGTTTAACAATCAGGTTCGTAATCGCTTCAAGCCCAGCCGCTTTGACGATAGCCTCAGGGACTTGATGGGGCTCGGCCCCCATGCCGTAGGCTTTTAGTAACTCTGCCGTATGCAAGGCATGCGGAGTATTGTTACCCGGAGGTGTGTCGGTAGGCACCTGGATGACGGCCTGCAAAAATTTAATCTGTTCATCAAAATGCGCATCGATCCACTGATCAAGCCTGTCGTAAAGTGCGGTTTTGTCTAGATCATTCATTCAATATCACCTGAATTTGAATTTATTTTTAATCAGTCAGATCCGTTTGAAAACCCTCAAGCAGAGCCATGAAGGCCTGGGTTGCGGTACTGGCGTCTTCCTCGGAAATAATTTCAAGCGGATTATGACTGATTCCTCGATTACCACCGCGCACAAACAACATTGCTTGCGGCATGATCGTGTGCAGTTTCATTGCATCATGCCCTGCTCCGCTATTCAGCCTGAACACGGGTTGCCCGATGGACTCAACCGCACGTTCCCAGCGTTCTAGCAGTAGTGGGTCAGAGGGCGCAGCCGATGCGCGCATGACCTCGGTGAATTCAAAACGAACCTGGCGTCGCTCAGCGATCTGTCTCGCCTGCTCCAAAATATCATTTACCAAAGCATCGCGCTGAGCATCAAAAGGCGCGCGCATATCGAGCGTAAATAAACACTCCCCTGGAATTACATTAATCGAACCACCCGGCACCTGCATCTGACCCACAGTAGCAACGGATCCCTCATCCTGACGCGCCCTGCTTTCAGCCATCAGGCTAATCTCAGCCGCGGCAAGCAAAGCGTCCTGACGCATCTTCATCGGTGTCGTCCCTGCGTGTGCAGCCATCCCGGTAATTTTGCAGGTCGCGCGGACACCGGCATTGATCGAGGTCACCACACCGAGCGCTAGTCCGCCCTCGCACAGTATTGGACCTTGCTCAATATGCGCTTCAACAAAGCCAAGATATTGAGCAGGATCGCGCTTGAGTTGACCGATCGCGGCCATCTCGCCTGGCAAGCCTGCCAGTTGCATAGCCTGTCCCATCGAGATACCTTCAGCATCCTGCTGATCCAGCCAGGCGGGGTCAAAGTCCCCCGTCAAAGCACCTGAGGCAAGAAAGGTTGCGCGAAAGCGTTGTCCTTCTTCTTCAGAAAACCCAATCACTTCAAAATCGAAAGGTAAACGCTTGCCTTGAGCGGCTAGCTGTGCAACACAGGCTATCGGAATCAAGATGCCTAATCTACCGTCATATTTGCCACCATTACGTACGGTATCGTAGTGTGAGCCCGTCAATAGAGTTTTGACCTGTTTAGCATCAGACTTGCGTAACGCGTCCGAAGTCTGGGCACGATAGATTCCAACGACGTTACCCACCGCGTCTTTCGATACCTCATCGAAACCATTTTCTCGCATAATGGCCAGCAACTCAGACGCAGTCTGAAGATGCGCGGGCGTAAGATAAGTACAAGTAAGCTGTTTTTTTTCAGCCCAGACCGGCTCACTGAATTGAGCCAGTCGTTCGGACCACTCCATGATATCTCGACCTGCATTGATCATCTTTCATCCATCCAATTAGTTTGTCGCGACCAGGGGCATCAAGGCTAAACGCATATCTGTCAGCGAGGAATCCAGTTGAAGACTTGCCTCGACATGATTCAAATGTTTCGTCATCACCTGAACAGCTAAATCCTTATTTTTAGCTTCAATCGCGTCAAGCAGTTCAACGTGTTCCTGTGATGACTGTTCTGCAGACAACTTCGATTGATAAAGCATCGCGGCCAGCGAGGTGCGAGATACAAGCTGACCCAGAACCTCAGACAGTACAGTATTGCCCATTACCTGGGCAATGAGAACATGAAAGTCTGCGAGCATTCTGGTTCGTCCGCGGACATCAGGCTGTAAACAAGCTTTTTGTTCTTCTTTCAAATGCGCACGCAATAACTTTATATCCGACCTCGATGCAGTGCGAACAAATTCAACGATCATGGGAATTTCTAAATAGCGGCGCGTCGTGAATATCTGACGCGTTTCCTGGACTGAGGGCATCGCAACAGAAGCCCCTTTTGCAGGTTCGAGCTTAATAAGCTTTTCTCGCTCCAGGCGGATTAAAGCCTGACGAACGATTGTGCGCGAGACGCCAAACATCGTGGCAAGATTTTGCTCGACCAACTTAGTCCCGGCAGAAAGTCGATGCTCAATAATGGCATCAGCAATTGCGCAGGCGACCTTATCGGTCACACTAGCTGTGGAGGACGCTGCTGGGCTCATGGTTTGAATGGTATCTAAGACTGAAAATTTTAATCACAATGAAAACAAACAAGTATATTGCATACAAAATCGTATACAAAAATACTCAAGGTTAGTGTTAAGTTAAACCAAAAAGTCATAAAAAACGGGCTTTGATCAAAACAATCAAAGCCCGCAGCAAAAATTAATACGTTTTGTAGGGCAGGAACTTACCTGACAACACGACGTTCACGCGGTCACCTTTGGGATCTGGCTCACGCTTGATATCCATCGAGAAGTCAATCGCGCTCATAATCCCGTCACCAAACTCCTCGTGGATCAGCTCTTTGATAGTCGTGCCATAGACACTGACGATTTCGTACCAGCGGTAGATCAAAGGATCTGTGGGTACAGAGGAACGCAGTGAGCCTTTGTATGGGACGACTTGTAAAAGCTTGACGGCCTCAGCGGGCAAACCAAAGGTTTTACCAATCACAGTCGCCTGCTCCTTGGTCAAGGTCATCTGACCCAAGCAGGCAGCGGTCACCCACTCTTTTGAGAGCTTAAGTTTGGTTGCGACGTCGCTCCATTTGATGCCTTTTTGAATCTTGGCCGAATAAATCAGATCTGTCACGTCTTCGCGTGTCATGGGTTTGGCGATTGCCTTGGATGTTGCCATGTCTATCTCCTGAGAAAATTAAGCGGCAGCAAAGGTCTTGGACCGATGCACCAAAAAGTCAATTAAATGATTACGTAATTCATAAAACTTCGGATCGTGATGCATCGTGGCGCGGGTGCGATCCCGTGGCAGTGGATTTGAAACGATTTCAGCCAGCACAGCGCGAGGACCGTTACTCATGAGAAAGATTTTGTCTGAAAGCAAAATTGCTTCATCAACATCATGGGTAATCATGAAGACAGTCTGTTGCGTCTGACGTACGATCGTGACGAGTTCATCCTGGATGTTGCCGCGCGTCAGCGCGTCGAGCGCACCAAAGGGCTCATCAAGTAAAAGCATCTTGGGCTGAATAGCAAAGGCACGCGCGATACCTACCCGTTGTTTCATGCCACCTGATAATTGAGATGGTTTTTTATTTTCCGAACCTTGCAGATGCACCATATCTATAAACTGCTGCACGTGCGCATCGACCTGCGCTTTAGTCCAGTCCGGCCATTTTGAACGGACAGCAAAGGCGATGTTGCCCTGTACTGTCATCCAGGGCATCAGCGCGTGGGATTGAAAAACGACACCACGGTCCAGACTTGGACCACTGATTTCACGACCATCGACAAAGGAGTGGCCCGAGGTCGGCTCTTCAAGACCCGCCAACACATTCAGAATGGTTGTCTTGCCGCAACCAGAATGACCGATGATGCAAACAAAGTCGCCTCGATCAATTTCAAAATTAACATTGTCAAAAACAACCAGCTCACCCGTGCCACCCGCAGCGGGAAAAGCTTTGCGCAAACCCTGTACTTTCAGGAAACCTTGTGTCATCGTCAATCCCTGTAAGTCACGGCACGCTGCAAACGTGCGAAACACATATCCAGCAGCATCCCGATCACACCAATCAGCAACACCGCAACCAGAATGTTAGCGATGGAAAGGTTGTTCCATTCATTCCAGACGAAATAACCAATCCCGGTACCGCCCACAAGCATCTCGGCCGCGACAATCACCAGCCAGGCGATACCGATCGAAATGCGCATGCCCGTCATGATCGTTGGCGCTGCGGCCGGCAAAATCACCATTAGGGCTTTGCGTAAGGGCCTGACTTCAAGTGTGCGCGAAACATCGATCCACTCCTTGCGTACAGCCGCCACGCCGAAAGCAGTGTTAATCAGCATGGGCCAGATCGAGCAAATAAAAATCACAAAGATAGCCGAAACGTTTGAATCTTTCAGCGTGAACAAAGCCAGAGGCATCCAGGCGAGCGGTGAAATTGGTTTTAAGACTTGGATGAAGGGGTCGAGCGCACTGAATATCAGCCTGGACATACCAATCACAAACCCAAGCGGAATAGCAACGAGTGCCGCCAAACCAAACCCTAAAGCGACACGCGATACAGACCAGGCCAACTGAATGCCAATACCTTTGTCGTTTGCACCACGGTCATAAAAGGGATTGGAGAGCTGTTCGAATAGTTTTTTACCTACTTCAGCAGGTGTAGGAAAACTAGATTTCTGCCCTGTCGCAGCGGCAGATCCAACCAGCTTTGCATACTCCTCATCGACAACTTGATCCCCTGTCGAGGGCATCGAGGCGATCTGCCAAATAGCCAGAAACACGGCAAGTATCAGGACAGAGAGTAAAAACGAGCGGAATTTTTCACGACCCAGCATTTGCGTTATGTCCTTTTGATAGCAAAGCTATCCAGATACTCTTTGGGTTTAGCCGGATCAAACGTTTTACCCATGATGACAAATGTTTTGGTTGAGGCGCCCGGAGCTTTCAAGCCAGACTGCTCCATAGCACGTCGCGCATCCGTTGCAAGGAATACCTCGCGAGCGATTTTTTGATAGTCGACATCGCCTTTAACCTGGCCCCAGCGTTGCATTTGCGTCATGATCCACACTGCGAAAGACTCCCAGGGGAAGGGATCGAAGCTCACGCGATCAGGGACTTTTTTAACAGCACCCAGACCATCAGCGAAAGTTCCTGTCAGGACTTGCTCCACGACTGTCAGGGGCTGATTCAGATAATTCGGAGTCGCAATAGCGGCCGCAATTTCTTTACGGTTCTCGGCCTTCTGGGCATAAGCGGTCGCATCAACTATCGAGCGTAATAACGCTGCGTAGGTATTGGGATTGGTGGTCATAAATTCTTTACTAGCTGCGAAGGTACAGCAAGGATGACCATCCCAAATTTCTTTTGACAGAATATGCAAGAACCCAACACCGTCAAAAACGGCGCGCTGATTCATCGGGTCCGGTCCGAGAAAACCGTCGATATTGTCCGCACGCAAGTTAGCCACCATCTCTGGAGGTGGCACAACTCTGATTTGTACATCACGATCTGGATCAAGGCCCGCTTCTGCCAGGTAGTAACGCAACAGATAGTTATGCATTGAATAATCGAACGGCACAGCAAACTTGAAACCTTTCCAGTCTTTTGGATTACGCTTGTCCTTGTGCTTGATGGCAAGAGTAATCGCCTGCCCGTTAATATTTTCAATCGCAGGTACGGTAAAGGGTGTGGCTGTGGCGCCAACGCCCATCGATATCGCGATCGGCATTGGTGAAAGCATATGCGCGGCGTCATATTCTTTATTGAGAGTCTTGTCGCGGATGACTGCCCAGCCTGCCGTCTTTACGACCTCAACATCAAGGCCTTGTTTTTTGTAAAACCCCATCGGGTCGGCCATGATGATTGGCGTTGCACAAGTAATCGGTATGAAACCAACCTTGACATTGGTTTTCTCAAGTTTCCCGCTGCCTTGGGCAAACGCTTCCTGCGCTGCGGCCAAAGGAAAGATCGAAGAAATTGCTGCCAATGCAGTTGGAGTGCCAACAGCCTGCAAAAAACGACGGCGCAAACTGTCTTCTGGGAAAATTGCACGCATCACTGCCTGCTCCACTACGCGAGCGTTCAACGCCTCAGAACTTGATTCCAGTTTACGTGAGCGACTTGCCTCGTGCTCAGCGGCAGAAGCGTGCTCGCCGCATTCGCAACGCAGACGAATGGAGGAGTTAAATGGATCAGAAAACAGTGACATGATGGATACCCTCTATATGTGGATCGACATACGGAGGCCTATGCAATTAGCATGCCAAGTTATAAAGAGTGATTAAAAAGACAAACTGTATACCGTATTGTGCACATCAATTCGCAAGACAATTATCCAAAAGCACTTATTTGGTGCTTGCGCACCAACTTAAAAAAATCACGGCGCACCAATGTCGGGCATCAGGCCAGTTCAAGCAAAACTGGCTGGTGATCTGAGGCTTGGCTTGTCTGATTCACAGAGAATCCTTTTACCCTGTCTCTAAGTGTGTCACTGACAAAAAAGAAATCGCAACCGACTGGCTCTGGGCCATAGGTTCGATCAAAAATACGGAAAGTCGCTGGATAGGGCGCATCGGGGTGCAAAATGTTCCAGCTATTGAACAAATCAAATCCTGAGCCTTTCTCGATCATGGCCGCGTGCTCAGGGGAGTCTTGTTCAAAATTAAAATCGCCGCAAAGGATCGTATCGAGTGTGTGCGGTTTACTTTGATAGGGTGTACCC
>Ga0208105_1000281_pt1 | contig 18601 bp, 37 predicted proteins | sample CryBogCBE16Jul07_FD_184574 | JGI IMG/M metagenome (GOLD analysis project Ga0208105, IMG submission 184574) | Freshwater microbial communities from Crystal Bog, Wisconsin, USA - CBE16Jul07 (SPAdes) | ecosystem: Environmental > Aquatic > Freshwater > Lake | place: Crystal Bog, Wisconsin, USA... | reverse complement strand
GCCAAGACCACCTCGGCTCCAGCACCTAAATCTTCCTAGTCATGCACCACATTGATACTGCCGCTACTGGAGCAATAGGCTTTACTGCCCCTATTGCGGCGGCGGCTATCAGCCTTGACCCAACTCTTGACCTAGAGCTTCGTGTGGCAAGCATGATTATTGGTATTCTTGTGGGACTTGCTTCTTTTGCGAAACTGGCTTATGACCTATACGCAGATCACAAGAACAGGAATAAATGAGCGTTGATGATCGTCAGTTTTGGTTTGGGGTACTTATGGTCATTTTTATGGCAAGCCTTATTTCGATTCTTTCTGGATGTTCTCATCTTGCTTCACCAATTTCGGTGGCATCTGCGACTGACCATATTTCTGCTGTGCAGGGCAATCTCTCTGCTGTTGACGGGAAGGCCGTAGTGATTGAGAATTGGCTTAAATCCCACTAAAAATTAGTGCTTGCAAGTGGCAAGCTGGTGGCATAGGTTTTGTGCCTATGAAAACCGAAACAAACGATACGCCTAGGACGGATGAGGCTTGCGAGGCCATGGGATTAAAAGCCTTTGTAGTGCCAGTAGAAACCTCCCGCCAGCTAGAACGCGAACTCGCCGAGAAAACCAACGAGGTCGCAAGGCTCCGTGAGCTTCTGAACCGAGCGATTGAAATTGCTGATGGGCTTGTTGATCCTTTCACAAGGATAACAGGTGTTCCAGAACAGGAACTCGCCAAGCTAAAAGCAAGCGTCGCACTCGCCCCCTCGCCAGAGGAACCCGTCTCAGATAAAAACACGGAATTGAACACGGATAAAAACACGGAACAACCCGAACAATAAACCATCCTAGTTTACTGAAACACCACAGGTTTACTCACCAGTAAAAGACCTCACAACCAATAAAAACATCAGCACCGCATTCAATATGAATATGAACCCCGATACCAACAACGAAATCGCAAGGCTCAAAGAGATGGTCATGGACACCGCAAGGCGTGGCGATGAACTCGCCGCTCATTGGAAGGAACGAGCCGAAAAAGCCGAGGCGATAATCAAGCAACTTCACCACCTAGCAGAACAACTACCCGAAGCTAGTAAAGCCTAATTACCACTCACAGCTAGTATGAACCAAGACACTTTTAATAAAGCACTAGACGCTTGCGTTGAGTACAGAAAACAGCTCGACGAGAAAACCAACGAGGTCGAAAGGCTTCGTGAGGAACTTGATCGCCTTAAGCGGGGATGCCAAGGGTCATGCTATGCTTGTGAACCAGTCGGAGAAATGAACCTCAAACTAGAAGCCGAAGTCGCAAGGCTCCGTGAACGCATCGCAGAGTTAGAAAGCGGCTGGGACGAAGAAGCATATCAACGCAGACACCAAAACCTAGAATGAACCAAGAAACTATATTGAAGCAAGGATGGCATGACAATTTGTCTGTCTATAGTACCCAGACTAAATACTGCAATTTTTGCGGTGGTTTTAAATCTGAAGCCTACGCTGGAAACCCAGCTTTCTGCCGATGCAATAATAATGAGAAGCTAGAACGCGAACTCGCCAAGAAAACCAACGAGGTCGCAAGGCTCCGTGAGCTTCTGGAAAGAGCGATTGAAGCAATAGAGGAGGAAGGGTGTCCTAAAACTGCAAATGATATTCGTGAAGAACTAGCCCCACTCGCCCCCTCGCCAGAGGAAACCGAAACCTCTGCACATATTGATAAGTGCATAGGAAATGTAACGGAACCAGCCAACCCAACTTGCGCCAACACCACGCACAAGTTTAGCCACTGCGATTGTGAGGAACCCGTCCCCGAATGGCGAGAGCTTGGCCCAGACGAAATACCTCAAACTGGAGATCAATGGTATGATGGAAAACTTTTTGGTTGGGTTCGTATTGAGTATTCGACCAAAGAGCCAGCAAGTCGTTTTACTTTCCCTATCCGCACCCGCCGCCCGGATTACAAATGAACAAAAAATACAGGATCATCAAAACCAGATCCGACCAGTATTTTATCCAGTATAAGTTTCTGTGGTTTTGGCTAACTCATCGTCCAATAAAAAGCCCTACTTATATGGATACATTCACTCACGCAGAAAAAGAGATAAAAAGGATTAAGCAATACGAATCCTCAAAGCGGGAAGTGGTCTGGGAGGGATAGATTAACTACTTGAGTTAGGTAGTTATAGGTGGTATAAGGGGGCTTGATGAAACGCACCCTCCTAGCCCTCATGCTTCTCACCACCCCAACCATGGTGGCTACCACCATTACCAAGGCAGACATTATCAAGACCGTGGAGCATCAACGTGAGCTTGTTCACCAAGCCCAAGCAGATGCCGCTATTGCCAAACAGGAGCTAATAGTCGTGCAGGACGCTATCAATGCCCAGACTGCCAAGCTCCATGAGACAGAGGCCAAGCTAGGCGTAGTTACCAAGGAGCGTGATAATGCCCTGCATCATCTCCACCTTCTACTTTTGATTGCCTCCACGCTTGCCGGTGCTAGTGCTGGATTATTTGCCATGCGTTTTGCTTCATTCCTACCCCCCAATTTGATTGCCTATGAACTCCTCTTCGCCAGCGGTATTGGCATCATTACTGGAGGAATCACATGGGTCAGTCTCGGTCATCTGTAATCAAGGAGAAGCTGGAGCAGAAGCCACTTGGCTCCAAGAAAGCGTTGTATGCCGCTTGTGCCTCTATAGCTGTACTCGTTGTCTTTATTGGTTCTGCACTTTTGATACTATCCCACGCAGAGGTGGCGAGAGAAATTGTGGAGCTTGCGACTACGAGCATTATGGCATTCATGGCACTAGCAGTTACGATAATAACGGGTCAAGCGGCGTTTGATTGGAAGGCAGTATCAGCCCTCCAACACATTAGTGACGACCAGAAAATTGATTCCAACGCTCAAGCACCAGAGGTGGAGGTGAATCAGAGGATTGTAAAGCCGAGATACTATGATGACGGCTCGGTTTAAGGATGAGATAATCCCTTGGCTTTTCAAGTGGGAGGGGACTTCCTACGAGGATGACAAGGACGACCCCGGAGGAGCCACCAAATTTGGGATTGACCAACGCTCACACCCTCATGTAGACATTCGGAATCTGAATGCTGAACAAGCCGCTGGAATCTACTGGACGGAGTACAACAACCTTCATTGTGATGAGTACAAGATTCCCTTGGATTGGGTGTTTTTTAATTGCTGTGTGAATTGTGGTGTAGGTCGGGCGACCAAGATAATTAGAGCCTCTGGAGCTAATGCGAGTAAGTTTTTGGATATACAAGATTCATTTTATGAATCACTGGCAGAAGCTCGTCCTTCATCCAGAAAGTTTTTGAAGGGATGGTTGGCTAGGACAGAGGATCTACGGAAAGTTTGTGGACTAGCCTAGTTTGAAGCACCTTCGGTGGGAATTTTACTGACCCTCTTTTTTGCGTCAAGCAAATAATTTTTCTTGCATACCAAGGGGGTTGGTATAAAAGGAGGCTCTATGAAAAACCAATATGAACAACTCAAACAGGAATTTGAATCCCTTAATGATCGTTTCCTCCAGCAGAAACAAAACCTCATGTCGCTCATAGCCGCAGTAAATTGGGCTATCTCCGAGTACCCATCAGACAGGGCAAGCAAGTATCTTGACACGATCATTGAAAATCTTTTTTCAAAATAATTCTCGACATCCTTTTCCCCTCCCCATAAAACACCCATCTATGAAACCAACAACCAAACCTAAAAAGAAATCCACCATCTCCAAGTGCGATGAATACAACATCAAACTCGAAACATTCGGAGCAGTCATCGACAACCACGCAGAAATCCTCAACGACCATTCAGAGGTTATCAACAGCTACGCAGAATCATGGAAACAGATCCGAGAGGATCAAGAGGTTCTTTCAAGCAGGATCACTCTCGTCTTCTGGTTCTGTGGTATCACAACAGCGATTGCAACGACTCTCGCAATCACCTCTCTTGTCTGCAAGTGAGCGAACAGGAGCCTCTATCAAAAGACGAAAAGATTGAGATTCTTCTTGAGTCTCTTGAGTCTCTTCGTACAACCCTAGATGAAGCAATTTCCTTTATCGACGATTCAATGATTGAAGCCGACGAGAGGGGATAAACCAAAAATATGGAAAACACAGCACAACAGCAGTACGCACAGGCACTCGTTGCCGCAATAGGGGAACTATCCAATGTTCCCAAAACAGCATCCAATCCTTACTTCAAGTCGAAGTATGCTCCTTTGGATGCAATCGTGGAAGCCACTCGTCCAGTATTAGCAAAGCATGGTTTAGCTATCCAGCAACAGCCATTGTTTATGGACGGAACAGCAGGGGTTGAGACAACCATTCTTCACAAGTCTGGTCACTCAACTACCACCACTCTTCTTCTCCCACTGAAGGATCAGTCCCCACAGGGAGTGGGAAGTGCCATCACCTACGCTCGCCGCTATGCCCTAGCCGCCGTGCTTGGTCTTGCAACCGAGGATGATGATGATGGAAACATATCAACTGGATTGGCAAAGAAAGAGGAGGCTCGTCCTGCCATTGCAAAAGCTATGGACAAAAACCCATCTGTGAGGCCAGCAGGAAACGCTGTAGCCACTTGGAGGGGCGTACTGCCCACGCAAGCCAAGGTGGCGGCACAGAGCAAGGATGGAGCCGCAAAGAAGTGGGTTCTTTACTCGGTTGAGTTCAACGACAATGGCAAGGTCATTGAGGCACTCACTTTCGACGAGAAGCTATTCACTTCAGCAACAAAGTTTGGTGAGAACGGAACTTTGGTTGACGCAGGGGTTGCTCCGGGCAAGAAAGATCCTTCAAAGTGGGAGCTTGTTTCCCTAGTTCCAAATGAAGCCTAAAGCTAAAAACAGGGGGGCGAAAGCCCCCCATATTGCTACCAAGTATGAGAAATTTATTGCCGTTTCCTGTAGTCACGGAAAATACGCTGACCCTAGTGCAGTATCTGCCGTTCTTACCATGCGAGACAAATGGAAGCCGACTATATGTGTTCATCTGGGTGATTGGTGTGATACAGCGGCCTTGCGACACGGTGCGGCTGGAAGTGGTGACGAATCAGAGCCAGTTGCCCCAGACATTGATGGAGGGATTGCTTTTTTGCGAGAGCTACGACCAACTCATGTGCTGGATGGAAACCATGAAGATAGAATACCCAGATTACTCAATTCAAATAATGCAATCCTCGCATATGCCGCCCAGCAAGCAACAAACTTCATTGATGAGGCGTTTGTTAAAATCGGTTGTCGAAGGATTCCTTATACTGGAGTTTTTCAGCGGCTTGTTTTTGGAGATGTTACGTTCACTCATGGAACTATCTACAATGAAAATGCGGCTAGGGATATGGCAGAAATGTATGGAGGCAAGGTCATATTTGGTCACACTCACAGATCGCAGATCGGAGAGGGCCGCACAATTAAAGAAAGCACGGGATACTGCGTTGGTACGCTTACTCGCAGAGGTGAAATGGATTATGCAAAGGCCCGAAGAGCGACACTCGGATGGCGACAAGGAATAGTGTACGGAGAGATTGGCCCAAAGGACTCGGCAGTCTGGCTCATCACCAGAGGAGAGTTTAACCAAGAATGGAGGTTGCCACTATGAGTGCTAATAAATGGCTTGATGCAATCAAAAACAACCTTCATGCTAAACTGGATGAGGTTGAGGATGGCTTTGCTTCTAGTAGGGATTTGCAAAAAATATGGAATCTTTCGCTATCCCACACCGTTGCCAAAATAGCCCTCCTCAAAATTAACGGGCATATTATTGAAAAGAATTTTAGAATCAAAACAGGAAGAAAGATTTACCCAGTACCTCATTACAAACTCAAATGACAAACGACAACAACACAGTTCAGCCGCCTTATTATATCTGCCAAGATTACAGCGTATTGGCTGGGCCTTATGACATTAATTGCCAATATCAAAAACAAATGCTTAACAATGTAATTAACGACATGAAGCGAGGAAATATTGATTACAGGCTAACAACAGAAATTACAAACGTTCCAAACTCCAAGGGAGATCTTGTTGAGGTTAAAAAGGTTATTGTGGAGAGGCGTGGGATGATTTTATACAAAGCATAATAGAATGGTTGATTTAACAATAGCCATGTTGGTAGCAATAGCAATATGGTCTTATTTTAATACATTTAAACCCAGATGAAATTTTCAAAATGCGGAACCATAACCATCAAGGGACAAGATTGGGAGTACGGATGGGGTGATGCAGGAAAAACTAAGGGAGTACCAGACGATGCCGCTTGTAGTTACAAAAGAAAAAAAATCATTATCTCACCAAAGTACACAAGATCACTTATTGAGATCATTCCGCATGAGGTCGCTCACGCCTTCTTTCCCAGAGCAAAAGAAAAAACAATTCTTGCGTTCGGAGCTTGCGTGGAAGAAGTGTGGAAACAAATGCAAAAACCTTCCAGACGATCCAGATGAGGAATATCCTTGGCATGAACAACAAGAAGACTAATTAAAATGAACGCAACAAATAAATTTGAAAACTGGTACGAAACAGAGGGAATTCGCTATTACAGCAATAATCATGGATCGGCAGATGGTCATAAGGACTATATGAGACAGGCATTCATGAATGGGTATAAAATGGCACTAGAACACGCCACCGAAGTATTGCTTGATCCAATGAATGCAAACATCATTGACGACGAATGAACTATCAGAAGTTAAAGGACGTTAGTCATGTTCCTCCGGGAAGGTTCTCATTCACGGTTCCTGAAAATGGATTTAGAATAGAAGGATACCTTTCTATTGAGGATCTTTTCAAGAAGGTGGAGGCACACTATCGTGACAACGACATTCCATTGCCTTCTGACTGGAAAGACAGAGTTGAGAATCAGATTTGCATGAAATTGCCAGCAGGATGGTGTACTTATGCAGGGGAACAAAACCTCGGCTTTCAGCCCAACCTATCTGCCGAAACAATTTTAAAGGGAATTAAATCTCTTGCGGCTATGGCAATGGCAGGAATTAAGGGAGAGGAAGTTTGGGTTGATCAGAATGAAGCTAATAAAAGGGCTGAAATCTGCACTAGGTGTTTTTATAATATGCCAGCTAATTTCTGTTCTGGATGCGGTGCTGGTCAGGCGATTAGAGAGATGGTTAGCAAGGTAAAGGGAAGCAGGACAACGCCTTCCGATCCTGACCTTAATAGCTGTGGTGTATGTGGATGCAAAAATGAAGCAATTGTCCATGTCAATCGAAATCTCTTGCTAACAGGTGAGAAAAGTGAGACAACTTCCAAGCGTCCAGAATGGTGCTGGGTAAAGAATCCAGACATCACAAACGCTGAATCACTACTTAAAATATGATTACTTACGGATTGATTGACCCTAATGTTGGCGAAAAGCCACCCAAAAATCGTGTTGAGGACGCAGGGTCAGCCCGTAGTATGCTTTATACTCTGATTGATGACGATCAGATTGCCTCTTACCGCCGTAGTCAGATTCAAGGAATTATCGACGGAAATTCCCCCTATAATGACCAGCAGTTGCGTGAGATGGGGCAAGGAGACCGAATCAACGTAAATTGGGGACACGCTGAGTCTAAGGTGGAGGCCGCAGTTATACCTTACTTTGACATCCTTACTTCTGTTGCAACATACGCCACTGTAAAAACTCAGTATGGAACCGACATGGGAAAGAGGGAGGAATGGAGCCGAATCATTTCCGATGAGTTCCATAAGCTCTTAGCTAAGACTAACCCCGGATTCCTTGCTCAGCATCAGATCGCTCACAAGCAATTGGTGATTCACGGTCAGGCTTGTATGTATTGGCCCGATGGGACTGACTTCAAGGCAAAGGCTATTGATCCTTGGAGCCTAGTTGTTCCCAAGGGTGCTGGAGTTAATCAAGACGATTGGGAGTTCTGCTATGTTCTGGATGAAATGTATTGCGAAGAACTATATCGCTATATTGAAAATGAAGAAGCCGCAAAGCGTGGAGGATGGGATGTTGAGGAATGCCAGCAAGCAATCATGGATGCTAGGGTGGATGATCAGGATCAGCGTCGTCCTTGGGAATGGTATCAGAAGGAACTGAAGCTGAACGCACTTTATTATTCATACGCAAAGAGCAAGATCATCAAGGTGGCTCATATGTTCGTAAAGGAATATGATGGTCGTGTTAGCCATTACATCTTTGATCGACTCAATGGAACCGAGTGGCTTTGCAAGATGCCCAGCCGTTATAAGAAGTTTTCCAATGCCTTCACGGTATATCTTAATGGAGTTGGTAATGGTTACTATCATGGCGTGAGAGGATTGGGTCAGAAGGTTTATAAATGGGCAGAGGCTATTAATCGTGTGAACAATGCACTCATGGAGGGTGTGATTGTTGGATCTGCCGTTATGTTCCAGCCCAATTCTGCCGCAGATGCAGAGAAGATGAAGACAGTCCAGATTGGGCCTTATCGCATTCTTCCTCCGGGTCTACAGCTCACTCAGGTTAATGTTGGATCTAATCTCAGCTCTGCGATGCAAGTGGCTTCCATGTTCCAAGGACAGGAAGCTGATGAGATTGGTAGCTTCCTTCCCACCGTTAGTGGTGGTGGAGGACGCAAGAAGGGAAATAAGGAAGTCGAGATTGAAATCGGAGAGAAAAGCCGACTAACAAATACTCGTGCAGAAATCTATCTTCAGGCTCTTGATCTTCATTATAAGGAAGTTTATCGCAGGGCTTCCAACCCCAATATCCTCATAGAGGATCAGGGAGGCAGTGAGGCTATTGCTTTCCAAGATGCTTGCCTTAATCGTGGGGTTCCTGCCGCCGCCATGCTCGACATTGAATACGTCAAAGCCACTCGTTCCATTGGACAAGGATCGTCTGCCGCTCGTATGCAAGCTATGGAGCTTATCAGCGAGTACCTCCCTCAACTCCCAGAGTCCAATCGGAAACGAGTTATTAATGCCAATATAGCGGCAATTGCAGGGCAAACTGGGGTTGAAACTTTCGGCATTCCAGAAGAGAGCAAGCCAGATGGGAATGATCTTTCCATCTCATCCCTTGAGAATAATGCGTTCCAGAGTGGTGGTCAGGTTATTATTGATCCAGACCAGAATCACTTTGTTCACCTTACTGTTCACTTGCAATTTGCTGGTAGCCTTATTGAAGGGATTCAGGATCAGAAAGCAGATCCTCGCATGGTTGCTACAATCATGCAGTCTGCCATTCCTCATATTCTTACCCATCTCAAATATCTTGAGGAAGATCCAACCCGTCAGGAGCAGTTTGATAATCTTAACGAGCAGACTTCCGAGCTGATGAAGATCGCTGATCAGATCAATGCAATGGCGAAGCAGATTCAGGAACAGGAGATGGCTCAACAGCAACAGCAAGCTGGTCAGCCTCCTCAAGATCCCAAGACTCTGGTGGCAATGAACAAGATTCAACTTGATCGCATGAAGTTGCAGAATGACATGGCTATCAAATCCGCAAAGGCTCAACACCAAATGGAGCTTCAGGATAAAAAGACTTCACAGCGTCTAATGGTAGATCGCTTGAAGGTTGCCGCTAAATACGGCGGCATCCAACCATAAAAAACAAAACAATGGAAAACCACCCCTTTGATTCGGGGAAGGCAGAAGCAACGGAAGTGATTGTGGCACTAATCTATGATCGCTACATTTATCACCGCACCTTTCATGGAAAGGATTCGGAATTGGCACTGGCACACAAACTATTAATTCAAACAATCCGAGACAATCAAGCCAAGGAAATGGGAGTATATGACGAGGCGTAGTTGTTTGGTAATTGATCACGGATTGTTCACGGCATTTGCTGAGAGGCTTGCCGAGGATTTTGATGTGAAGTACTTTGTCCCTTTCTCAGATAGGGCGTTTCCCTTGCTTGGCCCTGCATTGGTGGGTACTGGCATGAGGGGAGTAGAGCGTGTTAATAGCTGGGAGATGTATAAGGACGAAGTAGATTTCATCGTATTTCCCGATGTGGGATTCATGAATCTTGCAGAGCTACTCAAGTCTGAAGGAAAGAAAGTCTGGGCGGCTGGCTTCGGAGAGAAGTTAGAGATCCAGCGGTGGAGAGCCAAGGAGACGATGAAGGAGCTTGGACTACCAGTAGGCAAGTGTGCCTTGGTTACTGGCATGGACGAGCTTCGTGACTACATCCGTAATAACGACGATGTGTATGTTAAGATCTCTGGATTCCGTGGATTAGCAGAAACCTTTGAGGCGAAGAGCTACGACATCGTTAAGCCTCGCTTGGATCAGCTAGAAGTTGATCTTGGCTGTGCCGCATCCATCATGTCTTTCGTTGTGGAGCATAGGGTGGATAGCGTGGTGGAAGCTGGATACGATGGCTATTGCATCAATGGTAAATTCCCTTCTTCCTGCCTTACTGGTGTGGAAGTGAAGGACAGAGGATACCTTGGGGCAGTAAGGGAGTACGATGATCTCTCAGAGCCAGTTAAGGTGGTTAATGAAAAGCTATCACCTTTCCTTGAGGAGAGTGGATATTGCCAGTTCTTCAGCACCGAGATTAGAGTCACGGATGAAGGCACACCATATCTAATTGATTTGACGACTCGATGCCCTGCACCTCCCTCTGCCCTGCTTTGGGAGATGGTGGAGAACATTGGTGAGATCGTAGAAGCTGGAGCAAATGGCGAGCTTGTAGATCCTGTCTGGAGGGCTAAGTACGGAGCCTTGGCTATTATTAGCTCAGACTTTGCCGCTGAAAAGAATTGCCCCGTGGAATGCGATGAGTCCGTTCGTCAATGGATTAAGTGGCGTAACTATGCCAACATTGAAGGACAGGGATGGATCATCAATCATCAAGGAATTAATATGCCTGAAATTGGTGATTGCATTGGTATAGGAGATACTGTAGAAGAGGCTATCGAAGCCTGTAAGGAACACGCAGAAAAGGTGGGCGGTCTTAACGTGAAAGTCCACATTGATGCTGTTACTGAAGCTCTTGATGAAATACACAACGCTGAAGATAACAACATCATTTTCAGCGATGATGAAATGCCAGAACAAAAAGACCTACTATGACATACACAGATTGGAGGGCTGATTCAGCCCTTGCGTCGGAACTCAAGAAGATCCTAGATCTTCCTATTATGAAACAAGCCTTGTCCGTTGTGGACGGGCTAACAGCCGCCAAGACGATTGGCGGTACACCCCAGCTATACAGCACGAACAATGCTCACATCCTTTTTGGATTTGATGCTGGTCGTGCTTCCATCATTGCTGATCTTCACGGGCTATCAGTCACTCCCGATGAGATCAAGGAAGTCAATCCTTCCTATCAAGGAGAATTTTAATAACACACCCATATGTCAGAACCAACAACAATACCAGCAGACCCCATCATTGCCACCACTCCAGAGCCAGTCTCTGAGACGTTTGAGCAAGTACTAAGCCGCCAGATCAATCAGAAGCCAAAGATTGACAGGGTGGATTACGCCGCACTTGAGAGCGGAGAGAAGATCCCTCAGAGCCTTGAGGAAGTTACTAGCATGGAGTCTGATGAGTTCCTTAAACATTTGGACAACGTGGACAAGGTTGAGGAACCCAAGAAGGAAAAGAAGACCAAGGAAAAAGTTGAGGACAAGTCAACTAATAGTTTTGACCTTTCTGACCTAGACCTCACCAAAGAGCCAGAGACTGCCGAGGCTCCAAAGGCCAAGAAGTCAAAGGAGGAAAACATTGCCGAGCTTCGTCGCAAGGCAGAGTCCTACGAGGAGACCTTGAAGGCTAAAGACTCAGAGGTTGCCACTTATCGTGAGAAGCTGGAGAAGATGGAGGCAGAGCTAGAGCGTACTGCCTTTGAGCGTTCCCCCAAGTTCAAGGAAAAGTATGAGCAACCTTATAGCGAGGCAATTGAGAAGGCTTCCGTGTTTGCCAAGGAGATCGGAGATGATCAGTCTATTGCTGAGAAGGCACTCTCCCTGAAGGGCAAGGAGCGTATTGAGTTTATCGACGAGTCCTTCGGAGGTGGAGCCGCCGCCGCTCAGTTCCTCAACCTTATTAACGATGCTGACAGCAAGCGTGGTAATCTTGAGGGAGCCTTGGAGAACTATCGCCAGACCAATCAAGATCTTCAGGTGGAAGCCGAGAAGAGCAATCAAGAATTCATTAACAACGTTAATAAGAACTTTGATCGCATCTCCTCGCACCTAGCCTCCAAGAACGAGTTGTTCCGCATGATCGGTGACGATGCCCATGATAGTGCAGTTAAAGCCCGTGTAGAGGCCGCTAAAGCCATTATGATGGGTACTGCCAGCCAGAACGACATGGCACTCGCTCCGTTCCTCGCAGTAGCCGCAAAGGATGCTATTGAGAAACTGGCAAAGGCTGAAGCCGAGCTTGCAAAGTACAAGAACCGAGCCAAGGAAGATGCTTCCGTTCAGGCAAGGATTAGCCGCTCTTCCTCCGATGAGGAGACGACGAGCAAAGGCACTCCTAAGTCTGGAATGCAGTCCATCATGGCTCAGTTGAAATCTCTGTAATCCTTGAAACTCCAGACCTACGGGCTGGATCTCAGTAAGTTTCCTGCCATCACGCAACTTGAAATAGAGTTGCTGATGGTGGGGGCTAAAGACCCATCCACATATAGCGGCCTGTCCAGAGGCCAGCATATCAAGCATTGTATTGCAATGCTATGGCCTGACGTGATTCGGTCGTGGAATGATTGGAATGAACTAGCGTTGTGGGCATGGACTAACTACGACGAGATTGGTGTGACTGGATGTGCCGCCGCTGGCAAAACATTCACCTTCACTCTCCTGTCTTTGGTTGAGTATCTGGCGAAGCCTATGGCTACCCGTGTCGCCCTTACCTCCACAACTGTGCCTTCCCTCCGTGGTCGTATCTGGTCTGAAATGATGAGGTTCGTTCGTCCTGCCGTGCCGTTGTTTGGACTGAATGTTGTGGACTCCCAGACCAAGATCCAGTTCCAGAGGGGGGATGACAGGAGCAGTATCATTGCCTTAGCTGTTGATTCAGGGGCTGTGGAGCAAGCGGTAGGAAAGCTACAGGGTGTTCACTTACCTCGCATGGTGGTCATGGTTGACGAAGCGGCTCAAACTAATCCTGCCGTGTATTCAGCTAGGGCTAACTTGGAAGTGGGAACGGACTTCTATCACTTCATAGCTATTGCTAACGCCTCCTCCATGTATGATCCGCATGGTCTGTTCTGTGAGCCTCGTATGGGCTGGAGAAGCATTGGAGATGATGATGAGCATTGGGAAACCAAGAGCGGAATATGCGTGAGGTTTGATGGACTCAAATCACCCAATATCAAAGCTGGAAAGACCATCTATCCATATTTGTTTGGGCAGGAGAACGTGGACACCATCAAGAAGAATTTTGGAGAGGGAAGCCTTGAGTGGAGTAGCTATTGCAGAGGGATGTGGAGCAAGAGCGGAGCTAGGAATACAATCCTAGACTCAGCAACTATTCAGGAGGGAGGAGCTAGGGAGACTACGCTCTGGTCTGGTGGTGGCGTGAAGACCATTGCCGCACTTGATCCAGCCTTCACCACCGATGGCGATGATTGCATCTTGCGATTTGCAAAAGTGGGAACAGCTACGGATGGACAGCTCACCATGCTTCTCACCGAGACAGTCAGGATTCACCTACAAGAAAGCCCAGACTATCCGTTGTTCTATCAAGTGGCAGACAAGACGATTGAGCTTCTCAACAAGCACAACGTGAGGCCAGAGGACTTTGCACTTGATGCAACTGGAGGTGGTGCTGGTATCGCAGACATCATTCAGCAACGATGGAAGAACGGGTTTATTAGGGTGAGCTTTGGTGGAGCCGCTACCGATGCTCCAATCAGCCCAGAGGATATACGTCCTGCAAAGCAAGTCTATGCAAACCGAGTCACGCAACTCTGGGGACAGATCAAGGTGATCGTGATGGCTGGAAGGCTCCGTGGTCTTGATGACCAAACAGCTAGGGAGCTTTGTGCAAGAATCTATTCCCTCAAAAACGAACGCACGTTGCTGGAAAGCAAAAAGGATTTGAAGAAACGCACGAAGGGAAATTCTCCTGACAGGGCTGATGCACTTGCCTTACTTTGTGAAATCTTTGTGACGCAGAATGGGCTTGGGAACGCCACGGGAGCTAGTGGAATGACCGATGATGATTGGGACGATTTTGTTCTCGACAACGAATTGGAAGCCTCATATGACTGAGGAATGGAAAAAGTAAAACTGGTGCGTAATGCACCTCATCAAAAATACTTCCTGTCAGACGGGAAGACCCAAGTGCCGGGTGGTAGCACAATCTGCAAGATCGGAGACGATGCTGGGGCGTTGATTCATTGGGCATGGAACCTTGGCATGGAGGGCAAGGACTACCGCAAGGAGCGAGACAAGGCCGCAGACATAGGCACGATTGCCCACTTTCTGATTGAGTGCTACCTAAACCAGCAAGTTGCCGACCTTGAAGATTACTCCACCGAGGACATCGAAAAGGCTTTGCTATGCTACAACAAGTTCATTGATTGGTGGGATGAGCAACATCTGGAGAAGGTGGCAACTGAAACTCAACTCGTTCATAACGGAGTGTGTTATGGCGGAACCATTGACCTTGTTGCGAAGCGATCAAATGGGGATCATGTTCTGATCGACTTCAAAACCAGCAAGAAGATCAGCGATTCTTATTGGAGGCAAGTTGCAGGGTATGCCGCATTGTGGAACGAAAATCAAGAGCAAGTTCCAATTCTACTTGGCAAAGAAGAAACAGAGAATATCAAAATTGGCCCATACCAGATTATTCCAAAAGGTGTTAAGGTTGTTGGAACAAAAAAAATCAATCAAATCACTTCTCACGCCATCGTCCGTATTGGCAAGCAAGATGAGGGGGACTTTGAAGTGGTTTGGAAAGAGGATCTATCAAAGGAGTGGTTCGTATTCCAGAAGCAAGTAGTACTTTATTGGGCATTGCAAGCCGCCAAACCAGAACCAAAGCGGAAGAAGAAGGCATGACAACTCCACAATCTGACGGGGCAGAGAAAGCATTTCTTTCCTGCGTATTACAACGCTCTTCAATTCTTAATGAAGCGGCAGACTTTGCAACGCCAAAGCTGTTCCATCATCCAGATCATCGACGCATATTTGAAGGGGTGTTGGAGCTATGGAAGGAGGGCAAGGATTGTGATTTAGTCACCATCACGGATCATATGCAGAATGCAGGGACGCTTGAACTCATGGGAGGAGCTTCCTTAATTTCAGAATGTTTTATTTCACCAGCAGTTCTATCCAACTGGAAAGATTACCTTGAGATACTTCGCCACAAACACACTGCGAGATTAGCAATAAGTGCGGCAGAGAAAATCATAGCTTCAGCCCAGAATCCAGCAGAGGCAGGAGAGTTATCGGAAGTCGTGCAGAAGGCTCTAGTGGCAGTGGCGGCAGATGCAGAGAGCAAGGGGAGAATTGAATCGCTTAAAGAAGTGGCATTGCACAGGGTGAGTGCCTACGAGGAAATATTCAAAAACAGGGGAAAACTCATCGGCATAACCACCGGATTCAAGCCTCTTGATGACCTAACCGGAGGATTCCGAAAGGGGCAACTCATCGTGATTGGGGCGGCTACAAAGGGAGGAAAGACCAGCATGGCTGTCAACATGGCGACCAGGGCGGCTACCGCCGGTCATCCGGTAGGATTTATCAGCCTTGAGATGAGCAGTGGCGAATTGTTTGATCGATTCGTAAGTTCTTATGGACAAGCCGACATATCAGTTCTTTCCAAACAGCCGACCAAAGAGGAGATGGATAAAATCAGCAGGGCGGCAACACAAGTCTCCCTTCTTCCCATTTATATCCGAGACGAGGGCGATGTGAATCCCCTCCAGCTCCGGGCGGCTATGCGCCGTATGTGTGCTGTCCATCAAACTCGCCTAATCGTCGTGGATTACATTCAATTACTCTCCCCTACGGATAGGAAGGACAGCCGAGAAAGACAAGTTGCAGAGGCTTCCAGAACGCTTAAACAGCTTGCCAAGGAGCTAGACATAACCATATTGGCTCTCACCCAGCTAAACGCTGATGGAGCATCCAGAGAGTCAAGGGCAATCGAGCATGATTGCGATTTGTTCCTTGTAATTGAACGAGAGCAAGAGAAACCTTTTGATTGGTTCCTAAATATTAAACTTGCCAGAGCTTGTGCTAGAGCTAGAATAGCTCTTGAATTTCGTCAGAGCTTTATGCGCTTTGACGATAAATAACCAAAAAAACAAATGCAATACGACAACGAAAAGAGGTTTGTCCTCTTCCCTAAAAACAACGCAAATCCCAAGGCTCCGCAATACACCGGAACCATCACCATCAACGGCAAGGAGTGGGAGATGAGTGCTTGGAACAAAACCGGAAAAAATGGAGGAAACTTCATCTCCGGTTCCATCAAGGAGCCTTACAAGCAGAGTGAGCAAAAGCCCAAAAACAATTCAGTAAACTCCGACGAGGACATCCCATTTTAATATGAAGAAGAAAGGATTGTACGATAATATCAACGCTAAAAAGAAGCAAATGCTCTGGAACAAAGTCTCGTAAGAGTTAGAAAAATTTGGTGTCGGTTTGGTTGCACAAGCCCTCGTCCCGTTGTCATGTTCGGGGCGGGGGCTTAGTGTTTATGCCGCTTCACGGCTCATAAAAAAAGTTCTTGCAATAAATCTTGCACCTGAAAGTATTGATCCATCGGCACAACCTCCGATACCCAAACATGAAAGTAGAATACAAATGTAAAAACGAAGAATGTGAACACGAGTTCAAAGTTGAATACTCAGGGGCAGACCAATGGGGAGGTGGAGAAATCACCCCAGACGTGTGTGAAAAATGCGGAGAAGACATTGACTTCGAGGAGATCGAAAATGATGCCCTTCCCGACCCCGACTACTATAACGACCGAGACCGCTAATATGAAACACTCACAAGCAATACTCCACAGCATCACGCCACTACTTCAAGTGTGCATCAATCAAGCAGATCGTCATGGATTGGACGAGATCCGCATCTCCAAGGCGAGGGCCAGAGAGATCCTTCATCTCGCACTAGCCGCTGAAAAAGAGCTTGAAGAAAAAAACAAACCCCCGCAATATTTCTCCCACCTCGATTCAATCTTTGGTAAATAATCAATCTATGAAAAACCGAAACACACACCTCCTGCTCAACAAGCTGGAACCCACCATCCACGTTGCAATCAAGTTTGCCAAGTGGCACAAGCAAGACAAGATCACTATTGATCGTGAACAGGCAGAGGAACTGATCAAGCTCATCAAGGCCGCTGACGAGGAGCTTGCCCTCACCGCAGAACTATGAACGCCATTGTCATCATTGTAGGATCAATCGGAGTTCTGGGAGGACTGGTTGCTTTTTGCTTTCAGCTTCTCGAACACTCCAGAAAGCAAACAGAGAAAGCCATTGCCATATTCTATCGGGACAATCCTATGGAATGCGTGATGATGCTCAACTCCATCTCCCTCAAGGAAACCAAGAAGGAGATCGCAAACACCAAACACAAAATGGAACATGGATTCTGAAAACGACTACCTTAGAGATCGCAACTTAGAACTTCAGAACAGGATCATTTACCTTGAAAGCGAGCTTGCTCTCCTCATCCACACCTTAGAGAATATTCAATCATACAACACACTAGGTAAGACAAAACTAATCGCAGACGAAATAACCCCAATACTAAAACGCCACAAATGAGCATCATCATACCCGCTGGAATTGACCAAGAAGAAGTGAGAGTACCTATGGAGTTTCCACTCCGTGCAGACGCAGACATGGTACTGGACAAGAATGGAAAGACCGTATTCACAATGGACTCCTCCATTGCAATCGGAGAGAGCCTCAAGTTCACCAAGCTATTCTCCAAGGCTCCCGATATGTGGGAGCTTCTAGGGGACTGCTATGTTGCACTTGCACTAGTCGCTCGCAATACTGAAGGCATCCAGCATGGATCGCCCGACGAAGAAGACACAGAGAATTGCCTCCTCTGCCGCTTGGAAGAACTCCTTTCATCAATCCAATGAAGAAACCTCGTAGCCTGAACTACGTCCCACACAACAAGCACGTTCACATCGACACATCAAACGGAGAGGACTGGGATTCCTACATGGATAACTTGTCCTACACCGTGAGCAAAGCCTGTGAAAAGTTCTTTGAGAAGAGGGGCATCACCTTCAACACTCAGTGGCAAACATCTCCACCAAAAGAAGAATAAAAGAAATGAGTAATATGTATGGACAGGCAGGAAAGGGGGACACCCCCCGATCCTGCAACTCCAAAGCCTTCTTGGACAATTACGACCAAATCAAGTGGCGTAAACTGCCCGACGATGAGGGAAACTGCCCGACGGGAAATGCCCGACGGAAAGAAGGAAAGCCAAAACCAATTAGGATTTGTTACCGATCTGGACAAAGTAAGCGTTCGTGAGAAATCGTCTTACAAACCACATCGTGTGTAATTGTGCGTAATTGCAAGCAATTGTAAGACAAAGCATAAAAGCCTTTTAAATCGTAGGCAATTCCGGGCGATGATCCACAAGGGGAGAAAATCAAAGTGATTTAGAAGCCCTCCTAGGGGCTTGGATCATGGCA
>Ga0208105_1000279_pt1 | contig 18720 bp, 16 predicted proteins | sample CryBogCBE16Jul07_FD_184574 | JGI IMG/M metagenome (GOLD analysis project Ga0208105, IMG submission 184574) | Freshwater microbial communities from Crystal Bog, Wisconsin, USA - CBE16Jul07 (SPAdes) | ecosystem: Environmental > Aquatic > Freshwater > Lake | place: Crystal Bog, Wisconsin, USA... | reverse complement strand
TCTGCTGTTCGTTAGCCGCTACAAACCCTCTTACGCTGTGCTTAAAAAAACAATCTTTAACAGCCTCGAGTTCTCATTTCTGGATCAGGCAGAGAAAGTGAAACAGAAAAAAATTCTGGAGCAGCGGTTTATGGAGTTCGAGCGAACAATCGCTGATGAGCTTAAACGTAATGCATCATTAAAAAAACATTGAGCCGGTTCTTTTAATCGACCGGCTCGAGGTGCATGCATTGCACTCGATTCCTATAGTTGCTGCACTAAAGATCATGCACTGCAGATGCTGCACCACAGATGCTTCACCACAGATCAAGTGCTTGACTTGGCTAGACGTTTGTCAAAATCCCATTTGTAAATCTTTTGCAGCGTGCCGCCCATCAACTGTGTGCGTTCATGAGCTGTGAGCTGTTCGGTTAGCCGGAACGCCTCAACGCCTTGCTGATAACTCAAAAGTTTAATCGCCCGCGTCCAGTCGGTACCCCACATGCAGCGCTCCAGACCAAAGGCTGTCAGTATTTTTCTGATAGCGTCCCAAATATCGGCATAAGGATAGGACTGTTTGGATAAAGTGCAGGCGCCGGTAATTTTGATTGCCACGTTTGCACATTCTGCCAGCGAAAGTACCGAAGCGAGATCGCCAAATGGATTTTCCAGTGCGGGCGCCTCGTAGGGTTGTTGTAGGCCGAGATGATCAATCACGATTTGAGTCGCTGGATTTTGAAGCGCGAGTTGTTTGACCTGAGCGAGTCTGCCCCAACACAATAAATTGACTGGTAAGTTGTATCGTGCAACCGCTGCGAGGACACGATTGATTCCAGGGTCTGCAGGATCCTCAGAAATACCACGGTTAAGCATAATTCTGATCGCGACTGCGCCGGGTGTTTGGGCCCACTGCGCGATAGTGTTTTCTACAGCGGGGTCGCTTGGGTCGACTGGTTTGATCAGACGAAAGCGTTCCGGGTACTGTTGATAGACTTCTACTGCATAGCTTTCGTCATATTGATACATCGTGTAGACCGATACGAGAATCGCTGCGTCGACACCGCATGCATCCATCGCTTTGATCATGTCACTGCCAGTGACCTCCTCTGGGCCGTGCAAAACGTTGGCCCAGGGACGACCTGCGTGGTTGCGTTCGTAGGCGTGTACTTGTGCATCAATGATTGTCATGGTCTGGTTTTAAGCTGGTTAGTTAAAAAGAAGAATAGAAAATTTTAAATCTTCATGCGCGAATTCAAGTGCAGACTGTTAATTATTTTTTACCAGACCGGCGCGAGGCCATCGAGGCCATCGATACGGCATCACCACTTAGGGTGTCCAGGTGTGCGGACATAAACCCGGAGGCATCGTCTTGTTTCATCTCGAGAATCGCGCGTAGTACCTTCTCATGCTCCTTGACTGAGATCGCCATGAGCCCCGCGTGAAAAGTCACATCACGTCGGTAAAGTTCTAGTCTGTTACGCAATCCCAGTGTTTGCTCTTCAAGGTGACGGTTATGGCTGGCGCGGTAGATGCATTCGTGAAAATGTGCGTTGGCCTGGTAAAAAGATTCCGGGTCATCGCGCTCTGCAGCGGCAATACACTGCTGATGCGCCTCGGTCAGCGCGATGCGATCTTCGGCATTATGACGTTTAGCAGCCAGTGAGGAACACGCAGCCTCCAGATATCCCATCACTTCGAACATCTCTACAACACGGTCTGCATCGAGCTGAATCACAAAAGCGCCTTGTCGAGGCTTAATTTCAATTAAGCCTCGCGCTGCGAGCTGGCGTAGCGCTTCTCTTACCGGCGTGCGAGATGCACTAAAACGGTGACAGAGGAATTCTTCCTCAAGATGGGCACCAGGGGCCAGAATCCCCTGACCGATTTCAATCGCAAGCGTATCGACGATTGACACGGAGCGGGGCAAGCTGCCTGCTTTGACCTCAGCCGTCACAGGACTTTCACTGGTTAATAAATCAAAAGCAGTTCTCGATGCGGGCATGCAGGTCGCCTGTAAAAGCGGCACCATAACGGTGCTGAATTAAGAGCAAAATAACAATTTAATGATCTATAAGAGCGTTATTGGTGCAAATCGTATTTTTAAATTTAATACAGAACGGCTAAATATGTGAATTTAATGCTTGACGTATACATGATTTTTGTTAGTGTACCTAGATCGCCCCTGACAACCTCAAAGGATCTCTCATGTACCAAACGCGTCGAAGCTTTATCAAACTCGCTTGCGCCGGTGGCGCTGTTGCTGGTCTTGGAGTAGCTACTCCTGGTATTGGACAGGGTTTGACCAAGGTGACGTTCAGTACCTCCTGGTTGCCGGAGGGACCCAATCTGTTTGCCTATGTTGCACGCGATAAGGGCTTCTGGAAAAAACATGGTTTAGATGTGACGGTTACCCGAGGCTCTGGGTCGGGTGCCACGGCGCAAGCCGTTGGCGCGAACACGTTCATGTTCGGAATGAGTGCGACGCCTACGGCTATGATCCAGGCTTCGAAAGGTTTGCCTATCACCTGCATCGGACAGCTCAATTATGATGCGCTGATGGGAGTAGGTGTGTTAGCTGGCTCACCCATTAAACAGCCCAAAGATCTTGAGGGCAAAAAACTGGGCGCAAGCGTTGGTTCAGGCGAATACCCCTTTTTACCGCTGTATGCAAAGAAGGCTGGCTTTGATTTCAGCAAAGTCGATCTCGTTCAGCTCGATTCAAAAGTCCGCGACCGCTCATTGATTGAAAAACTGGTCGATGGTGTGGCAGCCTTCGGATCAAGCACGATACCTTCGTTAGCCTCTAATGGGGTAGATGTGCGTTTCATGTTGTTTAAAAATGTAGGCCTGGAGTTCTACGGCCAATCATTGATTACAACCACTTCGCGGGTCAGTGCTGAACCTGCGCTATGCCAGGCTTTTGTAAACGGCGCGATGGAGGCGATCCAGTTTGTCATGACAGAGCCGGATGAGGCCTTGTCGATATTCCTCAAGGCAAACGATGAGGTCGCGATGACGGCCTCAGGAAAAGATTACGCACGCATTGGCTTGGGTCTGACGAATCTGACAAATCTTGTTCCTGAGGTGATGGGCAATGGACTTGGCTGGGCAGATCCGGCCAAGATGAAGTCGCAGGCTGAAATCGTGCTTGAGTTCGCAGCCGGCCAGGGTGCGAAATTGCCCGAGATGTCCACGCTTTTTAGCAATCAGTTCGTGGGTAAAGTTCGTCTCTCGGAGGCTCAGTTGGCGCGCGCGCAAAAACTGGTTGAACCATATCGCAAGTATGTCGCATGAGGGGATTGAAATTAATCGAATACGACGCGCAAAGGTGCCAAGGTAATGAGTAGTCCCTATATTGCCGCACAGAACGTCAGCAAAATATATCAAACGCGCAGCGGTCCAGTGCATGCGGTCGAGGGCGCGAGTTTTGCTGCCTCGGAGGGGCAATTTATTTCATTACTCGGCCCGAGCGGCTGTGGAAAAAGCACCCTGCTCATGATGTTGGCCGGGCTTGAAAAATCCACTACCGGCTCCCTGAGTTTGTCAGGCGAAGCTGTTGTAGGCCCAAGGCGTGATTCGGGTATTGTGTTTCAGGATGCCACACTATTGCCGTGGAAATCAGTATTTGAAAATGTCATGTTTCCGATTGAGATTCTGAAATTGCCGCAAAACCAGTATCAGGATCGCGCGATGGAGCTTCTGCATCGCGTAGGCTTGAGTGGATTCGAAAAAAAGCGCCCGCACGAGCTTTCTGGCGGGATGCGTCAACGCGTAGCTATCTGTCGCGCACTTGTGCATGATCCGAAAGTGTTGTTGATGGATGAGCCTTTCAGCGCGCTCGATGCAATCACGCGAGATCAAATGAATGTCGTGCTGTCTGAACTGCTTGAACGTTATCGTAAGACCGTCATATTTGTGACACACAGCATTCGCGAAGCCGTATATCTGTCGGACCGCGTATTGGTCATGGGCGGCCGCCCTTCCTCGATAGTGATGGATCTGACGATACCGTTTGAGCGCCCACGCCGTTTTGAGATTGAAGATACGGCCGAGTTTGGCGCGCTGTGTCGCACGTTACGCCAGACGATTGAGCAGGCGCACCATGTCTGAAAAAAATTCAAAACTAGGTATCGGCACAGAATCCGGAACGATGGTGGGTGGCGCGCAATCTCAAGCGCTATCCAGTGGATTGCGCGATGGTGCGCGCAGCATTTTGTTGCCAGTCATTCTTGCGCTCGGGGTCCTGGTTTTATGGGAGCTGCTGGTACGCCTGAATAATATCCCTCAAGTTATTTTGCCAGCGCCGACTGCTATTCTAAAAATTATCTCGGCGCAGCATGAAATCTTGCTCAGGCACGCTATACCTACGGTGCTAGAAGCTGCTGGCGGATTTTTAATTGCGAGCGTTCTGGGTATCGCCCTGGCAGTCTGGTTAAGTTATTCGCGTCTTGCACGCGAGGCGCTCTATCCTAATCTGGTGTTTTTTCAGTTGATTCCCAAAATTGCACTGGCACCGCTTTTCATTATCTGGCTCGGTATAGGTAGCGAGTCTCGACTAGCATTCTCTGTATTTATCAGTTTTTTTCCTATCGTGATCGCGACTAATGCTGGCTTTGCTAACGTTGAGCGCAACATGCTCAAGCTCTGTCAGTCACTCACTGCAACCGAGTGGCAGACCTTTAGCAGTGTTAAATTTCCGAGCGCATTACCTTATATTTTTAGCGGTATGAAAGTCGCCATGACACTCGCTATTATTGGGGTCATTATTGGTGAGTTCATTACCGCTCAAAAAGGCTTGGGTTATTTAATCGTCTTTGCGACGGCACGTGCTGAAACCGGCGTCGCCATGGCTGCCATTGTGGTTCTCTGCGGTGGCGGTTTGTTTCTCTACGGCGTGGTCGCACTGGCGGAGCACATTGCAAATCGACGCTATGGTGTGCCTCGCGGTTAATTGACAATCTTGTTAATCAATAAAACTTATAGAGACTCGAGACATGGATCTGCAGCTTAAAGGTAAGACGGTTTTAATCACGGGTGCTTCCAAGGGCATAGGACTGGCGACAGCAGAGTCCTTTGCCGCGGAGGGGTGTGATCTGCATTTGACGGCACGCTCGACCGAAGCACTGGAGCAGGCGAGGACGCGTCTGACAGCAGAGTACGGTGTCAAGGTTCATGTCCATCCTATGGACTTGTCAAAATCCGAAAATATTATTGCGCTCGCTAAGCGTGCTGACGATGCCGATATCGTGATTAATAATGCCGGCGAAGTACCCTCTGGTCCGATCGAGTCTTTATCGGAAGAAGACTGGCGACGCGGCTATGATTTAAAGCTGTTTGGCTATATTTTCCTGACCCGCGAAATGTATGCTCGCATGAAAGCCCGGCGATCAGGTGTGATCATTAATGATATTGGTAACTCCGGTGAAAACTGGGATGCCAACTATATCGCTGGCAGTACCGGTAATGCGGCGTTGATGGCGTTTACTAAAGCGCTTGGCGGACAAAGCCTGGATTTTGGTGTCAGAGTGATTGGCGTCAATCCCGGACCGGTTGAAACTGACCGAATGATAAAAATCAACAAGCGTCGGGCGCTCGATATGTGGGGTGACGAAAATCGTCATGTTGAATTGCGGGCAAAGTATCCGGGCGGGCGTCCTGCCTCGGCCCAGGAGGTTGCAGACCTGATGGTGTTTTTGGCCTCCCCGCGTGCAGGCTACATCACGGGTAGTATCGTGACGATCGATGGTGGCATTTCTTCACGGGGCTCAATCATTAAAGAAAGCGCGCATGGCAAAGGCTAATTTGCTGTGACAAAATCAATGAAAAGATAATAATCAGATCCGCTAGTAAAAGTTGAAAAGGAAAAGACAATGAGTTGGGCACAGACGACTGACAATATCCGTTTGCATTACGAAGAAGCCGGCAGTGGCACACCCATCGTTTTTGTGCATGAATTTGGTGGCGACTGGCGCAGCTGGGAGCCGCAAATGCGTTATTTCTCGCGCCGCCACCGCTGTGTTACTTATTCGGCGCGCGGCTTTGCACCCTCGGATATTCCTGCTGCGGTTAGTGCTTATTCGCAACGCCAGGCCGTGCACGACATTTTATCGGTGATGGACGCAGCCAAGATAGAGCGTGCGCATATTGTCGGGTTGTCGATGGGAGGCTTCGCCACCTTGCATTTTGGACTTGTCGCGCCTGAGCGTGCGCTTTCCTTGACAGTGGCCGGAGCAGGTTATGGTGCTGAAAAGCAAAACGAAGAGTATTTCAGAGGACTATCCAGAGAGGTAGCGAAACAATTTGAAACCTTGGGCAGTGAAACTTTTGCTAAGACTTACTCTTTAGGTGCCTCGCGTGTCCAGTATCAAAATAAAGATCCGCGTGGCTGGCAGGAATTCGCTACACAACTCGGTGAGCACGATAGTTTAGGGTGTGCCAACACCATGCGTGGCGTCCAGGCTGAGCGCCCCTCCATTTATGATCTCGAAGCAGAACTTAAAAAGATGACAGTCCCGACTCTTATCATGGTTGGAGACGAAGACGATCACTGCCTGCAACCTGGCATCTTTATGAAAAAAACCATCCCGGCTAGTGGCCTGATTGTGATGCCTAAAACCGGCCATACCTTGAACCTCGAAGAGCCTGAGCGTTTTAATCGGGACGTGGCTGAGTTTATTGCCACGGTTGAGGCTGGCCGCTGGCTAGTGCGTGACCCCCGCGCACTAGGTTCTGAAATTATGAAAACCTCTTGAATTTGAATCTTTGGGCTATCTCGGATCTCCATATCGGAGTCGAAGCCAACAAAAACGCCTTGAGAGCGTTTACAGAAAAATCGGATGACTGGCTAATCCTCGCGGGTGATATCTGCGAGCGCGCCGAGGATCTGGCGTGGGCTTTCTCTTTATTCACCCAAAAATTCTCCAAGGTTTTCTGGGTACCAGGTAATCACGAGTTATGGCTTGTCTCCAAGGCTGAACAAGCTAAAGATAGTCCCGCCAAGTACGCAGCGCTCGTTGATTTAGCGAGACGCTACGGTGTTGTCACGCCTGAGGACCCGTGGCTGACTTTTCCGTCCACAGGTCACCTGATCGTGCCTTTATTCACCCTGTATGACTATTCTTTCAGACCAGCAGATATTTCACGCGATCAGGTCATCGACTGGGCTATGGCCGAGAACTGCGTCTGCACCGACGAGGTGGCTATCGGGCCAGCGCCTTTCCACACGATCGATGACTGGTCGAGACACTTGTGCGAGCAAGCGCGCTTGCGTTTTGAGCGTGAGCTGCCAGAGCACGTCCGGACAATTTTGATCAATCACTTTCCCTTACGGGAAGATTTGGTCCATATCCCTCGCGTACCGAGATTTTCCCCCTGGTGCGGCACTAAAGAAACCGAGCAGTGGCATACGCGCTATCGTGCCGATGTGGTGGTTAGCGGACACCTGCATGTCAGGGGAACGCAATTCAGAGATAACACACGTTTTGAAGAGGTTTCACTTGGTTATGCGCGGCAGTGGGATGCCAGCAAGGGATTGAAATATTACTTGAGGAAGGTGATTAGTGAGTGACGAATAAGTATCGCTTTTGCGCAGAAGACAGGCTAGATCAGGGAACGGTATTGAAAGATACCGTTCCCTGTTTACTTTATTGCATATACCAGCCGTGGCTGACCACGACGGATTGACCTGTTAAGGCGTTGCTTTCAAAACCAGCCAGGAACGCAACCGTGTTGGCCACGTCAGCGACCGTTGTGAACTCACCGTCGACGGTTTCTTTTAACATCACATTTTTAACGACATCAGCCTCACTGATCCCCAGCGCCGCTGCCTGTTCAGGGATTTGTTTGTCAACCAGAGGTGTGCGAACAAAGCCTGGGCAAACAACGTTGGCGCGTACGCCGCGTGGGCCGCCTTCTTTCGCAACCACGCGCGCCAGACCGAGCAGGCCGTGTTTGGCTGTGACGTAGGCGGACTTGAGCTTTGAGGCCTCATGCGAATGGACCGAACCCATATAGATGATCGAGCCACCTTTGCCGCTCGCATACATGTGTTTGATCGCAGCTTTGGTGGTCAGGAATGCACCATCGAGGTGAATAGCCAACATTTTTTTCCAGTCAGAAAAGGGGTAGTCTTCGATCGGATAGACGATCTGGATACCCGCATTGGAGACCAGCACATCGATGCTGCCGAGCTTGTCGACAGCTGCTTGAACTCCGGCATTGACGGCTTCTTCATTGGTGACGTCCATGACCACAGCAATCGCACGACCACCTGCATTGATGATTTCTTGAGCGACGGCCTCAGAGGCCGCCAGATTCAGGTCGGCAATTACAAGCGCCGCACCTTGCTTGGCCATGGTGAGAGCGCATTCTTTACCGATTCCACTTGCTGCACCCGTGACGAGTGCGACTTTACCTTGTAGCGACATGATGATTCCTTGATAAAGAAATAATGAAATTAGACTTTCAGATAATCAAAAGCGACCTCACCCAACGCTAGGGTTAAATCACACAGCAGATGTTTGGCACCGACGACCTCGAGCACAGGCAAGTCAGCAATCGGAGCCAGAGCGTGTTGAAACAATTCAAGTCTGGCTGGGCCAGTCCATGCACCGTGCATCTTGACGTTATGCGAGAAATAACGCACGAGCTCACAAATACGGGGCTTGCCATCTACATGAGGAATGATTTTAAGCAGATAGCAGGGGGTTTCAGCGAGCTTGCGCTGTTCCATTTCGATATCGAGTGGCTGATACTTAAAGCCCATCGTGCCTGTCGCAATACGAACAGGACCATAATCCAGTGTGCCCAGCAGGGTATCTGACTCTACCGAAAGCTTTGGACTAGCGAGTTTTTTAGGGAATCCCCAAAGCTCACGACCACCAGCGATCGGTGACTCGTCATCCAGATACATCATATGGGTGTAGCTAGCAGGTTTGCCGTCCATATCGATGACGCTGATGACCTGACCGCTTTCGGTGTAGCTACCAAAACCTGATGAATCAGGCATGCGAATGAACTCGAAGCTGACCAGTGGGCTGGCTACGGTGAGTGGTTCAGGCACGACCGCGCGCAAGGCTTCGAGATCCGTTCGGTACGTGATGATGAAAAACTCACGATTCACAAAATGATATGGACCGACAGGAAACGAGGGGCTTACAAACGGCATTGAATACGCATTGGCGCGAATATCGGAGATTTTCACTAAAAAGCCCTCAGGATTTTGATTGGGAAAATAACAACATGTCTATAGTACACAAGCCATGTTGCTACAAATCGTTAACTTTGCAAAAGATATCGCGTTGACTCAATATATACGGACAATCATTTGAGACAGGCAACCCTTTGCTACCGACAATTATTTGGTACTGGCACCTTCGGCCTTATTGAGGGCTGCGGAGGGATCACCTGTCAAATCTGCTTTTAAAAACTCAGGCGACTCAGGCAAGGCCATCACAATATTGTTGGCGTCCATGACCTGTACTTTCAAATTTTTCCCCTTGAGACCCAGCACATGTCCGCCATGTTTGTGGTCTTTCGAAAGCAGATGTAGATGATGACCCGGGATATTAAAGGTGCGTGCGTGGATTGGAGACCAGAACCCCATCAGTGTTCCGCTGATATCCTTGAGCGTAAACTCCGCCTGATGGTTTGTCGCTGTGACCAGATCTGTACCCGGTGCTGATTTGCACGCTACCCGATAATGAATCTGCTCGAAATCACCATCAATACGAACCGCTGCAAACAGATTTTCCGAGTTGCGCAGCTTATCTATTTGTTCGCATAGGTTTTCCCAGGAGGTCACTGACTCCAGTGTGACACTTCGATCAGACTCAAATGCAGTACTTACCCAAAAAGGGGCTGAGCTTGACGCGGGTGGCTCAATGACTGTGCCGTCACTTAACGCCTGATAGACATGACCATCAAGCATTAAGCCTTCACCATTGAGCGCATCGAAGGTGCCGAGGCCAAAATCTCCGTGAGTTTTTATTTTCCCCACAGTTACGCAGCCTTGGTACACCCCTTGAACCAGTGCTGTGGAGGTTGAAACCTGATAGAGCGTGTGATGCTCAACCCCTAGAGATTTAGCCAAAGCGTCTTGTACGATATGGTCGAATGTTTCGCCCGAATCCGCGCAACGCTGCTGCAAGGCGTCATAAAGGGTGTCGGAAATATTAAGCGTGACAGCATGGCTGCCAGGTATGTTTTTTTTGCTCATGATGATTAGTTAAAGTAGTCTTGAACTACGTTTTGCATCAGTCTCATATTCTTACTGTAGTCAACTGGCACATGGATCAGCACAGGTACCTCTGCTTTGAAGGCCTGCTCAAAAATCTGAGGCAATTCATCAGGTGACTTGATGGTATAGCCTTTGCAGCCAAAGGACTCGGCAAACTTAACAACGTCGTAGTTGCCCAGCTTAACGCCAGCATTTTCACCGTAATGGGCGACTTCCTGGAAATCGACCATGTCGTAGGAATGGCTATCCCAAACGACATGAACAAACTTTGCGCCTATACGTACCGCTGTTTCCAGTTCAGTTGCTGTAAACAATAGTCCACCATCACCTGAGGACGAGAGGACGCGTTCGTTTGGATAAAGCAGACTGAGCGCAATGGCCCAGGGAAGCGCGACCCCTAGAGTCTGTTGACCATTACTAACCAGCACCTGACGTGCATGGTCAGCCACGCAATAGCGATTAGCCCAGATATAGTTAGAGCCTACATCCAGAGCAACATGTGTTTCTGGCGTCATTTGTTTTTGCAACTCATAAACCAGACGCAAAGGCTGAACCGGGAATTCGTTCATGTGTTTGCCTTCGGCAATCGTTTCTTGCACTTCAGCCATGGCCTTTTTGGCCGCTTCGAGATATCCGGAATCAATATTGACATTGATTTTTGAGGTCAGTGCGTTAAGCGAGGCACCAATGTCACCCACTAGTTCAGCCACGGGAATGAGGGCGTTGTCCTGATCAGCAGCAATGGAGTCCACGCAGACGACAGGGCGTTTATTTCCTGTGTTCCAGATTGCGGGGCCGTACTCAATCGGATCGTAACCAATCGTGATGACGGCATCAGCCTGGTCAAGAAGTTTGTCGGCTGGTTGGTTGCGGAACAAACCGATACGTCCCGCGTAGGTTGAACCACCTTGGCGTTCGACCCAGGCGCCAGCGCCCTGGAAAGTCGAGATATAGGGGATTTGCGATTTTTTAAGGAAATTTACCACTGCCTGAGCCGTTTCGCTGAAAGAGGATTGCATGCCCAGAATGGCGATCGGACGTTTACTGGCATTCAAGATCGCGGCGGTTGCAGTGATCTCTGATTCGGCTCCAGCACCGCTTGCAACTTTTTTACCCCAGGCAGCGTTTGCATCACCGTGGTAGTCGGCAAGCCCAACATCTTTGGGCAAGGAAATAAAGACCGCACCGGGACGGCCGCGTTCAGCGATACGGATCGCATTACCGAATACTTCGCCAACCTGCTCTGCAGAAACAATTTCCGAGGAGTACTTGGTGGCCGCCTTCATCATGTTGGTGGCATCAAGTGACTGGTGCGCTTTTTTCAGGCGTTCATCCAGGGAGACTTCGCCACCAATCGCCAGAACAGGGTCTCCTTCGCTGGTGGCAGTGGCTAGTCCTGTGGTCAGGTTAGTGACGCCAGGCCCGGACGTTGCGACGCAAACACCGATCTTTCCCGTTACACGACCAAACGCTGCGGCCATGAAGGCTGCGTTTTGTTCATGACGGCAAAGCACGAGCTGAATCTTTGAATGCTTAAGCGCGATAAACAAACTGTCAATCTTTGCACCTGGGACGCCAAAAACATGGGTAACACCATGATTCTCAAGAATTTTAACGATCGCGTTGGCACAATTTTTGAGATTATTAGGCTCAGACATTTAGACATCCTGTAGGTGAGGATTAAGGAGGGGAATTAACCTGGAGAAGGTTGGAGAGTTGGCACTGAATAGTGGAAATCGACCCAAAAGTTACTTTAAATTAATCTTGAGTGTCAAGCAGCGGCGATTTTATGGGTGATATGTTGACGTTACCAAAATGAAACTTTTGGTTGAGCATTTGTGGGGCGTGATTAAATTTCTCCACGCTAACGCGCACGTTAGCGTGGTTACATTGCGGTGAAATGACAAAGCTTAGCTAGAACACCTCAAAATTACATTTGTGACTCAATTGCAGTTCGACACCCAGGACAGGTTTAAAACTACAGTTCATCGGTACAGAACAGCAAAATCATGAAGCGTTCGGTTAGACTATTAAAACCATTAAACGAAACTTGAAAATCATGCTGCCGCATTAAATATGATTAGAGCTTCAATCAAAATGCGTAGAGCATGAATCTTAAGTTTATTCACCATCAATTATTAATGGTTATTGCAGCCGTAACGCTTTTAGCTGGCTGCATGCTGCACGGTGACGGCAAGCCTCCAGAAGTCGCATTGCCCAGGCAGTGGTCAACCGGGCAAGACGCATTGCCAGAGCAGAGGCTTGCCCTCTATCCCTGGTGGGAACAACTCAACAGTGATGAGCTGAATCAATTAGTCGACGAAAGTCTGGCTAATAATCGGCAAATTCAACAATCTCTTAATCAGATTGAGCAAGCACAAGCCCAACTCAATACCGTTAAGCTCGGCTGGTTACCCACCCTGAATTTTCTCGGCGGAACAATCAATGGAGATACCACGCTATTCTTTCAGGGAATGCCTCTTCCAGTCGCGAATGTGGGTGGATTTATCGGATTTTTACCAACTTATATCGTTAATTTGTTCCAGCTACCAGCCAGGCAAATGCAGGCAGGTAAAGCTTTGGAAGCCTCCCAGGCCGACTACCTCGCGGTAAAAACAGCCATCATTGCCCAGGTGACGAGTGCCTATATCGTTGTTCTTGCCACGGCGCATCAGGGGCAAATTTTGCGTGATATGCAACAGACTTTCAGCAAACTTGTTGAATTATCTGCTGCGCTCAGGACGAGAGGCTTAATGACTGAAGTTGGTCAAAATCAACTTGGGCTGGAGCTCAATGCTATTTCCGGACAACTCGCGCAAAACAGAGCGAATGATCAAGCAGCACAAAATGCGCTGTTAATACTAACTGGTAAAAATATCGGTCGATTCAAGTCAAAACTATCTCTTGATCAGATCGAGACACACGTTCAAGCCCCCGGAAATTTGCCGGCCTCAGTCGTTGCCCTCAGACCGGATGTCGCTGCGGCGAGGGCTAGGGTGGATGCAACAAATTATGGCTTAACTGCGACAGCCTCTCTGCTGTTGCCTTCGCTTAGTTTCAATGCCTTGATGACGAATATTAAAGCGACCAATAACGCTCAAAGTTCGAGCGCCAATGCAAATTTTCAGGCCGCATTTGTAACCTGGGTGCTGGACCCAAAAGTGCTTGGAGCAATTAGCTCGAGTGAGACTGCATACAAATCGGCGCTGATTAGTTACGTAGATGTCGTCAATAATGCGCTACGCGAAACTGATGACGCTTTATCGACCTATGAGGCTCAGCGGACAAAGTTACTACATGATTCTGATTCTTTTGCAAAAGCCTCAGCCAATTTAAAAATTACTGAATCAATGTACCGTCAAGGACTTATTTCACAGTTCCAGTACCTTGAGACTAAAGCCAGATATGATTTAGTCGATGCCGCGGTCACCCAGACGAAGCTGACTAAATTAATCGCCTTAGCCAAGCTGTATCAAAGCATGGGGGGCGGATCTATTTATGCAGAACAAAATTTCGAAATCTCCAACGGAGCAGTTCAGTCAAGACAAAAGTCATCCGCTGAACATTGATGGGAGACCCAAACTGAAAATTAAACTGAATTTCGCAACTGCTATTTTCGCATTGGCTGTTTTAATTGCGCTTGGCTATTTTGCGACCTCTTATTTAAGTATCACCGATAACGCATTTATTGTCCGTGTTCAAACCCCGGTTACCTCTAAAGTCGCAGGAACAGTTGTTGAGGTCTTGGCTAAGAATGGTCAGTTTGTGAAAGCGGGAGAGGTCTTGGTTCGCCTGAATCCTGAAAATTATCAATTGCTATTTGATTCGGCCGATGCGCTGTATGAAAAGGGATTGACGAGTCTCAAAGCGCTGGCCAAAAAAGTCGAGCTATCAAAGCACAACCTACAGGCGGGCAGAGACAATCTGGCCATTCTTAAAAATCAATATTTACAGAAAAGTCATCCCTCCGTGCTTGGGGGCGTGCCGCAGATCGAGCTGTCTGATCTAAAGCACAAAATGAATGCGCAGGAGAATATTACGTCAGCTCTGGCCGATCAGCTGGAGATTGATCAGTATGAAGTGGAGATGGCAAAAAATACCCTTGTCACATTAAAAAGCGCCAGGGACCAAGCCGCGATAGCCTTAAATGACGCGACCATCAAAGCGCCCGCGGATGGACAAGTGCAAAACGTTTTCCTGGGTCTTGGCAGGAACGTGATGCCCGCAGAGGCGTTGTTCACGCTCGTGAACGCGGGCAGTGTCTTTGTGCAGGCCAATATTGAAGAAACCGATTTGGCAGGGATTAAGCAGGGTGACAAGGTCACCATTTATCCTCGCATTTATTTGGGGTCCAGGTCTTTTGAAGGCGTGGTAGTGAGTAACCCGTTCGGGGTGTCCCGGCAGATCACGCAACCATTTTCGGGTAATCAAATCATCGCGACAGAAAACAAATGGCTCTTGCTGCCACAGCGCTTACCAGTCATTATTGAAGTGACGAATGCGGATTCAAAATATCCACTTGAAAACGGTATGAGTGCCTATGTTCGTATACGCGGTCAGTAATTCTTATATTGACCGGTTTGACCCGTATTGGTATAGCCGCCTTACGGGCTTAAAGCTCGCATACGTTGCCATCATATTGTTTTTTGTTAATGGTTTTTTCAAAGCACCCACATTCCCTGTGCTGTACATGCTGGTAACAGCTGCCGCAGCAGCGGTTACAGAATTACCGGCTATCAACTCTCCCAGGAAAAAGATCTTTGCCTACCTTGGTGTCGTGATTCTGAGCATCACAACCAATAGCATGTTTGGCCTAGTTTCTATTTTCAAATGGGGATTATTGCTTGGAGTAGGGGCATGGTCGCTTATCCTCTATGGCCTATTGGCTAAAAATGCTAAAACCGCAAATCTCATAGGCACGCTGCTTTTGATCGGAGTTGTATCGCTGTCCGGAGATGTCGCGACAGATCTCAATGGAGTGATTAATCACGCACTCTATTATTTGAAGTTTGCAATTGTCGGACTGGTTGCATTGGTTCTATTTCCTAATTTTCATGACAAAGTCATAAAAAGTGCCACTTTACGATTGTTAGAGGCTGATATGGCGTTGTTAAACAAGCAGTTAAGCCGGCAGGAATTTGACGCACAGTTATTGGAGGCTTTGCAAGTCATTGAAAATGAAGCGCAACAGACGCCAAAGCTTGTTTCCCAACTATTACCGTTGCTTAAAAACTTGCAAGTGCTGATACGAGGGATTTCAGCTTTTGACCTCGAGGATAGGCAGAGGACTCTCGGGCATCTGATGACGCTCCATAACGCTGTTCGTCACTCAAAACCAGTCGTCCTGGAGTTGACAGGCAAACAAGAGAAGCAGAGTGAACGAGCAAGTCTGGACAATATGCTCGGACAGTTCGCAAAGGTCTGGAATGAACAATGCCCAGCCTGAATTTTAAAATCCGGATTCTCCAGGTTACTTGCCTCATTGTCGTGGCGCTGTTAGTGGTGAAATTAACGCAATGGGAACAAGGTTTATGGGTTGCAGTTTCTATTACAGCGATTGTCGGCCCTTTTAGTACAAGCCTAAGTCTTGAAAAATCGCGTAACCGAATTATCGGAACTATTGCGGGGTTGTTACTCGCAACTATTTTAGAAATGTTTCTAAGGTACTTCTACCAGTTTGTGCCGATTGTGGGGGTGTTTCTGGCCTATTGCCTGGGCTTTGCCTTACAACAAAATTATCGGTATTTCATTATGGTCGTGACCGTAGTGGTATGCCTGAATTTTGAATATATGAATCTTCCCTTTACCTCATTTGAGCCCCTTTCATTTTTAGTGGCTCGTTTTATAGCTGTCACACTGGGAATAGCACTGTTCTTATTCATCCAAAAATATATTTATGGTGAGAAAAATGCCAGGCAAGAACTCGTAGAGTCGACTCGTGAGGTGGTGGAGAATATTTCCAGAGGACTTGCCAGATATCTAAACTCAGCGGAAGTAAAAAGAACGTCAGCGCTTGATCTGGCGATGGAATTAACGGAACAATCCAAATCGTTCAGAGAATTGCTTGCGGCCTCAGCTTACGGAATGAGCGAGTCAAGTGCTGAGTTCACTCGGGCCAGAAAAGTAGACAGGATTAGAAAAAGGCTCATCCGCTTGCTATTAGATCGTTCGTATAGTGAGATGAAGGAGCTTGAGGCGCAAGCGACAAGTTTGTCGTTTCAACAATTAAGGCTGTTAAGAATACAAAAATATTTTGCAGCGTGTATCGAAATTTAAGCGGTAGATGTTGGGTATTGAGTTGGGCAGCAGGGAGGTCTAATAAATTCATGCGGTAACTGTCTGTAAAAATTCCGCCTGTGACAGGCATGTGCTAAATTGAAATTGACCGGAAATAGAACGGATCTACTCATCCTTGCCCTGCAGATACGATGTCTCAATCACCAAATATCCCTGAAAACGATGAAGCTGCTGAGAATAACGATCACGCAGTGCATCAGTTGGCAGAAGTAGCTAGCTTGATTCAGCAAGGTTATGCCTTTCATCAACAGGGTAAATTCAACGAAGCTCAGGCTATCTATGAGCGGATATTGAGCATCGACCCCAATCATTTTGATGCATTACAGTTGTTAGGTACGCTATGCGGACAGACGAATCAATTGGAGCGAGCGATTGAGTTTTTATCTAAAGCGATACAAATCAATCCCCATCAAGCTTTGTGTTATTCAAATCTTGGTAATGCTTTAAAAGATCTGCAGCGGTTTGATGAGGCACTCGCTATGTATGATCAAGCTATTCGTATCAAAGCTGATTATGCAGAGGCTTATTTAAATCGCGGTGTTGCCCTGCAAGGGCTCAAGCGTCTAGAAGAGGCAGTTGTAACGTACGATAAGGCGATCGCGATTGATGCGAATTATGCAGAAGCCCACTTCAATCGCGGTGTTATCTTTCACGAACTCAAGCGTTTAGATGAGGCAGTGGCTAGTTATGATCAGGCCATAAGTATCAAAGCAGATTATGCAGCAGCCTATTCCAATCTTGGCAATGTCTTACAAGAACTTAAGCGTTTTGATCAAGCAGTAGAGAGTTATGAGCAAGCTATTCGCATCAAACCAGATTATGTACAAGCCTACTATAACCGCGGTGTTGTCTTACAGGAACTCAAGCGTTTTGAAGAGGCGCTGGTCATGTATGAGCAAGCTCTATTTATCAAAGCTGATTATGCAGAAGCCCACTCTAATCGCGGTACTGTCTTAAAGGAACAGAAGCGGTTAGATGAGGCACTAATAAGCTATGAACAAGCCATTAGTATTAAGAATGATTATGCAGAAGCTTACTACAATCGCGGTGTTGTTTTACAAGACCTCAAGCTTTTGGATGAGGCGCTGGCTAGTTACGCTCAAGCCATCCGTATCAATGCTGACTATCCTGAAGCCTATTCCAATCTTGGCAATGTCTTCAAAGATCTCAAGCATTTAGATGAAGCGTTAGCTAGTTACGACCAAGCCATTCGCATCAAAGCTGAGTATGCAGATGCTCATTACAATCGTGGCAATGTCTTACTGGAGCTCAAGCGTTTAGATGAGGCGCTAGTTAGTTATGATCATGCCATTCGCATCAAAGCTGAGTATGAGACAGCCTACTGCAATCGCGGTGTTGTTTTACAGGAACTTATGCGCATAGATGATGCGTTAGAGTCCTATTACCGAGCCCTTGACATCAAAACCGACTATGCAGATGCACATTTTAATTTATCCCTGTGTCATTTATTGAATGGTAATTTCAAAATCGGTTGGGAAGAATATCAATGGCGTTGGGAATGTATTCTTAAAGATTTTAAAAGAAACCTTACTCAACCATTATGGTCAGGTACTCCAGGACTCCAGGGCAAAACAATTCTGCTATATCTGGAGCAAGGCTTGGGAGATACGATCCAATTCTGTCGCTACGTTCCTTTGGTCGCGCAGCTTGGGGCTCGAGTGATTCTCGAGGTGCAGCGGCCTTTGGTAAATCTATTAAAAAACTTAACTGGTGTAAGTGAAATTATTTCCGAAGGTGATATCCCGCCTGAATTTGATTATCACTGTCCATTGATATCGCTGCCTTTAGTTTTTAACACCGAGCTACAAACTATCCCCTGTGCAGTGCAATATATCTCAAGTGAAAAAGATCGCGTGGCAAAATGGCGCGTAATCTTAGGAGCTCCTAAAAAACCTCGAGTAGGAATAATTTGGAGTGGTAACGCTGCATATGGGAATGATGCTAAACGCAGTATTGCATTGCAAGAGTTGTTGCCTTATTTGCCTGAAGGCTTTGACTATATATGTCTGCAAAAAGAAATCAGACATGAAGACAAGGCTGTGCTGAACAGTCAAAGTGCAATAAGAACCTTTTGCGACGAAATTATTGACTTTACTGATACTGCAGCGCTGTGTGAGTTAATGGATGTTGTAATAAGCGTGGATACGAGTGTTGCTCACTTATCCGGTGCTTTAGGCAAGTCAACC
>Ga0208105_1000277_pt1 | contig 18776 bp, 20 predicted proteins | sample CryBogCBE16Jul07_FD_184574 | JGI IMG/M metagenome (GOLD analysis project Ga0208105, IMG submission 184574) | Freshwater microbial communities from Crystal Bog, Wisconsin, USA - CBE16Jul07 (SPAdes) | ecosystem: Environmental > Aquatic > Freshwater > Lake | place: Crystal Bog, Wisconsin, USA... | reverse complement strand
GCTTTTTTGGCAAGATGCAGCATCACGGCGCTGTCTTTGCCGATCGAATAGAGCATCACCGGTCGCTCGCACTCGGCGACGACCTCACGGAGGATATGGATACTCTCCGCCTCTAGGCGATCTAAATGGGTGCTGCGGGGAAGAGACTGTGCGCTCATGGATCCTCGGCTAAGCTCTAAAGGGCCGAATGCCCGAGCGTGCCATACCTCGGGGGTATGGTCAGTGTACCGTTACTCATTTCCAAGATCCCTCCGACTCGGGCATCCTGATGGGGTCGGTCTCTGGAGCCTCCCGCGTGTCAGACCCCCTGCTCTACGTTGTTGCTGGCGCCGCCGTCGGCGCGCTCGTCGGCCTGACGGGGGTGGGGGGCGGGTCATTGATGACACCGATTTTGGTGCTGGCCTTTGGCCAGTCACCCTCTGTCGCCGTCGGTACAGATCTTCTTTTCGCCTCGCTCACGAAAATCGTGGCGAGCGGTTCTTTCGGCCTGTCGCGCCGGATCTTGTGGCCCATCGTCGGTCGACTGGCGCTCGGCAGCATACCGGGGGCCGCCGCGGTTCTGGCCATTCTCTCCGTATCGGCCCGACGGGACCTGCACGCAGATCGTGTCGTCATGCTCAGTTTGGGGCTCCTGCTGATCCTGACCGCCGCCGGTATGTTGGTCGAGCGCATGGTGAGCGGGCGACAGACGCATCCGGAGCCGGGCGCCCACCCTCCGCCACGCCGGCTGGTTGCCACCGTCACGGTGGGCCTTCTCGTCGGCGCGGCGGTCACACTGACGTCGGTCGGCGCTGGGGCGCTCGGTACGGTCGCGTTGCTGTACCTGTTCCCGTGGTTGTCGACCGATCGAATTGTCGGCACCGACATCGCCCATGCCGTCCCACTCACGTTGGTCGCGGGGCTCGGGCATGCGGCCCTCGGGCATACCGATTTGCATGTGTTGGGACTCCTCCTCCTCGGCTCGGTGCCGAGCGTCTTGATTGCGTCTCGGCTCGCGCTGCGCATCGCCCACCGCTGGCTGCGTGTATTGCTCGCCGTGATGCTCGCGGTGGTGGGCGGGAAGATACTGTACGGCGCGTAGCGTCGCAGTGGCATGATCGACGGATGAAGTACATCGATGCGACGACGGTCGGGACGCACCTCGCGACAGCGCCTCTTCTACGCGCCTTGGAACGGATGTTCGCGGAGGGATGCAAAGCCCCGGTCCGACATGCGCACACGATTCCGGTACCGAACGCACCGGACGGGTCTTTGTTGCTGATGCCTGCTTGGCGCAGTGGTCGCTACCTCGGCACGAAGTTGGTCTCCGTCTTTCCAGGGAATTCGCAGCACGGTTTAGCCGCTGTCTCTGCTGTATACATACTCTTCGATGCGCAAACAGGCATCCCACTAGTCCTGATGGACGGCGACGAACTCACGGGGCGACGAACCGCGGCGACGTCGGCACTTGCCGCTCGCTATTTGGCGCGGCCCAATGCAACGCACCTTCTGATCATCGGCAGTGGCCGTATCGCTCGAGAATTGGCCATCACACATCGGGACGCGCGGCCCGGGTTGACGCGCATCTCGGTGTGGAGCCGCTCGCCAGAACGCGCCGTCGCGCTTGCCGACAGTCTGCGTGCCGCCGATCTGCCTGCTGACAGCGTGACGGACCTCGCTTTGGCCGCCTCGCAAGCGGACATGATCAGTGCCGCCACGCTGTCGACGGAATCGCTACTCCAACGAGCGTGGATACGCCCAGGGACGCATCTGGATCTGGTGGGTGCCTTTCGGCCGGGTATGCGCGAAGCGGATGATTCCTTAGTGGCGGCCAGTCGCGTGGTGTGTGATACGCGGGCCGGCGTACTCGCCGAGGCGGATGATGTTCGCGTACCGATTGAACGCGGCTTGCTACCGGTCGAGCAGATCTACGAACTCGCCGAGTTGTGCCGAGGCGACGCGCCGGGTCGTCAGCACGCCGATGAGATCACGTTGTTCAAATCGGTCGGTGCTGCGCTCGAGGATTTAGCCGCGGCAATCGTCGTCTACGAAGGCCTTCAATCCGCCTAATCGACGACCGGGAATGCCACCGGTCCCCATATTTCGTGTGGGGAGTCCATCAGCACATCAATGACCAGCGGCACCAGATGTTCCATGAAGCGGAGACAATCCCGGAGTTGCTCACGGTTCGTACCGCCGCCCCACGTCGCGCCTCCATGTACGAGTTGATTGCGTAACGTGTAAATCCGCGACAGCACAATGCCGAGGACGGAGCCGGTCTGTTGAGCCGCGAGCGCGCGCTTCGCGGCACGGTTCGCATTCACGAAGCGCCGCTTCCACTCCTCCTCCGTGGTGAGACCGTTTTGGAAGTCCCAGTAGTCTTGGAACACATAGCGATTTTCCAGCAGGCCGCGAATGCTGGCACCGAATTCTTGCCAGACTAGATTGGCGATGCGCCCCGTCGGATCGCGGTCGATCAGTCTACGCAGGAAGGTACGGAACGCTAGACGTTCGGAGAGTCGACCACCGTCATCGATTTGTACGGCGTAGGCGGCGTTGAATGCTATCCACAGAAAAATAAAGCGGCCGTCACTGTCCGACCGGCGAGTCTCTGCCGCCTTCAACCAACTGAGGCTGCGATGGACTCGCAGTGAATGCGCTGCCGGCCAACGCTCCCGCTCACGACGATGGCGCTCTTTCAATCCGGCGTAATTCAAGTCCATCGCGTCGCCTCCGCGGTATGCCGGACTCAAGAGTACTGCGTGGCGGCCTTCTTGAGGGAGTCGGCGATAGCGGTTCTGAGCGATGGTGGCCCGAGCACCTCCACATCGGCCCCATAGCGCTGGATGTCCATGCGCAGTTCGGTGGGCTGACTGTAGGGAATGTGCATCAGCAATCCCCCGTCCGGCAGCCGTTCCTGCCGCTGTTGCGGGTGCCATTCTTCATCCGCCACCCACCGCGCACTCTCGGGGGTGAACTTGAGCACCGCCATGGCATCCGCTTCGCCCTCAAAAATCCCGTACCCCGTCGACAGACGCGCATCCAGTGTCTTCGCCGCGAGCATGTGCGCCGGTATCGGCGTGAGATCGGCGCTCAGAACCCGGTCTAGCGAGAACACGCGTAGATCGCGCCGCACGTGGCACCACGCGGCGAGATACCAGTTACTGCGGTAGAACGTCAGTCGCTGCGGGGAAACGACCCGCGTCTGAGCCGCATTCCGCGTGCGACTGCGATAGGCAATCTTGATTCGCTTCTCGGTGGTCAGCGCCGTCAACACCGCTTGGAAGCGGTACTCGTCCACCCGCCGATTCTGGGGCATCACGAGCCGGATCCGATCCTTAAGATCACTCCGCGCAGCGGTCGGACGCCGATAGATCTGTTGCTTCAGACGCGTCCGCGCTTGCGCAGTCTCCTTGCGGAACAGACCCGGTGGAATCTGATCGAGCAAATCGTAGGCGGTCAGCAGCGCAGACAGTTCACGCGAATCGTACGCGGGGCCTACCGGGCCCGCGGCCGTGCCGGCTGACGCTTGAATGGCATAGCCTTTGCGTTCGCGATCGAACTCGACAGCGACCAACAACTGTTCGCGCAAGAATCGGACCAATCGCTTGACCGTCGCGCTGGACGCATCCAACGCGCGGCACAACGCCGCGAGCGACATCGGCTCGGGTGCTGCCAACAATATGTCGTAGATCTCTGCCACGCGTTCGTAACGCGCCATGCCACTATCCCTATGCGGCTGAAGCCTGAATGCCCCACTGTGCGGACGAGAGTGTACCCAGTGACTCTTCCCGCGCCTGTCCTCAAGGATCATCCGGTGATCCCGTAGACTCTTTAAATTATGGTGACACGCGCGGCTGCAATCGGGCCGGTGAGAGCCGTTCCACGGACAACCCCAACGCCTCTGCGGTGGGCGGCAACGGTTGACGGCCGATGATCCGCGCCGTCAGATCGCCCAGCCCTGAGGCACTCATGATGCCGCCGCCGCCCTGCCCTACGAGCCAGAAGAAGTTGGGCGTGGCGAGGTCAAATCCGGCTACCGGATGCTCGTCGGCGGTGAACGTGCGCAGACCCGCCCACTTGGCTTTGATTCGCCCCACCTTCAAGTGGGTCAGTGTCTCGAGATGATCGAGGGCCACGGCGAGATCGTATTCGTCCGGTTGGGCATCGCACGGCACCGACGGGGTTTGGTCACCGGGCGAGGCCATCATCACCGGTCCACTCGACTTCACGTAGAAGCCCGAGACCATCTCGTCCAAAACGGGTCCCCCCGTTGCGTCGAATCCCGGATCGAACGTCAGCGCCGTACGACGGCGGGGCTCAAGCCCCAGTGGCGCAACCCCACAGGCGGCCGCCACCGGATCGCCCCACGCACCCGCCGCATTGACGATCACGCGGGTCCGAACGGTCTGCTCGCCCACTCGGGCAACCCAACCGTCGCCGAGCGTTTCGGCACCGTGGAACTCGGTGTTACTGAGCGTCTCGCCACCCGCTGCGCGCAGACCGCGCAGAAACCCCTGGTGCAATGCATCGACGTCGATTTCGCTATTGTCCGGATCCCAATACGCGCGGGCGACGGTGTCCAGGCGCAGGTGCGGGGCGCGTTCGCGGATCTGCGCCGCGTTCAGGCACTCGAGGCGCGGGTTGTCCGCGTGCGCATGCGCATAAAAGGCGTCCGCCATGTCCTCGCCGCCGTGTCGGGCGAACATCAAATTGCCGCGTCGTTCGAGCAGCGGCACGGCCGCAAATCCCGGCGGAGGGGCATCCAGGAAGGGGCGCCCGTACAACACGATGGCGCGCATCAGGCCATCGAAATGGCATGCGGTCCACTCGGCAGCCGAGCGGCCGCTGGCGTGGTAGCCGTATCCCGGTTCACGCTCCACTAACAGCACGCGGTGCGAGGATGCGAGGAAATACCCCGCCGACGCACCGGCGATGCCGCCGCCGACGATCAGTACATCGACCTGTTTCATACGGCCTCCACCACGCGATTCGTCAGCGCTCCAAGCCCTTCGATTGACGCTTCGACCCCGTCACCGACCTGAACGGCGCCGACGCCCTCGGGCGTACCGGTGTAGATCAGATCCCCCGGCGCCAGCCGCACGTAGGTGGATAGGTCTGCGATGATCTCCGCCACACTCCACAGCATCGCCGACACATCGCTCGACTGACGCAGTGCGCCGTTCACGCGTAAGGCGATCGCACCGGAGTGTATGTGGCCCACCGCGCTCACCGGATACAGCATGGACAGCGAGGCGGAGTGGTCGAAGCCTTTCGCCATATCCCACGGCTGCCCGGCGCGCTTTGCACTCGCCTGCAGATCGCGACGTGTCCAATCGTTGCCGATGGCGTAGCCGAAAACGCACGAGAGCGCCGCATCAACCGGGATGTTCCGTCCACCGTGAGCCAGCGCGACGACCAGTTCGACCTCGTGGTGAACGTCGCTGCTGCGCGGCGGATAGGGGAAGTCTGCGCCGTTGGGGAGTACGGCATCCGCGGGCTTGGTAAAAAACACCGGCGGATCTCGCTGGGGATCGCCACCCATCTCCTGAACGTGCGCTGCGTAGTTGCGACCCACGCAGTAAATTCGGTGGACCGGGTAGAGGTCGCTCGATGCGGCGATCGGCACCGTCACCGGAGTTACAACGGGTACAGCATTCGTCATCAGCGTCTCCAAGCCTCGTCCCGCGCCATGCGCGGGTGCAGGCTATCAAATCGCGGCACGTCGGCGGCCCCGAACAGCTTCAGGATGCGCCGCTTGCCTGCTCGAGTTCCCGGATGCGCGCCTGCGCGGTGGCGAGCGCCCGCCGCAGTTCGGCGACCCGCAACCGTAATTCGCCCGCCTCCCGTGCCGCGCGATCGGCTTCGTTGAGGCGCGCGCGTAACGCGTCGGTTTCGCGCGCCCAGCGTTCCTGATGGACGCGCTCGCGCTCCTCGGCCAAAGCGGCCCGCGTCTGCGCGGCGTGCAGCGCGTCGGGGTTCGGCACGGCCGTCGCGGCGGCTACCCGCGTGACCGCGATGGGCTGCTGCTCCGCCAGCAAACGGTACACGCGCGCGACACTGCCCTTCGCGCCGTAGCGTTGCCGGAGCAGGTCCCGAACGGCGACACCGTTGCCCCGGCCGGCGGCCATAGCATCCCGAATCGCGGTTCGGATCATGTCATCGGTGAGCAGGCGCGGACGCATCGCTGGACTATAAGCGCTTTTCTTAGTTACGGAAAGTTTCCTTAACGCGGTCTGACAGCCGCGTCCCGGGTCATTTTCCGCTGGGTCTTGCGCGATCTATATCTTGAATATCAATAGGTTAAGACGATAACTTGTTTCACGGAATGTTCCACGCACGCCAGGTCCCTGTGGAACCTCACATTGTCCTCCGCCGGATCCCCCCGCGTCGCCGACGGCGGAGGGATCACGACTGGCGGAACACCCGCAAAGTTTCGTCGCGAAATCCGTGTACCTGAAACATCAATTTCGTTATATATATCAATATGTTACTGAGGTTTCGTCTCGAAACCTCAGTGCCGAAACCTCAATCCAAGTCCTTGAGAATCTGCTCCATGGCCTGCAGCACCGCGTCCCTATCGCTGCTACCCAAGCCGCGCGGGAACGCGACCGTCACCTTGCCCCGCGCATTGCGAACGACGATGGCGCGACCGGCACGCCCCACGTTGTACTCCCGGCGGATGGGCTCGAGCTTGCGGGACTGATCGAGACTGGCGAGCAGTACCTTCAATACGGCACGTGGGTCGCGACTGCCCTCCTCTTCCCGTCGCGCCAGATTCTTCGCCGCCTGCAAAACCACGTCCTTCGCACCGGGACGATCTAGCAAAGACGCCAGTTTGTACGCCTGCTCCACCGGAACCATAGAGCGATCCTTAAACAGCGCAGCGACCGGGCCTAGGGCGAGCAACTGCGCGGCCTTCACCATCTTCGTCACTTGCCCCTTGGAGACATTCAACGCCCCGGCGAGCGACTCCTGCGTCGGAAAGACGCGCGCCTCGAGTTGCGCATGAAACGACAGCGCTCGCTCCATCGGCGTAATGTCCTGGCGATCGGCGTTCTCAAGGTGCATCAGCACCGCCGCCTGCATGTCGGGAACATCGACAACCCGAATCTTGAGCTTGGTGTTGGTCGCCTCACAGGCGTACCGGCGCCGCATGCCGTAGATCAATTCAAAATCAAAATGCGGGTCGTCTTTCAGGCGCCGGGCCAACGCCGGCTCCTGCTGCCCGTCCGTCGGAATGGAGCGAATCAGATCTTCGCAGCGCTCCCGGGTGTACCAACTGTCCGTCCGGTTGTGCAGGCTCCACCCACGACAGCGCTTCGGATCCACCGACAGAATCGTCTCGCGGATAAGACCCGGGCTCGTGCGCCCTTGCAGCGCCAGTTCCGCGGTCGGCAGGACAGCCTGTGACGCCGGCCGCTCCGCCGCCACGGGTGCCGCATCCGCGCGATCTCTCACCGTCTTCGCGATGTCCCCAAGCTTCGCCCCACCGAAGAGTCGTTTGTTCATGGTCATTCCCCTCAGATGATGCCCTTGGCATGCAGCGCTTCACGCTTGGACGGCCACTCTCGGAGGACCGCGGTTTCAATCTCGCCAAACACGCTGTCCATCATCTCGAGGACTTTGCGGTTCGGTTTCACCTGTTCGTACGGACCGACGAACTGTGCCGACGCGTTAATGACCTCGGCGGCATGAAAGAACACCCGCTGGAAAGCGCTCTCGCCGAAGCACGCCCGCATCACGTCGACAAACTGGCGTTGGCTGTCGTAACGCTGGTCGAAGAGCGTCGTCAGCACCGAAATCCAGCGGTAGCTCTTCTCCGGGGCCAACTGGGCAACGTAGTTGCGGATCATGCGGAAGAACTGCACCGTCGACGAAAAATCGAACATCTTGGCCGCCGTCGGCACCAACAGCGCGTCAGCGGCAAGCAGAACGTTCAGCGAGATCACCCCGAGTGCCGGCGGCGAATCCAGGAGCACCACGTCATAGTTTTGCGCCACGGACTGAATGCCGTAGCCGAGCTCTGCGAAAACTTCTCGCCGCGCCTCCAGCGAACTCTGCTCCGCGATATGGATGACGAGCGCAATCTCGGCCTCGTACAGCGCGAGGCAGGCCGGGACCAAATCAACGTTCGGAAAGTACGTCCGCCGGACAACGGGCTCTAGGGTCGAATGCGAGCCGTCCAGATAGGCGAGGATGGTGTCTTCTTGGCGAATCTCCTCGTCCGGCACGTAGCCAAACATCGACGTGGTCGTCGCCTGGCTGTCGGTGTCGATCACCAGAACCCGATAGCCCTTCAGCGCTAAGTAGTGCGCGAAGTTGATACAGGTCGTCGACTTGCCCACGCCGCCTTTGAAGTTCTGACACGCAATGACCATCGGCCGATCCGTGGCCGAGTCGCGCCAGGGGAGGGTGCCGAAGTGCGCTCGGAACGCCTGGATCTGCTCCAGGGAGTACCCGACCCGGCGATTGTTGTCCGGATTCCGTACCGGCGGATCCACCTTCAACTCCGCCTCCGCCCGCGCCAACGTCGTCCGGTCGCGGCCGACCATCTCCGCGGCCTCGGACGGCGAAAACAATCGCTGAAGCGACTTGCGGGAGTGCGGCGCTTGGCCGAGCTCGTGCATCTTGGACAGAAAATTCTCGCTGTACTCGAGAATGGTCTGCAACTTGTCAATCGCTGGGGTCACTGGCACACTGTCCTCCCGGTGATGGGCTCACCCACGGATTTTCAGGAGAATCTACCAGAAATCCGTGCATTCAGCCGGGCTGTTAGGCATGATTCCGCGTACGTGAGCACAATCAACAACGACATTGCCGCCGAACTGATGGGAGCTTTGCAGCGATATGAAGCTGCTGGCTACTCGCGCCCGCGCATTTTGGCCCGACTCGTCGCCGATGGATACCCCGTCGAGGCGCTGCGACCGTTGTTTCCCAATTTCCCGGACTCGGCATTTGCGCGGGCGGAGCTGCCCGGTCCACGTGCCCCAACCCTCCAAGGGTTGCAGGAGCGCTGGACACCCCCGGCCCAGACCGCCGCCGTCTCAGCGCCGCCGAGCCCTGCGCCGCCGGCGACCGTATCGTCAGGCACCGTGCCCGAGGCGAGCGCCGCACTGGACGGAATTTCTTTTCACTACGTGCCGCTCATTCAATGCTCGTTCCCGCACGCCGACCCGCACGAACTGACGAGCTTTACGCGCCGCAACGGTTGGCTTGAGCTCACGCTCGGCACCACGCGGCCGGAAACCGGTTTGCCCTATGGCGTACCGGCACGCCTGTTGACGATTTACTGCGCCAGTGAAGCCGTGCGTACCCGGTCGCCGGAAATCTATCTCGGCAAATCCGTCCACGAATTCCTGCGCCTATTGGACGTTCCCGTCACCCGCGGCGAACGCGGCAACCTACGGGTCTACGCCAATCAATTGCTGCGCCTGATTCACTGCACCTTGTCCATCGACGAAAATATTCGCGACGCGAGCGGCCGAAGCGGCCTGCATATCCGACAGGCACTGTTCGCCGATGAAGCCCGCCTGTGGTGGGACGAGGACGCGACGGTCGGGCAGGGGAGCACGCTGCAATTGTCCTCGGTCTTGTTCCAATCGATCTTGGAACGATCCGCACCGCTGGCAACGTCAGCGATCAAGGCGCTGCGCAAGAGCCCTATGGATCTCGATGTGTATGCCTGGCTCGTGCATCGGCTCTTCCATCTGAGCAAACCCAGCACTGTCACGTGGCAGCAGCTCTCCGATCAGTTCGGGCATGCGTACGCCGAGCTACGGCAGTTCCGACGCTTTTTTCTTGATTCACTCGCGCGCGTGCGTGCGGTCTACCCCGAAGCCAATGTGAATCTCGTGGACGGTGGCGTGATGCTGCTGCCGTCGCGACCGCATTTGGCGCGGCGCACCAAGCCACGCTGATCGACGCGCTCGCGGGTTACCCCCCGTTGCAACTCTCACGCAAATTTTGCCCGCGCGCGTGCACCGCACGCAAAAAATCGTATGAATTCAGGCACTTTCACGCGCTAGATCAGGCGGCGTTACATCTCTCACGCCCAACCCTTAATCGATTGATTAGAAACGAATTTCCGTCTGACTCCGTGAGAGTTGTTGACAGGATTCGGCGTCACATCTCGCGCGGGCTACCGTCACAACTCCCGCACGGTGGCGTAGCAACACTCGTCGACAGCCGTCACAACTCTCCGGAAAATCGTCATTTTCTCTATTTATTACAGTAGGTTACATGTCCCTCCTGTAGTTCCTATAATTCCCTGTAGAAAGATCCTACTGGACGGTAAAGAACGAACCGAAAGGGGAGGGGAGGCAGACCCGACAGAACCCGGCGTCGCCCCCTCGAATTCATCGATGATGCATGGCATCCAAGAAACTGACGCCGTACGAAAAGTGCTCAGCGCAACCGGCAAAGCCGGCATACACCGTGGTCACATCGATCGCCCGCGCCTCGCCGTCACTCAGAACATCGAAACCGAAACCCGGCGTACCGAAGAGTGCGTGTTCGCTCAGACAGCCACCGCACTGATCGCAGTGGTTGTAAAAGTAAGGCACGGATCCGAAAAACGCCGAGCGTTGGCGGTAGAAGAACGACACTTGCCGTAAGCGCTGCGCCACCGAGACATCCAGGCTCGTCACGAAGGACAACAGCGTGGGATCGTCGGATCGTTCCCACTCGTCCTCGCCGGGCCCGTCACCCAACATCCGAACCTCGTGTCCGGCGGGAAGAACAATCCCGTGCACGCGCGCCTCACCGGCGCAATGCTCGCAGGTGTGACGCGTCTCGAGCAGAAGGTAGCTGTGCGCGCGGGCGTTCACGCTCGCACTGGCCCGCGACCATCCCAGTAACGGTGTCGGATCCGTATCGGGCGGCACATACCAACGCTGCCGCTCCGCATCCCAGCGCGCACCGAGGCGGCGCGCACGATCGCGCTCTGCAAAAGGCACATCGAGATCCAATCGTCGCACGGCACACTCCACCTACCGACAAGGTCCAGTGAGTGTGCAACGGGTCGCGGTCAAACCGTCTGTCGAATAATTGCCCTTTTTGTGCAAAAACTCGTAGGTCCCCTAAGATTCTTAGATGACCTTCGCCTTGCGCGGTCCGGGACGATGGGAAAATCTCACACGGGCGTCGAGCACTTCGACATCGATCTGCGCTGCGCGACCGCGGTACACCTCGGCCTTGAGCCACTCGCTTTCCGCTTTCGCAGCCTCCTTGGTCACGATGCGGGACCAACAGCGCGACGGAGCGTCCCACCGGTAGCCCCGCTCGCGTAACAGATCTTTCGTCTCAAACGCGGAGCCCGTGGCCCACAGGCGGAGTAGGGGTTCCGATGACGCTTCGAGAAGGCGCCACAACCCAGTCGCGCCCGATACCGGCAACGGTCGGGCCAGTATCTCCAGCAACGCCCGACAGTCGATTTCTGAGCGATGCGCGTCGTAAAAAAAGCCGTAGAGAAAACCCAGATATTCCAACTTCGTGCCCCGCACCGCCTCGGCGCTCCAGGCGATCTGCGCGTGCGAGCAGGCGAACGGCAAGGTTTCGAAGACGTCCAGTCGACGCTCCAGAAACGGACGATCAAACGCGGCGTTATGGGCAATCACGAGCGTGGCTCCCGATACCACCTCCGCGACCCGCGCATCGTCAATCCGCCGTCCGCTCACCATCGCGTCTGTGATGCCGTGGATTTCCGTGGATTCCGGCGGGATGGGAAAGCCGGGGTCTTCCAATCCTGAGTATGTATCAACTATGCGAGTGATACGACCTGTCGCGGTCTCGTACTCAAAGCGCAACAGCGCAATCTCGATCATTGCATCGGTGTCGAACCGACCCGTGGTCTCGGTATCAACCACGACCGCGTGCGCGGTTTCTCCCGTCGCCGGAGGCCCAAATTCCTGGCGGATCGCCAATCGTCGAATAACCCGGAAATCCGGATGCGACGCGAGTAGGGCTGCGGCGGCCTCGAGGGCCGCTGGATCGACTGTGTTCATCGGATCTCCCATAAGTAGCTCTGCAGGGTAAACGCGCGCGCGATACCCGTCGAGAAGATCAGAAGCAAGACCGATATCCAGCGAAACGCACCAAATATGCCGCTCACGGTGCCTGCGCTGACGGGTGGATTCTCTCCCTCCCAACCACGGAGGAAGACGATGATGAAGACTCGACCCATAGTGACCCGTGCCATCCCAGTGCTCGCGCTGGTGGCCGCCCCGGCGTTTGCCCAAACCAGTCCGTTCTCCACGGGCGCGACCGCCTTTCAGACCGACCTACTCACGACACTCACCCCAGTGGCCGTCATCGCCGTGATGGCGCTCGGCGTGGCCGCTTGGTTTAACCGCATCAGCTGGGGATGGGCCCTCGGCGGTGCGATGGGCATCTTGCTGGTGTTCGGCGCGCCACAGGTCGTGACCTGGGTCCGCACTCTCGGCGGGGTGTGACATGAATGCGCCCGCCCAACGCTCAGCGGTCGGCACGGACCTCTTGTTCGTCGGCGTCACGCGCCCAGCCCTGCGATTTGGCGTGCCCTACGCCGCATTGCTGGTCAACGCGCTCGTCACGCTCGAGTTGTTCCTGCTGACACGTAACTTGCTCAGTCTGGTTGCAGCGCTGCCCATACATGCCTTCGTTTGGGTGCTGTCGGCATCCGAACCGCGCTTCTTCGAGTTGCTCAAGGTGTGGGCGTTGGTGCGGGCGCGGGCGGCGGGCGGTCGCGCGACGCCGTGGTCGGCCCTGGCTTACGGCCCGTTCGGCTCCGAGACAGCCCGCGGCGCAGCGCCGTTCATTGCAGTGATCGGTGACGCGGCATGCTAAACCCAGCCCCACACCCCAATCACGATACGGTACCGATCGCCATCGCCGTCCCGTATCGATTACACGTCGCGCCTACCGTGCTGAGCCTGGACGGCGGTGCGTACCTCACCGCCTGGAAATTGGGCGGCCGTGCGTTCGAATGCCTTACCGACGCAGACATGGCCGGCGCGCACGAGCGACTGAACGTTTTCCTGCGCAACATTGCGACGCCAGAGGTCTCGCTGTGGACGCACGTTATCCGCGATCGGGCGAACCCCCTCGATGTGGAGGAGCCGAGGAGTGGTTTCGGTGCACGCGTTGCCGGACGCTATCGCGTGCGTCTGTCGCGTCAGGCCTTGATGAGCAATGATTTGTATCTGAGTGTGGTCTACAAGCCCTCCGGCCTCACGCGTTACACGCCGCGACGACGTAAGGCCGAGCAGTCCGACGAACTCGCCGCCGCTCTTGCCTATATGGCGAATCTCTCGAAGACCATCGAGGCCAGCCTTTCAAGTTACGAGCCGACTGCGTTGGCGGTGTATACGAGGGCCGGGCATCGTTATTCGCGCCTGCTCGAATTCTTGGCTCGCCTCGTCAATGGGGAACGCCAGCCCATCCCGGTGACCGGCACCCCGGTGGCCCGCGCACTCGGCACCAGTCGCCTCTTATTTGGCTGGGAGACCCTCGAGTACCGCTTACCGACAGCGTCGCGTCTCGGCGCGTTCCTTGGCTTGAAGGAATACCCGACGCCGACACACGTCGGGATGCTCGATGCGCTGCTCGCCGCGCCATTTCCACTCGTCTTGACGCAGAGCTTCACGTTCCTCGGGCGCAACACAGCACTCGGCCTGCTGGATCGTCAGGCCCATCGACTGGGCAATGCAGGCGACGCCGCGGTTTCGCAAGTCGTCGCGTTACGCACCGCGATCGATGCCCTCGCGAGTGGCGAATTTGTCATGGGCGACCATCATCTCAGTCTGCAGATAATGACCGAGCCGTTTACATCGGACGACGCGCCACTGCAGCGTGTGGCGCGTTTGCAGGAATCCGTCGCCCGGGCGCGCTCGCTGCTCGCCGACGTTGGTTGTATCACCGCGCGCGAGGACTTTGCCGTCGCGCCGGCTTTCTGGGCTCAATTGCCGGGCAATGTCAGCGAACGCCCCCGCGTCGCGCCGATCACCAGTCGCAACTTCGCGGCCATGGCGCCGATGCACGATTATCCGAGCGGGCGCGCGGAGGGTAATCATTGGGGCCGTTCCTTGGCCCAACTTCGCACCCGGGCGGGAACGCTGTATCACTTTTCGCTGCATGCCAGCGATCCGCGTGACCCGAGCGGCGGTTCGCGTCGCGATACCGGGCATACCTTTGTCTGCGGTCCGACGGGATCGGGAAAGACCGTTTTCATTGGCTTCCTGGTCTGCCTGCTCGACGCGAATGGCGCGACGCAGGTGCTTTTCGACAAAGATTGTGGACTCGAGGTGTTGGTTCGCGCGTTAGACGGGGTGTATCTGCCCCTGCGGCGCGGTCAGACCACCGGTTGCAATCCGCTGCAGATCGGCGAGGGAGAACGCGAGCGGGCGTTCTTGCGTCGCTGGTTGCTGATGCTGATTGAGCGTGCAGGGCGCGGCGTATCGGTTCGAGACGAGGCCGAGTTAGACGACGCGCTCGTCGGTCTGTTGGCACTTCCGCCGCACGCCCGTCGTCTCTCACGACTGCTCGAATTCTTGGATCCCACCAATCTCGATGGTCCGCACGCCCGACTTCGGCCGTGGTGCGAGAGCGCCGGTGGCCCGCTGGCTTGGGCATTCGATGCACCGACCGATGCGATCGGTGGTCAGCTGCAGGCTTCCCGGCTCATTGGTTTCGACATGACCGAGATATTGCAAGATCCGCTCGTTCGGGCACCGCTCACCGCGTATCTATTTGAACGCATCGACGGGCTGCTCGATGGACGTCCGCTCGTGGCATGGATCGATGAGTTCTCGAAACTGATCGGCAGTGACGAATTTGCGGAACTGGCCGCTGATGGGACGAAAACCTGGCGCAAGCGCAACGGGGTGATGGCCTTTGCGACTCAGAGCCCGAACGACATTTTGCACAGCCGCGTCGCGCGGTCCTTGGTGGAACAGACACCCACCAAAATTCTATTCCCAAACCCGGATGCCGCGCTGAACGACTATGTCGAGGGCATGGGCTTGAGTGAGCGCGAATACCAACTGTTGCGCACCGAACTGACGCCCGGCTCCCGACGCTTTTTGATACGCCAAGGCCGCGACGCCGTGGTGGCCGAACTCGACCTGCGAGGCCTCGAGGATGAACTGCGCGTGATCTCCGGTCGCACTGCGACCGTCGATGAAGTGCGCGCGCTGATGGAGAAATACGGCGCCAGTGCGTCGCAGTGGCTGCACTACTTCATTTCCCCCGATACAGAGGAGAACTCCCCATGACCCCCCGTACGTCCATCGTGGCCGCGTTCATCGCCCTGAGCGCCTATGCCTTGTCACCGCCCGCGCAGGCGCAATTTGCAGTGATTGATGTGGCCGCCGTCAATCAACTCGTGCAGCAGATGAGTGCCTGGCAACAGCAACTCATGTCCATGCGGTTGCAATTGTTACAGATGGAACAAACGCGCATTGCGCTCACCGGTTGGCGCGGGATGGAAAAACTCCTGCCGCTCACACCGACCGATCGCAATTACCTGCCGATGGACGCAGCAGGGTTGGCGGCGACCACGGCGGGTACGGGCACCTACAGCGTATTGTCGTCGAGCATAAATCAGTATGTATCAGGAAATGCCGTACTGACGGCCCAAGATCTAGCGCAATTACCGCCCGCCGATGTGGCGCGCTTGTCGGCACTGCGGCAAACGATCGCGATGCGCCAAGCCATGATGTCCGAAGCCTACGCCCGATCCAGCGATCGCTTTGCAGCACTCAGCGTACTGATCACGACGATTGGAACCGCGCCAGACGCCAAAGCGGTCGCCGACCTCCAAGCCCGTATTGGCGCAGAGCAAACGATGCTGCAGAACGAAACGGCGAAGATCGCAACCCTCGATCACTACGCGGCTGCGCAGCGCGACGCCGATGATCTGGCGACTCGAGAGGCGATCGTCAAAGGTCATGGCCGATTTGCCACCCGGTTCATTCCCACGAATCCGGTGCCGTGATGTTCTTCCAGGACTTTTGGACGTGGCTTGATGCTCGCCTGACGAGTTACGTCAGCAGCCACGCGGCCACCCTCGCCGGTGCGTTGGAACCCGTTGCGGGCACGTTAGGCGTGCTCTACGTCATGTTCTGGGGATGGCTGCATCTGCGCGGTCAGATCGAAGAGCCGTTCATGGAGGGTGTGCGGCGCATATTCAACCTATTCATTGTCTTTGGCGTTGCGTTGCATCTGTGGGCCTATCACGACGTGCTCATGGCGATTTTTTACGACGGCCCGACCGATCTCGCTGCGGCTCTCGTGGGTGCGCAAAGTCCGGTGACGCTCATCGATACGATCTGGACGCAAGGCGGTGCGGTGGCGGACACGTTGTGGGGGAAAGGCAGCCTGCTCACCGGTGACGGTGGCTTCTATATCGCCGGTCTCCTCGTGTACTTACTGGTGGGCTTTGCCTGCTTGTACACGTTGTTTCTGATTTCGTTGTCAAAAATAGCGCTCGCGGTGCTCCTGGCGCTCGGCCCGCTGTTCATTTTGCTGACGCTCTTTGATGCCACGCGCCGGCTATTCGATGCGTGGATCCATGAACTCACGCATTACGGACTCGTGTCGGTGCTGACGGTGATGGTCACGGCCCTGCTACTGGACTTGCTGTCGACCTACGCTGCGCAGACAGCGGCCCGTGGTGGGGACTTGCTGACCGTGGACGCCTTGAACCTCGCGCTGGCCGCCGGTCTGATCATCCTTGTGCTGCTCCAAGTGATGCCGATGTCGGCACGGTTGTCGGGCGGGTTCGCGCTGGCCACCCAAGGTGTCGTGGACCGTGGTGTTGCCGGTCTGCGGCGTGCGGTCAGCACCCTCGGTACCCACGGCTATGCCGCTTTGACCACGCCGCTTCCAGCGGCTTCGTCCCCCTCACTCACCCCCTCCTTGAGGAACTGATCATGACGCTACGCCTCTGTTTGATGGTGTGCACCGTGTGGTGCGCCGCTTGTACCCACCAACCGCCGCAACCTTGCTCCGGACCGTTCGAACCGGTGAATCGACCGACGACGGAGGTGGGCCATGGCTGAGAGTGACCTGTATTTCGAGGAAGCGCAGCGCTGGCTGCGTGATGAACGTCACGTCGACCGTCGCCGGGTCCGCATCGCCATCGGATTCGCGGCGGGCGCGCTGACGGTGGCGGGCCTGATGGCGACCGCACTCGTGGTCGCGCTGCCGCTGAAGCGCACCGAGCCCTACGTCGTCCGGGTGGATTCCGGGTCCGGGATTGTGGACGTCGTGCCGCGCTACGTCGGTGATGCGGATTTGCCCGAAGCGGTGCTGCGCCATCTGCTATCGGAATACGTCACCCATCGCGAACGCTACGTGGCTGCGCTTGCGGAAACGGACTATGAAGAGACGGGTGCGTTTCACACGGCCGCTATGAACGAGGCGTGGGCGCACCTGTGGGCCAAGTCCAACCCGGACTCGCCGCTGAACCGATACGCAGACGGTACGCGCGTCACCGTACAGATTCGTTCCATCGCCTTCCTCAAGCGTGATGAGGCGGGTGATGTGGCGCAGGTGCGTTTTCATCGTTCGATGCTCCCTGCCGCCGGGGCACAGGAGAAAGTCGATGATTGGGTCGCGACCATCGGTTCGACCTTCGCGAAGCCTTCCGACGACCTCAAAACCCGCACCACCAATCCCCTTGGATTCAAAGTGCTGGAGTATCGGCGCGAGCCGGAGGTCATCGATGCGCCGTCCACCGATTCGCACGGAGGTGCGTCATGAGCTGGCGTCGCTGGATGATCGTCACGACCGTGGCCGCTGCGGTGGCTCTACCGTTCGCCAGTCGCGCCGATGACGATGAACGCGTGCGCCACGTTGACTACGAGCCCGGGTTGATACTGCCGTTGACTCTGTTCGTGGGTTATCACGTGCATCTGGAGTTCGCGCCGGACGAACACTTCGTCAATTTGGGAGCCGGCGATTCGTCTTTGGTGGATGCTGCGGCCGAACGCAATCATTTGTTTTTGAAACCGCGCGCGGCCTCGGCGGGCACCAATCTCACCATACTGACGGACCGGCGCGTGTATTACATCGACTATCGAGCCGTCGCGCGCGCGCCCAAAGCGGGCGAACTCGTATATGCGGTGCGATTTCAGTATCCACCGCCACCACCACCGCCTGCGCCCCCCACACTCGCGGCGCCTTTGGTACCGGCCCCGCGGCTCGTCGTCAACGAAGATTACCTCTATGCAGGACCCAAGGATCTGAAGCCCACCCGTGCCGAGGACGATGGGGTCATGACGCGGCTGAGCTTTGGCCGCTCCACCGAGTTGCCAGCGGTCTACGTGGAAAACAGCGATGGCACTTTGTCGCTCGCCAACACGCACGTGGAAGGCGCCACCGTGTACGTGCATCGTGTGGCCGGCCGCTTGTCCTTACGTCGCGGTGGGCTCGCCGGCTGCTTGGTCAACCAAGGTCTGGATCGCAGCGTCGTAGCGCCCGCCAACGGCACGATCGATCCCGCCATTGATCGCGTGTTGAAGCGGGGTGCACTGTGACGGCGCGGGGCACGGTGAAAGGGGAGCGGGCGGATGCCATTGCCGTTCCCGGCGCGGCCCGGCGCGCGGCGACCTATCGCATCCTGTTCAGTGCATTCCTCGTGTTGTCCGGGATCGGCGTGATGGTCGTGTACTACTGGCACCGACATCACCCGCAAGTGGCCACGGCGAACCACGGTCGCACGGCGCGCGGTGCTGCGACCGAGATGCGGTTGCCCAAGCTCAACCCGACGGTGGCGGCGGGTGAGGCGCCCGCAGGGACATCCGTCGAGACGGCGC